>JACCDP011183493.1_pt1 | contig 43215 bp, 43 predicted proteins | sample 7445841 | NCBI WGS metagenome assembly JACCDP01 (sample SAMN15323441, study PRJNA562643) | freshwater metagenome | isolation source: river surface water | place: USA:Blue River Watershed | collected 2017-08-17
TAATGCTTTGCCAGATAAACAAGTCATCAGGTGAATTGCTCTCTTTTATTATTTCGTGTACTTCAGCTTCAATTGATTGCAACACTGCAGAATCTTCAAAAATGAATGACCTGGCTGCAATTACTCGCAAAATACCTAATCGGTCTGATTCCTCGATAGCAGGTTCTGAAATTGGCTCGCGAAAAATTGTTTCGATCTGAGAGTCAAACTCAGTTAAGCGACCACGACAAAAGGCAACGTGAGCTAAAGCAGCAGCATTGATTCTTTCGATAAATGGAGCTAGCGGGGTCTCTTTATACGTAAAACGCATCTCCTGAACCAGCTGGATAGTGCGGTCAAATTCAAAACTAGTCAGATGGCCCATAATTATTGAAAGCTCGGCAAATATTTTATTCCGGGTGCTATCTAGTGGTAAAAAATCGCTCCAATAAAGAATATTTCGACCTTCGCCTCGGGTAATCAATTTGCGAAGCGTCGGTTTGAACATTTGCCGCAAGTAGTCGGAATCACCAGATTTTAAAGCGTGTTCAATGGCCAAGTTAAGTTGACCTTTTTGTTGGAAAAGTTCAGAGGCGGTTATCTGATTCTTCTGAAAGTTCTTATTGTCGGCGCGGGCAATCTCATTAATTACTTCGCGAGCCGAGTTGTTAAAAATGTAGACACTTTTTTGCCCAGCAGCCATAATTAGAAAAACACCTTCGGCAGCTAATTTATTTAAGTTACTTTCACTAACGGGTTTCTGCAAAATTGAAGAAGCCAAATCAATATCGAAAACTTCAAAACTAGACATCGCCTTTAAAGTCTCTTGAGTCTCTTTAGCAAGTTTGTGAAATTTGCTTGAAACTAAATTCTTAACGAGATTGTCGTCAACTTCCAGATCGAATTTATTAACTTCGCCACTTGCGATAATGCCAACTGCAGATGGCCAGCCATGTGTTTGCTTGACAATTTGATCTAATTTCTTTTCATCGGCGTCAATGCCAGAAACTTGAAGCAGCAACTTAATTTCATCTTTTGAAAAAACTAAATCACCGGCGGTTATAACGGACAATCGACCGATACTTGAGAAGCGCTTAAGCGAGACCGTAGGCATGATCCGACGTAGCGCAAAAATATGAATATTGTCTGGAATCGCATCCATGTAAGACTGGGTAGCATTTAATTGATAAGTGAAGACATCTACAACATTATCGAGCACCAAAACAATGTCTTCTTTTAGATTAGCAATAGCTTGAAAAATTTCAGTTACAGTTTTTGCTTCTAAGTTGGGCTCGAAATTAGGAAAGACTTGCCGAATGGCGCTGATCAAATATGAAGCTAACCCAACTGAACTATCCGTTTCTGACATCGTGTACCAAACAACTTTTTTCTTACTTTGTTTGGCCCACTCGGCAATCAGCGAAGTCTTCCCATATCCAGCCGGGGCCACCACCATGGTGTAGCCAGGGGCGCGATCATCAATTAACTCAAATAAGTGACGTCTGGAAAGGTAATTGGCAGGTAATTCAGGCGGGCGGATTCGCGAAAGGGTGATATCTGAATCAAACTCGCTCATGGCTTAAGGGTTACTTAGATGGGCGAGAATTTCTATCCCTAACCCCTAAATTAATGAGGCTAAGTGCTAAATAACCCCTTGCTCTAACCCTGTTGCGCGCTTGGCCGCGATGATTACCGGGCGGCCGTTTTCGAGCATGTGCACGCTAATTCGGTCATCAAAGGCGCTACGTAATTCGGGTGAATGAATAACTGATTGAGATTCACCATCTAGCAGCACTCGGCCGCTCTGCATAATGATGATGCGCTCTGCATACATGGCGCCAAGAGTGATGTCGTGCATGGTCGAAATAATAGTGACACCGGTGGCTTTAATTTCTTCGACTTTATTTAACACCGCAATTTGATGATGTAAATCAAGAGCACTAGTTGGTTCATCAAGCAACATTACTTCAGGTTCTTGTACTAAGGCACGAGCGACTAATACTCGCTGCATCTCGCCACCAGATAGCGTATTTACTAATTGGCCCTGCATTCCTAATAACTGAGTTGCCTCAAGCATTTCGTGCACAATATTTCGGCTATTCGCTGATTCTTTACCCCAGCCATCTAACTTTGCGCGACCTAACATTACATATTCCGCAACACTCATGGCTGCCGGAATAGATGGACGTTGTGGCACGAAAGCAATGTTGAGTGATTTGTTCTTAGCAATTTCGCGACCGTTATATTTGATCGAACCTGAATAAGGTTGCATACCGAGCATCGTGCGCAGAAGTGTGGTTTTGCCAGCGCCATTAGGACCAACTAAGCAGCTCCAAGTTCCTTCTGGGATATCTAAACTTATTGATTGCAAAACTTCAGTGTTCTCAATACGAACGGAGAGATTTTCGACGTTAATCATTGGCTACCTCGATTGCGAGCTCGTAGAACGAATAAGAAGAAAGGTGCGCCGACAAAAGCGGTGATGACGCCGATGGGCAACTCGGCCGGGGAGAGCAATGTACGTGCGCCCAGGTCAGCAATTACCAGGAAAGCTGCGCCAACAAAAGCGATTGAAAGAAGTGAGCGGTTAGTGGCTCGCTTAGTTAACCCTCTAACTAAATGCGGAACCACAATTCCGACAAAACCGATAAGACCACTGGCAGATACGGCTGTTGCTGTCGCCAAAGTTGCTGCAGCCACCGCAATTAGCCGGATCTTTTGTGGCGAAACCCCTAAGGAATATGCCTCTTCATCGCTCAACATCAACGCATCAAGCACCTTGGAAATCCGAATTAATATGAATAATGCGATGAAAATATAGAAGCCAGCCCACTTAACTACATCCCAATTGGCAACGGTCAGCTCGCCCAGAATCCAGGAATACACCGGACGCAAAGCAGCACTATTTCTTTGTTGTAAATAAGTTTGAAATGCAGTTGCAAATGAGCCAACTGCAATGCCAGCCAATAACAAGGTGCTTGGGTCTGCAAATAATCTTCCGGCAACTAAGAAAGTTGCGGCTACTGCAAGCACTCCCCCTAAGAAAGCAAATATTGGCAATAGGGCATGCAAGTTTCCGCCGCCATTGGTAATCGCAATCGTTGCACCCAGACCAGCACCTGATGCCGCACCAAGTAAATACGGATCAGCAAGTGGGTTTCTAAAAACACTTTGATAAACCGCACCGCTAGTTGCAAGGGCCGCGCCAACTAGCGCCCCTAAAACGACTCGAGGTAATCGCAGTTCAAGCAACAAGGTGCGATCTTCATTTTCTAAACCATTAGGAAGACCGAGCAAAGTTCTAATGATTGATCCAAAATTTAAATTAACTGGACCAAAACCCACACCAAATAAACAAGCAATCAGCAACGCCGCGGCAGCGCAGGCAGTAATCTGCCAACGCCACACACGGTCGATCTGATTCTTCTTCATTTATTTACTTCTTCACCTTGGTTAGACAAGCAGCAACGTAGCGATAGAAATCAACTAGACGAGGTCCCCATCGAGATGGAATGTCGTTTGGTAGCGCGAAAACATTCTTCTTAGTAACTGCAGTAATGCCAGACCAACCGGCACGCGCTTTTACAGTAGTTGCGCTTTCGCCATACTCAGCATCGGCCAAGAAAATTACATCTGGGTCAGTCTTTAAGAGATATTCAGCCGATAATTGCGGATAGCCATAAGAATCAGCACCCGCTGCTTTATCTGCGATATTTACTAGGCCAAAGTCCTTGTAAACCTTGCCGATAAAAGTATCTGAAGTAACTGAATAAAGGGTGTGATCGAGCTCGTGGAAGAAAGTAACTTTTCCGTTTACTTTTGCACGATTAAGAATCGACTTAATTAGTGAAGCCATTTTGAAAGTTACTTTCTTGGCTTCAACATTGCGATCGGTAACGGCGCCGAGAACTTCAATTTCTTTATAAGCCTGAGCTAGGTTCTCGGGCGCTTTTTCCATCAAGACCGATATTTTTAACTTCTCAAGAGCTTCCTTAACAACTAAAGATTTCATGGCATCGACTGATAAAACCACCAGATCTGGTTTAAGCGCTGCGATCGCCTCGACATTTGGCTCAAATGCACTCAACTCAGTAATTGGTGCCGATTTAGGAAAGTTTGAAAGTGAATCAACCGCCAAAACTTGTTTGCCGGCACCGATTTCAAAGAGTGATTCGGTCGCACTTGGCGAGAGGGAAATGATGCGAGTTGGCTTTTTCGGAATTGTGGTTGAGTAACCACCAGATGAAATAGTTAGTGGATATTTTGTAGCAGTGCTCGCTGCATTAATCGGCGCAAGTGGGACAAGTAATAGCCCCGTGACTATCAAGGCAGTAGTTCGAAATAACATTTTAAACATAAAAAACTCCCTCAAGATATTTGAGGGAGAAAGGGGGCAATTAAACGAAAACTTCCGCGTAAAGGCCCAACCTTCCTCCGAGGTTGGATAACACTTTCGGCGTCACGCCAGGCGACCTGGCTTAGATCTTTCGACCTTTACAGTTGCGGGACAGCACCGGAATCAAACCGGATTTCGCTAAACGCAACGCCACTTGCTCATTGGCGGCTTTAAGTCTTAAGTGACTGGGCCGTCTGGATCAAGTGCGCTGAACTTATCACGGACAACCGCTAGGGGCTAAGAAGGGCGATTTCTTCGGAATTTTGCGCTTAAACCCCATGCGGTTACGCGGTAGATAGCCTCAAAAACAATCTTTTTGGACATTTTGCTGACGCCGTATTTACGTTCTACAAAGGTTATTGGGACTTCCAAAATACGGCCATCAATTTGAGAGATTCGTTTAGTCATCTCAATTTGAAAGCAGTACCCCTCACTTTTAACTGACGCTAAATCAATCTGAATTAATTTTGCAGTTCGATAGATTCTAAAGCCAGCAGTCATATCTTTAACTTTGCCGCCCAGTAATAAACGGGCATAAACATTGGCTGATCTTGATAGCCATTCGCGACCTTTTGCCCAATTTTGAACTGAACCACCTGTCACCCATCGTGATCCAATAATTAAATCTGCATCAGTTGTTTCGGTTGCCTTCATCAAAGTTAATAGATCACTAACTTGGTGCGAGCCATCAGCATCCATCTCGATTAAGAATTTATATCCGCGGTCTTCGCCATATTTAAACCCGGCTTTATAGGCACTGCCCAAACCGAGTTTCTTCTTTCGCTCAACTACAACAACACGACCACTTTCCAGGCCAAGTTGTCGGCAAGCATCAGCTGTGCCATCGGGGGAACCATCATCGACAACTAAAATATCAAGATTAAGTTCGAGTAACTGTGGCAATAAAATTCCGATACTAGTTATCTCGTTATAAGTAGGAACGATAACTAAGTAATCGCGATTCATCTAAGTAAATACAAAAATCAGTGAGTCAGCGTAACTTTTGAAAGACCTACTGGTGCATCTGGATCGAAGCCAGATTTCTTCGCGAATTCCAGTGAGAAACGTTGTAATGAAATTGCATCAACGATGGTCGATTCCATCTCATCGCGGCAATCAGAACCGGCAATAACAATGTCGCCGGCTTCAGGTGAGCCACCATTTCCTACCCAGATAATGCGCCCAGTAATAGCGCGAATGCGACTAGTTGCCTCTGAGATTGAATTCAATGGCAAGTGTGCTGGCGCCAAGATAAATACTTGGGTTTCTGGCGTTAGCGCTGAAATTGGACCATGTAAGTAATCCGCCGTTGAAAGCCCTTGCACTGAAACTTTGCTAGTTTCTTGAATCTTAAGTGCTGCTTCGCGAGCATTTGGATACGCAAATCCTCGACCAAGAACTACGGTTTCATTATCGCGACTACAGGCTGCGACTGCCTCGGAGACTAATGAGGCGTTGCCAGTTAGTTTTTCTGCTTGTGCGATTAATAAATCGCCATCAATTTTTAAGTTTGCCCAAGTTGCAACTAGCAAATAGGAAGTTAAAAGTTGTGCGGAATAACTTTTTGTTGCTGCAACAGCCAACTCAGCTCCGGCCTGCAGATCTAAATGATGATCTGCGGCTTTGGCCAGCGGTGAATTCGCATCATTAGTTAATGAAATTAACTTGGCACCCGCGCGCTTTGCTGAATTCGCAAAGGCAACTAAATCTGGCGACTGCCCGCTTTGGCTTAGCGCAACTATCAGAACGCCTTGATAATGTAGTTCGGCATCATAAATAGTTACTGAAGATGGTGAGGTAAGACCACAAGGTAAACCAAGCTTGGTTTCAATCAAATACTTTAGGAAGTGTGCAGCGTTATCTGAGGTGCCACGAGCCAGAATCAAAATCGAGGAAATCTTATTTGTGGTCAAAATATCTTTAATCGGCGCAAGCGCATCGAGGTTGCTTAAAATGCGGCGGAACACCGCTGGGGTTTCAGAAATTTCTGATGCCATTACAGCGCCTAGTGAATTTTTAACTAGTGATTCATCCGCCATGTTCATGGGGCTATCTTCCCACAGTATTTAGTGTGCTTCCATGACCGTTTTTAAGCGCACTAAAGTCTTAGCAACCACCATTTGAGTCCAGGGATAAGCCTTTCGTAGCTTCAACCAGGCCTGCGATATTGATTTACGCCCATCAAAAGTTTCGGTAACTTCGCATTGATTCGGGCTTAACTCACGAATTTCATAGCGCCAACGCCAACGACCCAAGTGACGCCAGGCGATGAGTTTGTTTTCCTCAAATTCAACGACGGTATTCATGATCCGATAATCAATGCCTAAGTGCATGGACATTCCGAATTTAGCACCAAGTGATAGTCGCTCTGGCCCACTTAATTTTCCTTGAATCGTATTTGATCCATCTATTTCTTTATGGCGACTGGGATTAGCCAAGAGATCAAAGATCTTGGCAGCTGGGGCATCAATAATTATGCGAGCCGCTTTGAGGCGTTCGTCGCCAGTTTCAAAAATTTCAGCTCGAACATTCTTTGCTTCAGTCATAGTTACTGAGCCCTCTCCAATAGCATCGCCTAATGCTAATCCTCTTACCTCCCAGTGAGAAGAAGAAAGCAGCAACTAGCCCTGAAATTTTTGAATTTAGTTCACTGGTCTTTGCAACCGAGCTATCCGCAATTAGAAATCAAACGACTGCTGGCTTTGAATATTCGCAAACTTCGCCAGCAATTGAAATCTATGACGGAGTTCTCTACCAGGGACTTGGTTGGCAATCGCTAACTGCAACTCAAAAGAAGCGGGCTAACTCGAAGGTCTTAATTGTTTCGGCGCTCTTTGGTCTAGTAAAACCGTTAGATCAGATTTTTCAATACAAAGCGAAAATTGATAGCAAGATATGGCGTGATGCAATTGCAACTATTTCGGCAAAATTTGCTAGCGAATTAGTCATTGATTGTCGCTCATCTACTTATAAAAATGTTTGGGCAGTTAATCCTGAAAACACCGTTGAGGTTAGAGTGTTTAAAGTTGCTGGTTCAGAGCGAACCGTTATTACCCATATGTCCAAGAAATATCGGGGTGAGCTAACTAGACATCTACTTACGCAAGCCAGTGACCCAGTAACGCCGGCAGATGTGCAGCGCATAACGGCGCAGTTATTTGAATGCGAGCTCCACCCGCCTGCCGATGGTCAGCCCTGGGTGCTTGATCTGCTGATTTCTTAAGGTCAAAGTGGGCGAGATACAATCGCGCTATGGATTTACACAAGGTCATTTTGTATTACGGCTTCACGCCGATATCTGACCCTGCCGCAGTTAAGTTATGGCAGCGCACTCTTTGTGAATCGCTAGGTTTAACTGGGCGAATTATTATTTCTAAGCACGGAATTAATGGAACTTTAGGTGGCGAGATTGAGGCGCTTCGCACCTATGTAAAGAAAACTAAAAAGTACGACGGTTTTCGCAAGATTGATTTCAAATGGTCAGCTGGAGATGGCACCGAGTTCCCTAAATTATCGGTAAAAGTTCGTAAAGAGCTGGTCGCTTTTGGTCACCCAGATGAAATTAAAGTTGATGAAAATGGCGTAGTTGGTGGCGGAATTCATTTACGCCCTGAACAAGTAAATGAATTAGTTGCCGAACGTGGCGATGACGTTGTGTTCTTTGATGGTCGCAATGCCTTTGAGGCCAAGATCGGTAAGTTTAGAAATGCGATTGTGCCTGATGTTGAAACTTCACGTGACTTTGTAGCTGAAATTGAAAGTGGAAAGTACGATCATTTGAAGGATAAGCCAATTGTTACTTATTGCACCGGCGGAATTCGTTGTGAGGTTCTATCTGCAGTAATGAAAACACGGGGCTTCGAAGAGGTTTATCAAATTAAAGGCGGAATCGTTCGTTACGGAAACAAGTTCGGCGATGATGGACTTTGGGACGGCTCGCTCTATGTATTTGATGACCGTATGGCAATGGACTTTTCATCAAAAGCTAAAACAATTGGTGAATGCGAATCTTGTTCTGCGCCTACCAAAATCTTCGTTAACTGCTCAAATGTCGCTTGCCACAAGCTGGTTTTACTCTGCGAAACATGTGCCGCGAAAGATCGCTCAAATGGCTGCGAACATGATTTATCGAAAAAGCGCGATTCATCGCTAATCGGCTAACGCAATCGCTTGACTAAGTAATGAGCTCCTTTAAAACTGAAGTAATAAAGCAGTTAAAGCGCGGGCTTCCGCCGCTGGGCGATCACAAAAGAGCTATCGGGGCGCAGGCTTATATGAAAGATATTGCCCCTTTCTTCGGTGTAATGACACCAGAGCGTCGCTTACTCGTTAGGTCAATTCTTTCTAAGTTGCCGGTGCCAAATTCAGATGAAATCGCTGAAACTGTGCGAGCTCTCTGGAAGTTAGAGGAACGGGAATATCAATACGCTGCAAATGACCTGCTCGGCAAATACAACATGCAATTGGATAAAAGGTTCCTTGCTGAGCACTGCGAATATTTGATTTCTCATAAATCTTGGTGGGACACAGTTGATGGCTTAGGCAGTGCCGTAGTTTCACCATTGACTATGAAATATCCCGCCATTTCACTTATGCGTAAATGGAACAAGAGTTCGGATATTTGGCTAGTGCGCGCATCTATTCAACATCAACGCGGACGCAAATATGAAACAGATATTGATCTTCTCTTCGAACTTTGTGCGCCGCATGTTTCAAAAAAAGAGTTCTTCATTGCCAAAGCGATTGGTTGGGCGCTACGAGATTTATCGCGAATTGATAATCGCGAAGTGATTAGGTTCTTAGCCGAACACCCGGATCTGAATTCAGTTGCAGTACGCGAGGCTAAAAAACTTACGAAGTGACCGCGTTGCGAATCATGCGAATATAAAACTTGTTTGCCACCCGTGAACTTGGTTGCGGGTCTCCCATCGCTTTAAAACCTAACTTTTCATAAGCAGCAATTGCCGGAAAATTATCTTCCCAAACCCCCAAACCATGCCGTTTCCAGTCTTTTTCCTGGGAGTGCTCATCTACAAATTTGAACATTGCCCGCAGTACGCCTTGACCACGAAACCTTGGGTCGGTCCAACAACCGCCTACCCATGCAGTCGCTCCGAAATCGCCAACTAAATTTTCTAGGGTCATAATCGCCCCATCTACGCCATCGACAGAAGCAACTAGATAATTTAGTTTCTCAAATTTAGCTCGCCACTCGGATTCACTTTGTGCGCTTTCGGTTTCTAAATTTCCGCCAAAAGCATGAGCGCTATCTCTCAAAGATGCTAGACGTAATTCTTTAGCGCGAGCCCATTGGTCTGCAGAGATTAGTTCTACCGCAATCTGATTCATGCCGTAATCATAAACCCATGACATGAGCGCTAGTAGACTCGCTAAGTGATGGCCAACTGGACTAAGACGGTAATCAAATATCGTTTTTCAGTTGTTGCCACTTGGCTCCTGCTAATAATTCTTGGTGGATTTGCAGCTACTAACTTAAATCAACATTTAACTACCTCGCTAACTGTGCCAAATAGCGATTCGGCAAAAGCACAAAGTATTCTGCTTACTCAATTCGATGAGAATCTCGAAGGCAGTTTCACCATCTTTTATAAGTTCAAGCAAGCAAGTGACGCTGAAATCGCTGCCTACAAAACGCAGATAACAGAGGCAGTCGCTGAGATTCCAACAGCCCGGGTCGCACAATTGCGAGCAATTTCAGGTGTGCTCTTTGCCAGTGTTACTACTAATTTCTCACTTACGCAGGCCGCGGAATACACCGAGATCCTGCGCAAGTCGCTCAGTAAAAAAGGGCTAGCTGCAGCGCTGGTCACTGGCCCACCGGCAATAAATAGTGACGTCTCGCCAGTGCTAGATCGAGACTTACATCGTGGTCAGTTGATTGCAATTGCTATGGCGCTACTGCTTTTGCTGCTGGTTTTAGGGCTCTCCTGGGCGGTGCTGCTGCCTTTCATCTTTGCGACGGCCGCTATCTCACTCTCGCTTGCCTTGATTTATTTGATTGCCCAAAAATTTCTGATGGTTCTTTACTTGCCAAATATCGTTGAGTTAATTGGGCTGGGCTTGGCAATTGATTACTCGCTCTTGATTATTTATCGGTTCCGACGTGAAATGCAGATCAGTGATAACTCTGCAGTCGACGGCGCAATTGAACGAACCATGAATAGCGCAGGGCAAACCGTAATGATTTCTAGTCTGACCGTCGCATTCGGATTAGCTACTTTGCTGTTGCTGCCGATTCCATTTATGCGCTCACTTGGAATTGCTGGATTGCTGGTGCCTTTGGCTTCACTTCTAGCTGCGCTGACGTTGCAACCAGCGCTACTTTCTTACTTTGGAAAATATGTTGCTACTCCAAATAAGTTTGCTGGATTATTAGCTAATCGCAATTTTGAAAATAATTCTTGGGCCAAGTTTGCGAGGCTTTCAGTTAAATGGCCAAAGCGAGTCTTTGCAATATCTCTAACTTCTTTATTGTTGCTGGGCTCAGGCGCATTTTGGTTACAACTAACACCTAGCGCACTTACTGCTCTGCCTCAGAATTTGGAATCAGCGAAAGCGCTTTCGTTAGTTACTAGCAGCGCTGGCCCTGGCGTTATTACGCCGGCAGTCATAATGGTTGATTTTGGTAAAGCCGGATTAGCCATCGCTGAAAGCACCGCAGCTGCCCGTAAATCTCTAACCGCCAAATTAAGTAAAGATCCTGAAGTATTCCTTGTCGCTACCGATATAACCGCAAATTTCGTTGACTCAACTGGCCGATACATGCGCATATTTGTAATTGGCCGACATTCACTTGGCGCCCCTGAGACTCATGATCTAGTAGATCGAATCCGCAGTAAATATCTAATAAAAACTGGTTTTCCGGGCGGCACCAAGTTTTATCTTGGTGGTCCACCAGCCCAAGGCGCTGATTTAGTTGACCAAATTACAAACTACTTCCCCTGGTTAATTGGAATAGGCCTGCTGCTTACTTATCTCTTACTCATGCGAGCATTTCGATCAATCTGGTTACCGCTAAAAGCAATAGCTCTTGGTTTGCTTTCGGTGGCGGTTGCGATTTCGGCCATTGTCTGGGTATTTAGATATTCATTAGGTGCAACTTGGCTCGGTACTTATCAAATAGATCAAGTAGAAATTTGGGCTTTACTATTTTTACTCGTAGTCCTTTTCGGAATCTCAATGGATTACGAAGTTTTCTTAGTCACCAGAATGCGCGAAGCAATCGACCATGGCGCAACAAATGACGAGGCTATTGTCGAAGGGTTAGCTAATACTGGCGGTGTAGTTACAGCTGCCGCCTTAATTTTTGTGAGTGCAGTTAGTGGCTTAATTGGCGGACACTTCTTGGGATTACAACAAATTGGAATCGGTTTAGCTGTCGGCGTGCTAATTGATGCCACTTTAATTCGCGGCTTCTTGCTACCGAGTTCAATGGTTCTATTGGGCAAATATAACTGGCGTAGATAGAAGTTTATTAGTTTCAAATTATTAAGAATAAATTTCGAGCAAAGCAAAACCCCGCCTTTGTGCAAGACGGGGTTTTACCTATCTTTATCCCGGCAGTAAAACTACTTCACAACTTCAATCATGAAGTGAACAGATGGCAACTGGTATCCAAGTGCTAAACCAGCGAAGTCACGATCTGAAGAAAGAATCGGAACCATTCCATAAGGTGTGTTGGCAAACGATGGTTGCTGGGTATACAACAATGGATGTAAATCAATTGTGTGGAAACCAGGTTTACCGGTTGCGGTTATGTGAATGACCATAAAACCATTTGAGTTAAAGCCGCAGCCATAACCAATGTAGTTGTTGTCATAAGTGACGGCTCGGGTGTTATCTAGCTGAGTCCAACCGATTCCGCGCATGCTGATGGTGATGGTCTCGCCAGCCTTGAATTTATAGGTCGGAGTACCTGCGCCACCTTTAGCGATAGCCGCTGCCGAGCCTGAATTATCAGCCTTTGCGATGCCCTCAGTAATTACTTTGCCGTTCTTATCGAGGAACTTAACGATGCTCTCTTGAACGTAGAACGAAGCCTGAGCCTCGATCACATCGCCCTTTTTGAGCTGAATAACATGCCAGCCACCTAGGTGATCTGGAATTGTTACTTCTTGGCTAACTGAAGAACCAGTTACATCAACAGTTGCTAATGGAATTGAGTTATATGCCCAGCAAGTTCCGGTGCAGTTAACTCGATTACCAACGACTGAAGCCCACACTATTTGATGTGTGCCAGTTGAAGTTAAGCCAGTTGCCTTAAAGGTGGTTTTAGTTAATACCGGACCACGATCTGTAGAAAGTGTTGCAACGGCTTTAGTATTTGGGTCTAACCCAGCATCAGATAGCGTAGTTCGTTGCGAAACGGTTGGGACATAATTCTTTGGCAAAACTAAATATGGTTTTGTCGATGGAGTGCCCTTAGTAATCGTGAACTTAGCTACACCGCCATTTGCAAATGGAACTGGTGATTGCAAAATGTTTAAATACTGAAAAGTGATTGCATCTTTGACAACAATAAAGTGATCGCCGATCTCACCTGATGCTCGAACTACAACTTTTGCAGTTCCACGAGTCCAGAGTGCCTGCATTTCACCGGCATAACCGTTGTCCCAATGCACTGCTGCACCTGCTGTGTAAAGGCTGGCACCTAAGCCAGTGTAAGTAACGGTCACTGGAGTTCCGATTGGCCCACTCTTTGGCGAAATTGAAACAGTGCGAGTCATTTGGAATCCGCCGTGTGCAACAGCGACACCATCTTTAACTAGGTAGATGTCATGAACTCCACCGAAGTCGCTAGGGACTTTAGTTTTAAAGGTAAAAGCGCCACTAGAGTCAGTTTTAATAACGCCCATATTTACATTGAATTTGGTGTATTTAACCCCTAAATAATTAATGCTGTTTGGCTGAATATCTGTAACCCAGGTTCCGTCTGAAGTTCCCCAAGTCATTGTGTAATCGGTATTTGCGGTTAAGCCACTGCCCGCAATAGTTAAAGCATCGCCCACAACACCTTGCTGAGGAGTTACTGCCACGTTAGTCATAACGGCGGGAACCGTAAATGCAGCTGATTTTTCGGCAGTAAATGGCAGTGGAGCTACGTCAGGGATGCCCGCAGGAGCGACAAGGTTTACTGGAATTACTGGATTTGTATCAGCACCACTTGCCGCTGACATCATCGCGATCGGCAAGATTGCCGCGATGGCTATTGCAGTTAATTTTTTATTCATTTTTAATGCTTCTTTCTCCGGATTAAGCGCTGTTTTCTCAGAGCTTGGTTTCTTGAGTTACGGAGGCAATCACCCAAGAAACCAAGCCCTTCGAAATTGATTTGTCTTGCGACTTGGTATTACGCCTTAGGTGGCGCAAACAGGGTTAGTTGTGAAGCGGGCATGAAGTTTGATTGCCAAGTTCCGACTGGACCGGCAATTGGAGTCGCAAGCTTTACGGTTTTGTAATAGCTAATGCGTTCCATGACATATTTGCCATCGACTTTTTGCTTTACACCATCAACTGTTTTGATTGCTAGTTTGGTTGAAAGCACCTGAATTGTTGTTTGAGGCTTTGCGATCATGGTCACTTTGTAACTAATTAAACCGAGAGTGTTGTACTGACCAGCGGCAGTTCCTGTGCGCAAAACAGCTGTCCAGAATGAAACTCCACTGTGATTGCCATAAGTCATGGTTAATGGATTGGCAACGCCAGCAATTTCAATGTAGGCCTTTGCGACATTACTTGAATCTAGAACTGCGCCGCCAAGATCTGAGTTATTGCCATAGACTCGGAAAACAATTCCTTGACCAACTATGAATTCTGAAGTGATTGCGCAACTAACACCAAAGCGTGGCGCAAGTACTCCGGTAGTTCCGCTTGCTAGAACGGTGTCTACATACATATGAATTGGTGAAACCACACCTTGCACTGGAACGCCGATCTTGACTGTTAATGGTGCTGAGTCAACGGCTGCAAAAGCTTCGGCATCGGCAGGTGTCAGTGAAGCTGAAAGTACGGTCGCACCTCCAGCTGCTGGCACCCAAGAACATTTAGCTACAAAAGGAGCTACTGAGGTTGTGCTGATTGCATCGCAACCCGCGACCACAACACCTGCGGCCGAGAATTTAACTTTGCCAGCCGCACTTGCTGTAGCTGTAATGATGGCCGGATCTAAACCGAATGTAGTACTGCCGCCGGTTAGAACTAAGGTTGGTGTTGCCGGAGCTGCATTTGCTGAAGTTCCAGTAATTGCACCACCTACCAGTGCTAGCGAGCTAATTACTAAGCCCGAGATGATCTTTCTCATTTACTTGCTCCTTTTTGTTGGGTGAAACATTGAGATTTTTATAAATCTATTTAGTGGTGATTTCGCCGGTAAGCGTTAAAGTCAAAACACTTGACTCACTTGCACCAGCATCAGCAGATTTAATGTTGAAATAGCCAACTGCTTTTAACTTTCCGCTGGCGCCAGCAAACTTTCCAGTTCCACTATTTACTACTGCAAAGCCAGTGATATTGATGGTGGTTGGAGCTGCTCCATCTTCGGCGCAGACTTTTGCCGATGTATCAAAAGTGACTTTGATACTGCTTCCACCACCGCTAATTACACCGATGCCATCTAGGCCCGCGCATTGAGTTGAAGGTGCTGATGAACCACTTCCCGAAAGTGAATCCATTCCAAAAATCACACCGGTGCCATCGCCGCTTACTGAAGTTGCTTTAGCGTCGTAGTCACTCCAAACAATTGACATTTTTCCTTTGTAAGTTCCGTTGAAAGCAAACTTGTTAGCCGCGGCTGCTGGAGTGGCTGCAGCTATTGTTGGTTTAGCTGTTGCAGAAGCAGTTGGTTTAGCTACTGGCTTTTTTGTTGTGTAGCCAGTTGGGCACTTAGGAGTCTTTGCGGTAACTTTTTTTACGACGGTGCCTTTGTAACAATTGATGGTTTTGTTAGCGGCTTCTGCGCTAGAAATACCGCTTAGTGCTAGGGCTAGCGTGGCTATGACAAGAGCAAACTTTTTTGTTTTCGAAATTTGAATTGAAATCATTTTCTTGCCTCATTCTCTCCGTAAATAAATACTTATTTACAAGAGAATCTTGGCACTCGAAAATTTCAAGTTAAGAAAAAAGCTGAGGGGTAACACTTTCAAGTGTGATCCCTAGGTCACAGCGTTGTAAATTACAAAAAAGCTAAATTGGAATGAGGGATAACACTCACCACGAATAGGTTTGTAAGTTTACTAATTAATAAATATTTAATTAAGCAGATGGTGATTTTGAGGTAGCTGGTTTTGCGCTTTGCTTTGTGGGTTTAACTGCCTTAGCTGGTTTTGCAGGTGGAGTTGGCATTGGTGCCGGAGAAGGCTTAATTGGTTTCAAACCTGGTTTCACCACGGCATCTAGAGCAGCGTTGCGAGCCGTGATTGCTAGATCCAATTCGATTTTTCCAGCTGCATTTGCAGCTTTTTTATCTTTTGCCGTTACTGCTGCTGCCACAGCGGCAAGAGTGCGTTCTTTAATTGCATCAGCATCGCTCTTAAACTTTGTGGCGATTTCTTTTCTTGCTTGTTCTGCGGCTTTGATCGCAGCATTCCAATTCTGCATAGCTAATTTGAAATTCTCTTGTTCGGCCTTCATTGCAACATTCCAATTAGCTAACGCTGTTTTATATTGCGAAAGTGCTAGTTGATAATCACTCTGAGCATCTGCAGATGCAGCATTTGTCGATGCGAAAAGCGCGCTAACAACTAATGAGATTATTGCGAGGCGCTTTTTCATCTTCGACCTTTCGATAGCCCGTCCCGGGAATGAGTTAAGGATGCGGGATAAGTTTGTGAAATCCTTGTGAATCTTAATGTTTCGCAAATGAAATGGGCCAACCCGCCTGCTTTCTCTACCCAAGAATGGCTCTACGAACTAGCCTTATCGACATGTCTCAGCAACCGAAAGTACTGGTAATTGATGACGAGCCTGGCGTCAGAGAGCTAATCAGCGAATCACTGAGCCTTTCCAATATGACGGCAGTTCAAGCCACAGATGGGCTTGAGGCACTTTCACTGCTTCGCCGTGAGAAGTTTGATCTACTAATTCTTGATATCAACATGCCAAAACTAGATGGGCTGGCATTGCTCGAAAAATTACGCGCTGAAGGTGCATCCGTGCCGGTGCTAATGCTTAGTGCGCGAGCAGATAAGGCCGATATCAATCAAGGTTTGCGAACTGGCGCTGATGACTACTTAACCAAACCATTTAGTATCGAAGAATTGGTCTTGCGAGTGAAGGCTATTTTGCGGCGAAGTAAAGGCGAAGTTGCTGAAGTCAAGATTCTCACTTGTGGCCCGATTTCAATGGATTTTTCAAAGTATTCAGTTAAGTTCAACGATCAGCTGATCGATTTATCTCCTACTGAGTTCAAGCTACTTGAACAGTTAATTTTAAATCGTGGAAATGTGGTTACTAAAGAAACTTTGCTTTCCGAAGTTTGGGAAATCGATTTCAAGAGTAGCTCAACCGTAGTTGACACCTACATTTCTTACTTACGCAAAAAACTTCACGTTGATGGTTATGAAGGAATTAAAACGGTTCGTGGTATCGGCTTCCAGATTGTCGCTGATTAATGAAATTGCAGACTCGACTAACCGCACTTGTCTCGGCAATTATCATCTTTGTTTCGGCCGCAATTGGTATCTTTGCAATTAGAATTACTGAAAATAATGAAGTTGGTCGAGTTGACTCAATTCTGGCATCTGCAGTTAATCAGTTAGTTGATACTCAAGATGATCCGTTGTCCCTTGCGTTACTTCTAGCTGAGCAAAGTGACCTGAAATTTAGCGTGTCATATATCTCTGCGGCCCGCGAAATTACCTCGCTTAATCAAAGTGCGGGAGACTTGCGAGTCACTCCTAATGACCAGAATTTAAATAAGGCTCTTGCCGCTGGCATCACGTTAGAAAACGATGGAGTGAATCGACTCAGATCAATTTCATTACCAGATGATGAGTTCTTAGTTCTTTCAGTCTCATTAACTGATATTAAAACCGCTAAAAGCCAGAATTTTCGCTATTTATTCGGCTTCACCCTTGCCATGGTTCTACTGGGAATCGGAGTTTCTAATTACTTATTCCGCCGAGATAACGAACTTAATGAGGTTGTTAATTCGTTGCAGAAAAATCAAGAGACCATGCGTGAGTTCCTGGGAGATGCTTCGCATGAACTTCGAACCCCGTTGACGGTAATTAAGGGGTATGTAGAAATACTAAGTAAGAACCAAGTAGTCGATGCAACTAAAACAGCTGAGTATTACGGACGTGTGGGTCATGAAATAGAGCGAATGCAATCTTTGATTAATGACTTACTGCTAATTGCAGAACTAGAAGATCAGAGACCGGTTGCACCTGAAATTATCAATTTCTCTCGCGAAGTTTCGCACCTTTCTAATGACTTAAAAACATTACAACCGATGAGGCCCATCGAAACGAATATAGAGCCAGGAATACTTATAAACATCTCACACAATTATGCCCAGCAAATGTTGGCTAATATATTTTCAAATCTTCGACGCCATACCCCAGAAGACTCCCTTGTGCTAATTAATTTGGTTTCTTCCGGCAATAAAGCCGTAATGACTATTTCTGATGCTGGTTCGGGATTACCCGAAGAAGTTTATAAATCTGGAATTCAGTATTTTCAGAGATTTGATCGATCTCGCTCGCGAGAGTCGGGTGGTAGCGGTTTGGGAATGACGATCATGAAACGAATCATTGAAAATGCCAATGGTTCGATTGAGCTAAAAAAGAGTGAATTTGGTGGCCTTAAAATAGTTATTAACTTGCCAATTAGCCGAGACTGATCGCAGAGACTAAGCGCCGAGACTGATTACGGAAACTGAACGCCGAGAACGATTGCAGAGACTGATTTCCGCGAACTAGCCAGCAAAATAGCTCTGGTCTTTAACTAACTACCCCAGTCGTAAGCAAGACTAACAAGAGTGAACCAAGGGCAATTCGGTAAATGATAAATGGCGCAAAACTCTTGGTTGAAACAAACTTTAGTAACCAAGCAATAACCGCATAACCAATTACGAATGCGATTCCGGTTGCAACTAAGGTTTCTGAAATATTAAAAGTTCCAGTATCGCCACCTTGTTCAACTGCGCCCTTAAGTTCATAAAAGCCACTGCCAAATACTGCCGGTAGAGCCAGTAAGAATGAATAACGAAGCGCCGCTTGACGGCTGTAGCCAAGAAAACGCCCCATCGCAATCGTGGCACCCGATCTGGAAACACCTGGGATTAGTGCAAGGGATTGCGCGAATCCATAAAGCAGGCCATCGCGCGCATTTAGCTTAGAAAGATCTCGATGACTATTTCCATACTTATCTGCAACACCCAAAATAATTCCGAAAATAATCAAGGTGCTTGCGATCAACCAGAGCGAGCGAAAATCATTACTAATTACATCTTTACCTAAGTAACCCAGCGCACCGATCGGCAAGCTACCCACAATTATCAACCAACCCATGCGCGCATCTGACTTTTCAGTTGAACTTAAAGATGGACGCTTTGTGAGCTGGCGGAACCAGGCCGAAATAATCTGCTTGATGTCATTACGAAAGAAAATTAACACCGCAAGTTCGGTGCCGATTTGGGTAATTGCCGTGAATCTCGCACCAGGATCTTCGGCAGTGCCGAACAGTGCTCCAGCAATTCGAATATGGGCACTTGATGAGATTGGTAAAAACTCAGTTAACCCTTGCAGAGCACCTAAGAAAATTGCTTCAAACAAGGCAGCTCCTAGAGTTAGATGAGATTAGAGCCCCATCTTATCGAGGTATTTACTCTAAACTCTGGAACCATGAATGATTACGAGGCTGAGGTTCAAGAGCGATGGGGCGATACCGATGCTTTTAAACAATCTCAAGCACGCACCTCAAAGTATTCGCACGCAGATTTTGCAGCCGCCAAAGTAGATCAAGAAGCTGTTACTGAAAGATTTGCCACGGCATTTGGAAATGGTGTTGATTACAAGTCTGCCGATGTTCAAGCAATAGTCGTAGCGCACAGAGAGGCTATATCTAAATGGTTTTATGAATGTAGCCCAGAAATGCAGCGTAATTTAGCGCTTATGTATATCGGTGATGAACGCTTTAAGAAGTATTACGACGGTCGAGTTCGTGGCCTTGCTCAATACGTGCATGATGCCATTATGGCTAAATAACTAGATTCCAAGAAGTAAAGCGCTCTGCTCCCAAAGTTCTCTGGCTAATTCGGCATCAGTTGCTTGTTCATGTGTGGCACCTGGTTTGCGAAGGTCGTAATACTCCCCTTGTTTCCAATCGGTGCCAGCTATACCTTCGGCAATCCAAATTAATTGATCAGCTCCCGCATCTGGAGTAATCATCGCCATAGTTGGTTTGCCATCTGAGTGATAAACCTTATGAAACGCACTCGCTGGGTCGGAAGCAAAATTGGTTGAAACTACGCCTGGGTGGAATGCAACAGCGTTTATTCCGGTTGAGCGGTAACGTCGGTCGAGCTCTTTGGTAAATAAAATATTGCAAAGTTTGGCAGTTCCGTAAGCACGCTTTTCATCATAGTTATTCTCATTGTTTAAATCGGTTAAATCTAATTTGCCCCACATCAGATTTGTCATGCTTGATGTATTAATCACGGTTGCCTTATTTGCAATCAATTTGTCATGCAATAAGTGAGTTAGTAAAAATGGTGCCAAGTGATTAACTTGAAAAGTTCGCTCAAAGCCATCGGAAGTCTTGGCGAAAGTGCCAAACATGACGCCAGCATTGTTTGCAAGCACATCAATGTTTTCAAATTTAGAGATTAGAGATTCGGCCAGTTTTGCCACTTGATCTAAATCTGCAAAATCTGCAATCTCAAATGGTGCTGAAATCTCGGTTGCAATCGCCTTCGTTTTAACTGGGTCACGACCAACCACAACAACATTGTGGCCACGTGCTTTTAGAGTGCGAGCAGCTGCGGCACCAATTCCGTCACTTGCGCCAGTAATAACAATAGTTTTAGACATTAACTCTCCATCACTTAGGTGGCTAAAGTACCGCTGAAAATGGCATGATGAGCCTCTTAAATCACTTACTTTGAAGGGTGGCTGGCATTAATACCGAAACTGCCCTGCAGCCTTCAACGCGAACAACAGACATCTTGAGTTATTCGCATGACGCCTCACACTATTTGCTTAAACCGAAAGCTATCTATACCCCTGAAACTAAAGAGCAGCTAGCCGAGATTTTTGCGCTAGCAACAGAACTTGGCATCGGAGTTACGTTTCGTTCCGGTGGCACGAGTCTAAGCGGACAAGCAACGAGTGATGGTTTTCTAGTTGATACACGAAAGAATTTCCGCGGAATAAAAGTCGGCAATCAAGGCGAACAAGTTTCAGTTAGCCCAGGAGCCACAGTTAGAGCTGTAAATACTTCACTGGCTCGCTTTAAACGCAAACTTGGCCCTGACCCAGCAAGTGAAGTTGCTTGTACCATTGGTGGAGTTGTTGCCAATAATTCCAGTGGTATGTGTTGCGGAACTGAACAGAATTCTTACCGCACAATTGCTTCCTTAGTTTTGGTTCTACCCAACGGTTTAGTTATCGATACTGGTGCTAGTAATGCTGATGAAATTTTGCTGCAGAAATCTCCTGGTATTCATGCGGGCTTAATTGCTCTTCGAGATCGAATTCGAAGCAACCCTGATTCAGTAACTTTAATTCAGCGACTCTTTAGTATTAAAAACACCATGGGTTATGGAATTAATTCATTTCTTGATTTTGATTCTCCAGTAAAGATTCTGGAACACCTAGTAATTGGCAGTGAAGGTACATTGGCATTCGTTGCCGAAGCCACTTTTAACACCGTGCCGGCTTACTCACACTTAGCTACCGGATTATTAATCTTTGAAACTCTGGCCGATGCCACAGGTTCATTGCCTGAACTAGTAAAAGCTGGTTTTGCCGCAATTGAGTTAATGGATGCCACTAGTTTGCGAGTTGCCCAACGTGACTCCGAAGCAACTGATGAGTTAAAAGCAATAAAAGTAGTAAATCACGCGGCTCTATTAGTTGAGTTTCAAGAGGCAACTGCGGCAGACCTTACAGCCAAAGTAAGTGCCGCAAATGCCCTATTTGGCAGCTTGCCTCTAGCGCAGCCCGCTCAATTAACTAGTGACGCAGCAACTCGAAACCAAATTTGGCATATCCGTAAAGGTTTATATGCCGCTGTTGCTGGTAACCGGCCATCGGGCACAACTGCACTCCTTGAAGATATCGCTGTACCAGTTTCAGAACTCTTAACAACTTGCGAAGATTTAATTCTGCTATTTAAGAAACATAACTACACCGATAGCGTGATCTTTGGTCATGCTCGCGATGGAAATATTCACTTCATGATTAATGAAGAGTTTGAGAACCCAGCAATGCTGCAACGTTACAAAGAATTTACCGAAGAGATGGTTGAGCTTGTTCTAGCTCATGGCGGAACTTTAAAGGCAGAACATGGCACTGGGCGCATGATGGCGCCTTTCGTGCGCCGTCAATATGGTGACGAACTTTATGAAGTGATGTGGGCGCTCAAACGATTAATTGACCCGGCTGGAATTTTGAATCCCGGAATCATTTTGAGTGAAAATCTAGAAACACATCACGAAAATCTAAAGGTGTTTCCTAAGATTAAAAAGGTTGCTGATAATTGTGTTGAGTGTGGTTATTGCGAACCTATCTGCCCAAGTAAAGATTTAACGTTGACACCGCGTAAACGCATCGTGATGCAGCGCGAATTGGTATTAGCAAAAGCAGCAGGTAATGACTCGCTAGCAAGGGAGATTGAGAAAGAGTTTGCTTACGATGGCACCGACACCTGCGCAGTTGATGGCATGTGCGCCACTACCTGCCCGCTATCAATTAACACTGGTTCTCTGGTGCGAGAACTACGCGAGGAAAAAGCGTTCCCAATCGCAAAAACAGCCTGGAAATTAGCTGCTTCTAACTGGTCGCTCTTCACGCAAGTAGCCGGAGCTGCCTTAAAAATCGCTAATTTAATTCCTGGGCTAAATAGATATCCAACTGGCGGAATTGTGCGCACGGGTGCGCCAATTGCTGACTTTGACGCGATTTTCTTCCCATCTTGTACAGCAACCCTCTTTGGAACCAGCGACTCAACTGGCGCTTTGATTACTTTGGCAAAGCGAGCTGGCATCAAGCTTTCAATTCCAACTGGCATTGATTCGCTTTGCTGTGGCACCCCGTGGAAATCAAAGGGTTATTCCGAGGGCTATGAAGTGATGAGCAATTCAGTTAAGGCGGCGCTCGCCAAAGTTGCTAACGGCCAACAAGTGTCGATCGTGACCGATGCGGCTTCATGTTCACACGGTTTAACCGAACTATTTACACAACACGCAAATTTGCAAGTGATTGATGCGGTCGAATTCACTGAAAAATATATCCTGCCAAAGCTATCTATTAGAAAAGTTAAGACTGTGGCAGTTCACCCAACTTGTTCGACTACCGCCCTTGGTATTAGTGGTTCGCTAAATAATTTGGCTAAGGCAATTGCCGATGAAGTTTTCATTCCGGAAAATTGGGGTTGCTGTGCTTATGCCGGCGACCGTGGCATGACTTTTCCAGAATTAACTGCATCAGCTACTTCACTTCAAGCCAGCGAGATAAAAAAGCGTGAAGATGCTTATTTCATTTCAGCTAATCGCACTTGCGAAATTGGTATGAGCAAAGCAACCGGCAAGCCTTACCGGCATGTGATTGAAGTACTAGAAGAAGTTTCCCGTATCTAATTTCTTAGATATCGAAACGATCAGCGTTCATAACTTTGACCCAAACTGCAACGAAATCCTTTGCAAACTTAGCTTTATTGTCATCTTGGGCATATAGCTCTGCGTAAGAGCGCAATACCGAATTGGATCCGAAAACTAAGTCAGCACGGGTTGCGGTGAATTTAACTTCACCGGTAGCACGATTGCGGATGTTGTAAAGATTGACTCCAGCTGGTTCCCAGACATAAGACATGTCAGTTAAATTCACAAAGAAATCAGCAGTTAGAGCGCCTACCTGATCAGTAAAAACACCATGTTTGGTGCCACCATGATTTGTGCCAAGTACGCGCATTCCACCCAAAAGCACAGTCATTTCAGGTGCTGTAAGCCCCATCAATTGAGCGCGATCAAGCAGAAGTTCTTCAGGTGTAACCACATAATCTTTCGCTTGCCAGTTACGGAAGCCATCATGAATTGGCTCTAGTGGTGCGAATGATTCAGCATCAGTTTGTTCAGCAGTTGCATCACCGCGACCTGGTGTGAATGGAACTTCCAAATCAAGACCGGCAGCTTTTGCAGCCATTTCAACACCTACGCCACCAGCTAGAACAATTACATCTGCAATAGATGCACCGCTCTTTTGCGCAATTGGTTCAAGAACTGAAAGTACTCGAGCTAAACGAGCTGGCTCATTTCCTTCCCAATCTTTCTGTGGTGCTAAACGAATGCGAGAACCATTGGCACCGCCGCGCTTATCAGAACCACGATATGTGCGCGCACTATCCCATGCTGTTGTAACTAGATCAGCTACTGATAAACCAGAAGCGGCAATCGCTTGCTTAACTTCGTTTACGTTGTAGTTCTTATTTCCTGCCGGAATTGGATCCTGCCAAATTAAATCTTCGGCAGGAACATCAGGTCCGATGTAACGAACCTTTGGTCCCATGTCGCGGTGTGTTAACTTAAACCACGCGCGAGCGAATGCATCATCGAACGCGGCCTGATCTTTTTGGAAACGCTCTGAGATTGCGCGATAAGCCGGATCCATCTTCATGGCCATATCGGCATCAGTCATCATTGGGTTGTACTTAATTGACGGATCTTCAACATCTACTGGCTTATCTTCTTCGGCGATATTAATTGGTTCCCATTGAGTTGCTCCAGCAGGTGACTTCTTTAGCTCCCAGTCATACTTGAAGAGCAGATCAAAATAACCGCCATCCCACTTAGTTGGATTAGTGGTCCAAGCCCCTTCAATTCCGCTGGTTACAGTGTTGCGACCAATGCCACGGGTGGTGTGGTTCATCCAACCGAGGCCGGCTTCTTCTAGCCCTGCCGCTTCTGGCTCTGGCCCTAAGTTTTTAGCAGAACCGTTTCCGTGTGCTTTACCAACAGTGTGACCACCGGCGGTAAGTGCGACGGTTTCTTCATCATTCATGGCCATGCGCGCAAAAGTTTCACGAATGTGCGCTGCAGTCTTGAGCGGATCTGACTTTCCATTAACGCCTTCAGGGTTTACATAAATCAAACCCATTTGAACTGCCGCAAGAGGATTTTCCATAGTTGAGGCATCATTTAAATCGCCATAGCGAGAATCACTTGGAGCTAGCCACTCTTTTTCATTACCCCAATAAATATCGGTTTCTGGATACCAAATATCTGGGCGACCGAAAGCAAAACCAAATGTCTTTAGACCCATTGATTCATATGCAATCGTGCCGGCAAGGACTAGTAAATCTGCCCAGCTAACTTTGTTGCCGTACTTTTTCTTAATAGGCCAAAGTAAGCGACGTGCTTTATCTAAGTTGGCATTATCTGGCCACGAATTTAGTGGCGCAAAACGATTGCTACCTGAACCTGCACCACCTCGACCATCGGCAACGCGATAAGTACCAGCTGCGTGCCAAGATAGACGAATCATTAATCCGCCGTAGTGACCCCAGTCAGCTGGCCACCAACTTTGACTATTGGTCATTAACTCGTGCATGTCTTTCTTAAGAGCTGGGATATCTAACTTCTTCAGCTCTTCTAAATAATCAAAGTCGGCACCGAGCGGATTGGTCTTGGTGTCATGCTGATGCAAAATTTCTAAATTAAGACTCTTTGGCCACCAAGCCTCATTTACAGATTCGGCGGTGGTATTTGCGCCGTGAGGTACTGGACACTTTGCTGAATCAGACATGAGATGACCTTTCGATTTTTAGTTCATTTTGTTGCAGAAACCGTATAAATAGATCCTAAAGGAGATCTAGAAAACCGCAATTTATAGCCTTTTTGGGGCCAAATATCAGAGTTTTAGCGCCCTACCAGCAGCCCAGAGATAGGGTATTTCCATGATTTCTTTAGAAACCTCACTTAAACATTTAGCCTGGTCGAACCAGAAATTCTTCACCATTTTTATCGATCAACCCGATGAAATATTTGGCTTGAAAGCAGCTGATGGTGAGTGGCCAATCGGTCAATTGCTAACCCACTTAGCTGGTAGCGGCGAGTGGTATCGGTACTGTCTAAACGGAGCAACCTGGACTGATTTGAAACCAATCGTAAATGGCTCGGTAGCAAAAGAGTATCTAGCAATCATGGCCGAATTAGATGCTGTACTTCTTGAAAATGTAGCGGGCCCAGATAAAGATTTAGAGATCGAGGGCGAGAACGGAATTATTCACGCAACTACATCACTAATTCTTTCACAAGCCGTTATGCACGCCGCAGAACATAAAGGTCAGATCGCTGCCATCATGAAGCAACATGGTCACCATATAGATCTTGATCCATTAGATGTCTGGAGTTTTATCCATGAATCAAAGCAGAAGTAAAGGAGATTTATAAATGAGTAACTCAGCACTGGTAACACTTTTCAAACATATGTCTTGGGCAAATCATTCGGTGTTTACTGCCCTAAGCGAACTACCTGAAGAAGCACTGACCCTGACAGCTTGGGATCCGGAATGGAAGGTAGGCGGAATCGCTAATCACATTGTGATGGCGCAACCTCGCCTACTTGCAAGATTGAAGAAAGAGGACGCTCCCGCAGATACTGACTTTCCTTTGACCTCGCAAGGAATGAAAGATTTAGCGGCTCACTCACTCAAAAACGATGCCGCTTTCCTGGCCTGGATCAATCAGCCCGAAGAAATGCTTACCTTTAATCGCTTTGGCAATACGGTTTCATTTTTAAACACAACTGTGGTTGCGCAAATAGTCCATCACGCGACAGAGCATCGGGCACAGATTGCTGACATTCTCGAAGTCAATAAAATCAGCGCAATCAGATTAGATAGCCTTGATTTATGGAGCTACGAGCGAGCCCACCGCTAATTAATCGAATTTAGTAATGGCGTACGAGTAATAATCGATAGGCACGCCGTTATCTAAAAAGAGGGCTTTCTGCACTCCCTCAAATTTCCAGCCGGCTTTTTCAAAGGTTTTGCGCATTGCCGTATTGCCCTCTTCGGTTGAACCCTGCACGCGATGGCAGCCATTAACAAAGGCATACTTTGTGCCGATAATTAAAGCTGCGGTGCCGATACCTTGACCGCGAGATTCTGCGGCAATCTCTAAACCCATCTCCCAATAACCCGGCGGCATGGTTTTCTCGCAATGACGAAGCTGAAAATCGCCAACTAAAACGCCATCTTTTTCAATCGCTAAGTGAAAATAATGGTCATACCAAACACCGATATTTTCAAACCTTAAACGAAAGCGTTCGCGACGTTCATCAGAATCTATCTCTCTGATTTCGCAAGCACGATTAAATTCATCGACGCGGTATGGCCGCAAAATAACGCTCATAACAGAAGTCTAGCCGCCAACTAATGAGAGTTGACTTAAGTTTAACTAAGCCAGAAATTAAGCGCATCGGGCACGTATCTAGCCCAAGTGGCATTGGTATGTGCGCCTCGATTTAGAGTGCGATATTTCAGGTCGACACCTTCGCGATATCCACGCTGCTTTATCAACTTAGTCGCCAAATCTTGTGGCTCTTCATACGTTGCATCTAAACCTTTGGTGCCACGACTCATCCAGAGTTTATGTCTGCCGGGTTCTGGAAAAGCGTTCATCATATTTTCAGCTAATTTGTTTCCGCCGATAGGCCAGTGTGGCGAGAAACTAAGTGCGGTGTGGAAGAAATCAGGTTGACGAATAGCCCCGTAGATTGCGGCTAATCCACCCATGCTGGCACCAAGTATCGCGGTGGTCTCAGGAGAATAAGTTTGCCCAATTTTTTCGGTAATTGTTGGCACGATGACTTTTGCAATTTCTTCTATGTGTTGATCAGCGCTCAAGTCTTTTAGAAATGCATCGATATTCTCAGGATAAAGGCCGTAACTAATCGGTGCCCAATCTTCGCGCTTGCTCATAAATTGAGCTGGCGTGTATTCCTTAACTCGGCCTAAATTATCTTCGACATAAGGTGTGTGATAAACCCCGATAACCGTTGGCGGAGTGAAGTCATTTAATTCCGCAATTCTGGCAGCAGATTTAGCCAGCTCCCAAGTAGCTCTTTGATGCGGATTAATACCGATATTTCGCTTATCAAAAATATTCTGACCATCGTATGCGATGAGAACATGGTGCCCCGGATTCGCAGGCGCCCAATAATCAACGGTGCGCGAACCAAAGCGAATTTTATGAACTGCCCCTGATAGACCACGAACTTGAAATTGCTCAATCTCAATCATGGTTGAATTCTATTCGCCTAGTCGTTGAAGTTAAGCGGAATGATCAGTGAAATGGGCGAAGTTCCACTTTTCGATTGCATGCCTTAGATGCAGCAAAAGCTAATTTTTCGGCAGTCTCGGCATCGGCCACATCAATAATCCAAAGGCCGCTGAAGTTTTCTTTGGCATCAAAAAGTGGCTTACCGGTGCTCAAGTTTGCGTCATTGCGATTATCAATAACGGTCGCGGATTCAGGCGCTTGCAGCCCCCAAGCAAATACAAATTGCCCGTTAGTGCGTAACCCATCGTTAAATTTATCGATCTCAACCATTTCGCCAGGAGTGCCTGAGTTAGCCAAGTCATCAATTACCGAGATTTGAAATTTCATGCAGAAAGTTTAACCCATACTCAAGAGTGGCCAAAAGGAAAGAGCCTCGATCTCTCGAGGCTCTCCCATGCACAGCTACTGCAATTCCCGTGACCGCTACCAATAGATCGAATTGCACTAACTAAGACTGTGGTGGAGACGACGGGGTTCGAACCCGTTCCGATCGCTTGGTAAACAATCAGGCTGCCAATTACAACACGCCCCCATCACGAGAGTGAAGTTACGGATTAATGAGCGAGTGAAATTAGACAGAAGAAAATCCTGTGAACGAAAAGGAGTTGTGGAAAAGCAAAAGAGACTTGGTGATTAACCAAGTCCCGTTTACTACCAAGCGATCGTGGTTAAAGTATCGCACATAATTTACAAATTGAATAGAAAGCAAAAGGGACCTGGTGATTAACCAAGTCCCGATTACTACCAAACAAGCGAGATTAAGTATTACCTAAATCTTTGTTACGCGGAGTAATAACTCATCAAAACCCTTCACTTTAACCCATCCGCAATTTGCCAATATTCTGCATAACACCTTGGTGGAGGACCCATATATTCTCGTAAAGATGGACCAAGGCGAAGGAAAAAAGTTTTTGGAGAAATAGCAGCGAGTGGTGTTATCAAGAACGAAGATTTTGAGCAGCGCTACATTCTCAGGACAAACATCTATTCCGGGTTACTGGCTGCCGTCTTTGTGACCGAAGAGCTAACTCCGGAAGAAGCAAATGTTGCTTTCGGAATTGGGTTATCGGTTTGGGGTATTAGTGAAGCGAAGGCGAAGAAACTAATTTCGCGCCCACTTGAATTTGCACCAGTTGAGTAATTTTAAATTACTTTTACTTTCCATCCCAATTAGCTAGCTCTGCTGCAAATGGATCAAGACCCATCGGGCCAATTTTTAGCGCATAAGTGTGGAATTTCTTTAGTGAGAATTCAGCACCTAAACGCGCTTTTGCATCTTCTCGAGCTTTCATCCAAACGCGCTCGCCTACCTTGTAGGAAATTGCTTGGCCAGGCCAACCTAAGTAGCGATCGGTTTCACTGCGCGAATGCACATCATCAAGTAACGCTTGTTCGTTAAGCAGTTTGCGCGATGATTCGGCGTTCCAGACATTGCCATCGAAATCGGTGTAACCAAGGTGCATTCCGATATCAACCACGATGCGAGCTGCACGCAAAGCTTGGGCTGATAAATAACCCATTTCGATACCAGGTTCATCAAAGGCGCCAAGTTCATTCATAAAGCGTTCGGCATAGAGTGCCCAGCCTTCGCCATAACCACTAATCCACGCTGAATTTATTTGAAAACGCGATAGGCGATCTTTTTCGATTGCGACAGTCGCGCACTGCAAGTGATGGCCTGGCACCGCTTCGTGATACCAAGTCGAAACTAAGTGCCAGCTACTTACTTCATCTTTACCCAGCATCGGAATCCAGGTTGTGCCAGGGCGCGATAAATCTTCTGAAGGCGGGTTGTAATAAGGCGCAGATGCGCTGCCTTCAGGGGCTAAGCGAGCTTCGCAGATTTTGATGCGGTCATCAATTTCAAAATACTCGCCATCCATACGAACCATGGCGGCATCAGTGAAATCTTGCAGGTATTTAATTACATTAGCTTCGCCCTTAATTACATACTTAGGGTCATGGTCTAAATGATCAGCAACTTCGCGAAGAGTTTTAGCGCCCGGTTTAATTTGTTCGGCAATCTCCCACATGCGCGCATTGATCGCCTTTAGATCTGCCATACCCCACTCATATGTGGCGCGTAAATCTAACTTTGCACCGGTGAAATAGCGCGCCCAAACTGCATAGCGCTCTGCGCCAACTGCGTCATTCGGGTTTGCAATCGGTAAGTATTGAGTCTTTAAGAATTCAGCAGTTTCAGCGGCAGCTTTTTCTGCCAATTTTGCATTCGCATGAATTGCCGGGTACTTGCCATCGGCATCAAAGTTTTTACACATCGCGCTAAAGCCACCATTGGCATAACTTTCAAGTTGCTCAATAACGCCGCGCACCTGTCGTTGCGCAGTTGTCTTGCCGTTCTTGGCAACTTCCATGATTGCGCCTGTCCAAGACTTATATGCACTATCGACAGCAGCTAAGCGCTTGGCAATATTTTCGAAATCTTGATCAGTTGCCTTCGGCATTAATTCGAAAATTGAGCGCACATTAGATGGTGGCGAAGTCAGCACATTCCAGAGAACGAATGACTCTTGGCTCTCATGTAACGCAAGAGATGACTCAAGACGCTCTTGCATAACGGTCTGCGCAATACGATCAATCTCATCAATTGGCGTTAGCGAGATCAACTTGGCCAAAGTTGCCTTAGTTAGATCGGCAGATTTCTGCGCGCTAGCGATTGAGAAATCATCAAGTTTGTCTTGATTTAGCCCATTGCCCAAATAGGTGCAATCCATTGGGCTAAGGGCGGCAGCGTCATCTACATAAGTGTGGCTAAGTTCGAAGATAGGAGATCTAAATGTCATAGGCGGATCCTTTCAAACCCACCGACACTTGTCCATGGGAATAGCCGGCTCTGTCTTATGATCAGGAACTAATCCTTATCTTCTCCCGCAGTTACTCGACCCGCATGTGCGACAGCACTTGGATCTCGTTTTGCTTTAACCAAGCTTGCCACTGTTGAAACAACCAAAATCATTGCAATAACTGACAAGCTGACCGCGATCGGAATCTTTGGCACTTCATACCAAATCTCGTGGAGATAGGTAATGATCAACTTAGCGCCGATGAACATCAAAATAATTGAAAGGCCAAGAGATAGGTAGATCAATTTATCTAGCAAGCCTTTGAGCAAGAAATACAGCGCTCTTAGACCTAATAGAGCAAAAGCATTTGCGGCGAAAACTAGAAATGGTTCCTGTGTAACTCCAAATGTGGCCGGAATTGAATCTAAAGCGAACAGCAAGTCAGTCGAGGCAATTGCGATCATGACTAAGAACATCGGGGTGGCAACTTTCTTGCCATCGATTTTCGTAAAAGTCTTTGAACCATGGAATTCATCAGTCATGGCAATACGTTTTCTAATCGCTTTTACGACTGCGTTATCTTCCGGCGAAGGATCTTCATCCCAATGTTTGAAGAGCCCAACACCAGTCCAGATTAAAATTGCACCAAAGATCACGAAAGTGAAACTAAAGGCTGCCAGAGCTGCAGCACCTACTGCAATAAATATGCCTCGTAATACAAGCGCGAGTACAACACCGAACATCAATACACGCTGGTGGTAAATCGAAGGCACTTTAAATTGCGCCAAGATAATTACGAATACAAAGAGGTTATCCACGGATAGCGATTTCTCAACCAGGTATGCGGCGAAATACTCGGTTCCATATTGCGAACCCGAGCTTTGCCAAACCCAAACACCGAAGGCAATCGCAACTGCGATGTAGAAAATAGACCAGATTGAGGCCTCTTTGAACTTAACTTCATGAGGCTTACGGCTTACGGTCAGTAGATCAAGAATGATCAGCGCCAAAATCGCACCAACCACAACAAACCAAGTGGTCATTGAGACATTCATTTAATTCACCTATTTCGTTAAAGGAGTAATAAGCCAAAGTCTCTCTCAACCACTATGTGGTCGCAGCTCCGGGATATTTCTATCCGTGTTGACGAAGCGGCCGAACGAGGTACTCCCTTTAACGTGAGCAAACTATATCTGGTCATAGGGGCACTTACAAATATTTAGAGGATTCCGATGCTGTTAAGTATGGAATTTACGGCGCTAACTACTTTGCCCTGCAGTTGAAATACCCAAGTTATTAAATCAGCAAGAGGTCCTAAGTTGCTACTGAATTGCGTTTCGTAGATACCAAAAATGATTAGGTAAAACCCGATGGCTAAAAGGAATACTGATGAAATAACTTCAATGAGACGAATTGAATTTCTGACTTTGCCGAGTGTGGCTTGCGAGAACAAGGCAATCAAGGCGATAACCATGATTGTGATTGACATACCGAGTGCATAGAAAAGATATGTTCTGATAGTTGCGACAAAACCAAGATTTAAGGTTTTACTTGTCGCAGCCAGTAGCGGGCCGATTGTGCAACTCACTGAACCTAAAGCAAAAGTGACTCCATAAAGGTAAAGACTCTTTAATCTTGTTGTGGGCGCTGTGTTTGGGCTCCAAAGTTTCTTTAAGAACACGGCACGGCCTAACAAGGTTGCCGTTCCTAGGATTATTAGAAGGGTTCCGATTAATATCGTGACCACCGGTAGATATCGTTGAACTGAAGTGCTAACAGGAAAAATCACCGCAGCAAATACGGCAAATACTGAAATAACACCTAAAGACATCAAGGATGCGAATTGGATCGCTCTTAATATTAATTGCGTTGGGGTTGTCTGCTTAGTAGATGAGTTAATCAGCATTGTTAGATAAGCAGGCAGCATCGCAAAACCACATGGATTAAACGTTGCAAACACCCCGGCTGCAAAAACTAACGATAAATCTTGGGCTGAACTCATTTCTTTTTAGTCAGCGTTACTAACTTTTTCGCCAAGAACTCTTCATCACTTGGGCCAACTTTAGATGTGATTTTCCCGGTAGCATCGATAAATATAATCGTTGGTTGAATAACGATTCCGAACCGATTCCATAATTTGCCTTCAAAATCGTTTAAATTAGGGAAAATCGAAGTATTGGTATGACTTACAAAATCAACCATTTCCTCAGTTGAACCAAGCGCTCCTACCCCAACAAAATTGACTTTGCCTTTGTATTTCTCGGCAGCAGCGACGATATATGCAGATTCGTTCTTACAGATCGCACACCATGGCGCCCAAAACCACATCACAGTTGGCTTTTTGTTGGCTAGCACTTTCGAAGAGAAAGTTTTTCCGTCAACGGTTTTAGCAGTAAAAGTCAGCTTCGTCTTATTGACAGTAAATGAAGCTTTATTTAAAGCATTTGCTGGCGCAATTGGGGCCAGTATTAACCCTGCTGATAGCGAAAGAACCGCAAGCAGCGAAACCGATGATAATTTCTTAGCCATTTTTTCTACTCAATCTTGTCTAGTTTAAGCTTGATGCCAAGCCAAGCACCGATAAATGAGAATAAGAAGAAAGTCCAACCTGAAATCGCAAATGCTTGGCTACCTGAAAGCAAATTTCCGATCGTGCAACCTAGGCTGGTAAATGAACCCCAGCCAAGCAAGATGCCACCAGCAATTGATGAACCAGTTCCTTTAAGAGTTGGAATCTGTGGCTTAAATCGGTTGCCCGATATCGAAGCAGCAAGGGCAGCAAAGAAGAAACCGATAACTAACCAACCGTTATTTGTAATTGTTTCTACTGCTGCGCCAATGCAACCTGACAAACCTTCCAAGCCAATTAACTGTGGATACAAGTCGTACTTAGTGCCAATTGATTGCGCAATTGAGTTGAGTTGACGAGTTGTGCCAAGAGGTTCGATTCGAAGGTAGGCGGCGATTCCGACTAGCCCAACAATCGTTCCGGTAATAAACGGATTCCAGCGCTTTTTAATAAGTGAATTACGAATCTGTGCCCACTCGATCTCACCAGTTCCATGGACCTCACGTTCTGCTGGATTGCTGCGAGTGATTAAGAAATATAGAGCAACACCAATTAGGCCAAGGGTTAGAGCAAGTGAGCCCGCATAACCGAGGTAGTGCGGTAGCCAAAACTTAGGTGCGCCTTCGATGAAATTGCGATAAATGAAATTCCATGAATTAAAGGAGAGGATGAAACCAATGATTACTCCGATTAAACCTGGAATCGCTCGCAGATAACCCTGTGTTAGTCGGAAGAATTGACCCGAAATACAGGCGCCAGCAAGTGCCATTCCAAGACCGAATGCCAGACCACCTAAAACAAGTGCCAAGCTAACTGGCCCGATATGAGCAGATGGTGGAAGTTGATCTTTGCCAGGTACTGGTAAGAAGATTCCGAAAATTACTGTGTAGCCGATGGCACCAACAGCAAGTGAAGTAAAGATGGCAATTAAGCCATAGTTTTTTCTTTCGTTAATTGAATCGCGAAAGATGCAGAAAATACAGAATCGTCCTCGCTCAAATGCAATACCTAGTGCAACTCCAATCAGAAGTGAAGTAGCCGCTTTCGATCCATAGGTTTGGCTCTTCTCCAGTATTTGCGAGAGAACGACGAGGGCAACAATGATGATGCCTGCAATAGAGGTACGAATGGAGTCTTTGCGACTCCATTCGTACTTAGTTTCTAATGAATTCATTTGCTAGGTGTAGTTTCGATTGCATCTGCTGGAGCAGTTGCTGCGAATTCGAACCAAGAACCGTCATAGTTCTTTACATTGTTGTTACCCAGGATTTGGGTAAGTGCGAACCAAGAAGCAGATGCAAGAAGTCCGGTTCCGCAATAAAGAATAACCTTGGTGTCTTTAGTTACTCCGACTGCTGCATATGCTGCCTTAATTTCTGCCGCTGACTTGAAGGTACCATCTGCGTTAAGGATGCTTGCAGTTGGAACGGTTTTGGCAGTTGCAATATGGCCGGCCTGCGCAGCTGTACCAAGTCCTGTTCCGGCAGCTTTACCTTCGTAGCTAGCAGTGTCACGCGTATCAACAATTACTGCTCGTAAGCTCGACTTACGCTTTGCATTGGCAATAACTTCTTCAATTTTGGCGCGAAGTTTAGTTGAAGCTGGAGTTGCGCTGAAAGTTCCGGTTGGCTTAGCTGCAGTTGCTGCGAATGTTGTAGTACCGCCGTTAGCAGTCCACTTCAATAAGCCGCCATCAAGGATTCGAACATCTGGAACACCGTACAGATTAAATACCCAAGCTCCCCATGTTGCCTTTAGCCCTGATTTAGCCTCGGCATATAGCACCACGGTTGACTTAGCTGTTACACCAAGGCGCTTTAGTACTTTGTCAAAGTTTGGGCGAGATACCACACCATTTTTTAACTTTGATTCTGATGAATTTGCCAGTTCCGTCTTCCAGTTAATGAACTGAGCACCTTCGATATGGGTACGTGCATAAATAGAATTGTCGTTATCTCCAACGTGTAGAAGTACAAGGTTGGGATCAGCAAGGTTTGCTTTAAGCCAAGTGGTTGAAACTAGATTTTTTGTTGGTGTTGACTCAGATACAGCAGTTGCAGTTGGAACGATTGCCGATGAAAACAGCGCGGCAATAAGTGAAATAAGCGTGACTTTCTTTAACATGATTCTCCTAAAGATTTTGAATGAATAATTAATAATTAATTTAAAAGTTATTTGAAATGACAGAAAGTTAAGTAAATGTGTTTGCTAGCAACACATAGTTACGAGTCGGCAATAGTCGACGATACGTCGCTTAGTTAAATCAACTGCCTGACTTTGCATGAACCGAAGAATAACTAACACAAAATCTATTTACAACACACAAGTTATTCACACTTGCGAATTAATTGCATTTGCAATTTAGATTCCAGCTGATTCTTTAATTAATTTAACCGTGGCCTCGGGGTGGTTCCACATAATCACATGAGCACAATTTGGAACCCGAATCCATTTAGCATGCTTGGGTAATAGCGACTTTTCCTGGGCTAATGACTCAGGCAGAGTTAAGTCAGAGTCACCAAAAACCACTGAAACATTTACTTCGGGAGCTACTGCCGATTCAAACTTGCGGCCTCTGATTCCCTCCCATAAATGTTTGTACCCAGTAGAGCGAGCCATCGCGATTACCGAGTCTCTACAAGATTCATAACTAAGTTCACGCCACAAATGAGTGATTTTGCGATAACCCAGGGCCTTTAGCGGTGGCAGATGAAATGCAATTGGCATGAAGAACTGCGAGATCTTGGCCAAGATTCTCGAATCAATACTCGGTGGAATTTTCATAGTTGGCGCTTCTTGCCATAAGCCGGCCGGTGCCAATGCAGTGACACTTGCAACGGTTGCTGGTTGCAGAGCCGCCATCTCTAATGAAATCCAACCGCCTAATGAGTTTCCAGCTACGTGCATTTTTCTAACATTGTGAACGTTCTGCATGTACTGCAAAATCATTTCGCCAAGTGAGCGGGGATCATATTTTTCATTCTCACCTAAGGGCGCTTCGCCATGTCCAGGTAAATCGATCGAATAGACCGTGAAATCTTTTTCTAAAGCTGGAATCAAACTTTTCCAAATAGTTCCGGCAGAACCTAAACCATGTACCAAAACCAAAGCAGGATTAGCCCGGTTGCTGGCTGAAATAGTCGAGGTGATACTCATGGCGTAATTATGGTTGAGAACAAAAGAAATTTCGCTTTATAAGCAGGTTTAAGTTAGCGCTTAGCTAATTTTTTCTTTATTGAATCTGTCGCAAAGATAATTGAACTGACCTTAAGCCGATATCCGATTCCGGCATAAATAGGCAGTGCTATTACGCCAGATATAACTAGGGCCAGCAACGACGAGATGGCATTTGGTTCATTCAAATTCAGGAGATTTTCAATAAGGGGCGAAATAAACAAGCCCGGTACAAAGGCCAGGGCAGAAATAAGCAAAATTGAAATCAGCTCTTTTCTAATATTCATTGACCCAATACGTTTACTTAGAAGCAAACGTGCAACTAACGAGCTTGATAAGTAGCCAATGCCAAATGAAACGGCTATTCCGACGGTGATAAATCGAATCGGCAGCACAAAGTAGCTAATGGCTGCGCAAAGGATGGTCACAAAGTTCATTAACAATGTGATTGCCGCTGGCGTCTTGGTATCTTCAAAAGCGTAGAAGCCGCGCAGCATTACATAAGAGCTACAAAATGGGATTAAGCCGAGGGCAAAGCCAGTAAGAATCATGCCAATCTGCCCAGCATCAGCACTGCTTGAGCCCGCAAAGATTAAGTGCGCGATTGGTTGGCCCAGAAATAGCATGGCAAATGCGGCCGGGATTATTAATGAATATAGATTCAAGAGGGTTTGTTGCATTTCATTTTTTACATCTGAAATATGTGCTTCTGCTGCTAACCGGGAAATTCGTGGCAGAAGGGCAGTAACTAATGAAACTGCGATGATCGAATGAGGCAGTAAGAAAATGAAATGTGCATTTTGATATGGTGTAAAGCCAACACCTACATCAATGCCTGATTCTTTAGCGCGTACCGAGGCTGCCGTTGCTAGGTTCACAATGACCATAAAGCCAACCTGATTTATCAGAACAAAAATCATGGTCCACTTGGCTAGATGGGCAGATTTACCTAGCGAAGACCAGTGAAAGTTAGGGCGCAGTCGTACGCCAGATTTTGCAATTACCGGAATCAGAATTGCGGCTTGGGCAAATGCTCCGAGAGTGGTTCCAAAACCCAAAAGCGCTTTGGCCGAAGCACTGATCACGCCATTCTTTGCATCAGGAGCAATTGCAATAAAACTAATGAGTACACCTATGACGACTAAATTATTGAGAATTGGTGCCCACATCATCGGCCCAAAACTTCCCCGCGCATTTGCTATTTGTCCAAATAGCGTGAATAGACCTAAGAAAAGAATCTGTGGCAAGCAGTAACGCGTGAAGAGAACGGTTAATTCAAATTCCGTCTCTAAACCGCTGCCACCAAACTTGGCTGCATAAAGTCGGACAACAAGGGGCGCGGCTAGAACACCGATTGCAGTTGCTGCGGCCAAAATCGTAAATGTTGCAGTAGCTAGTTGAGAAACAAAAGCGTGGCCGCCATCGGGCTTCTTCATCTCGCGCACTATCTGCGGAACGAAGACGGCATTTAGCGCACCACCGGCGACCAAGATATAAAGGACAGTCGGAATCGTGTTAGCAACTTGAAAGGTGTCACCAACGATTGCAGTGCCTAGAGCAGCGACCAAAAGTAGATTGCGGGCCAAACCAGTTATGCGTGAAAAGATGGTTCCGACAGCCATTATTGCTGAGGATTTAAAGATCGATTGCTCGCTCATCTATTTGCCTAAAATTCTTAGTTAAAGATGATCTGATCGAAGGTCGTAGTTGTGTAACGAACGCGCACCTTTAGTTCATCGCCAGGATTAGGCTGCTTTGAACCACTACTGATTAGAAGCGAACATTGCATATGTGGTGCTTCTAGGAAATCTAGGGTTTTGCCATTAAGGCGATATGGGCTTCGCATTCTGCCGAAAGCTGTTTCAAGTGCCCGAGCAATAATTTTTACACGACCGATAATCGAGAAATCATTTTGTGGCGCAGTTAAACCTATGCCGTGCGCTGTGCCACCGCTTGCCACAATCACATTTCCACTAGCGCGTCGTTGTTGATAGCCAGCAGTGCCACTGATTTTTCTATTTTCAAGCACCGTTGCTGTTACTTCAAGAGCCAAATCTGCGCCAAGCCAAAGTGAAGTGCCGATTCTTTCGCGGAAATTAAGTTTTGCGAATTCCTTCTTTACTCGATCTGCACCGCGTAGATGCGAAATCCACACTGTAGATCCTGCAGGTAACAAATTAAGTGTTGAACTAATCCACATGCTATCAATTTTTGCAATTGGCAAGTGCAAAGTAAATCCGCGGAGATTAAGACCGCGATCTTCTACGATCGTTAATGCACGATTAATTTCGGTTACATCAATGCCATGGCGATTTAACGGAGTTAAGATCTCAACAATTACTTGGGTACTCGCTTCGATTTTCTGCAGATGATCAATACTTGAAACGGTTTGAATTACTTTCTTATCTGATTGAGCCGTTGTAACTTGATCAGGCGAAAGAACAACGATTTCGCCAGCAAACGCTGTGCGCACTTTTGCTACTTCGCTAGCCAGCCCAACTGCGATTGTTTCAACACCAAGTCGAGTTGATTCGGTGGCCAGAACTTCAAGCCCGAACCCATAACCATTGCCCTTGATTACCGGTACCAAGCCAGGCTTTGCATTCACCATCTGGCTTAAATGAGAACGCCACTTCTGCCCATCGACGTGTAGTGAAAGTGGCATAACCGTAGGTTACTTGCGAATTCTTAAATATGTGGCGAAGGCGAAGGACCAGAACTTACTTATTGGCATTTCCCACTCACCAACGAGTTGGCGGGCATATCCCCCGGTGCCTACTTTGAATTGAATCAGACCAACATGAGAATCATTCGGGTCAAGTGTCGGAGTGATTCCGCGCAGGTCATAACAAGCTGCCCCGCTGGCCAAGGCATCTTTCATCATTATCCATTGCACTGCATTACTTCCGCGAGCTTCGCGTCCAAATGCAGAAGAAGCACCGTATGAATACCAATAATGATCGCCAACTTGAATCGCAATTGTTGATGCGATTACTTGCCCTTGCCATTTGGCTAAAAAGAGTTTTAGGTGATTCTCGGTGCGATTTAGTTCATCCCACATTCGTTCAAAATATCGAAGTGGTCGAGGAATGAAATTGTCACGCTTTGCAGTTTCTAGATAGACCTTATGGAAATCAGCCAGATCTGCCCTGCTTCCACGAATAACTTCAACGCCTTCTTTCTCAGCTTTTTTGATATTTCTGCGCCACAGTTGATTGAAGCCCGCTAAGAGCGATTCCTCGTTTTGATTTCGCAAATCTAGTTGAAAGACAAAATTTGGTTGCCCTTCACTGAAACCACTTTCTGAAACTACTGCTCGCCAGCCTGCTTTCTCAAAACTTTCAATTGCAGTTCGACCATTTTCATACTCTGCAGTCGAGCTAGTGTTTAGCAAAGAACTAGCTTGATCTGAGGCAAGAGCGCTTTTAATAACTTCGCCTTCCCAATCACGATACGGAATCGCTGGCCCTACTCGTAACAAGAAAATTTGAGCAGACTTCGCAAATTCAACTATCGCCTGAAGAATTTCTTGGTTGATGCTTTGTTCAGGGCACAAGAGCGGGCCTTCTGGAATGTAGCCAAAAGATTTTCCGACTTTTGGAAGAGCGCGAGTAAGCAGTAGCGCAACGCCGATTAGGGCTGGTCCTTGGTAGATACCGAGGGATTTGTTTTTCCAGTCAGTCTTGACCGCGCCCCATTCGGTGAGTTGCAGGAAAGAGGCGTTCGGTAACTCAGAAATAAAGCTCTGATGCTCCTCTTGCGAGATAGCCCGAATCTCAATTTCCATTTGCTTATCTTACCTTTTTAGGCAATCTAATGGCCTCGGCTCGAAGTTAAGAAGATTTAAATGATTTTGGATCGTAAATCAGTGTGTAAAGCGCCATCGAATTTTTGCCATCTTGTGAGGTAGGTTCAAATATCGAATCTTGTGGCCCCGCAATAGCTAAAACCATTCCGCTCTTTTCAACTACTTTGCTGCCATATAAAGGTGGTTCATTTGGGTTCTGCGCTTTTTCAAAATCTACTTTTGAAAAATAGTAAACTCCAGCAAAACCATGAATTGAACCATCATCGGCTGTGTAATTAATGCGGACTTGTGCAATTGCACCAGCTTGTTTCGCCTGTGCAGTAAATTCATTAGAAGAATCTAAAGCCATATCTTCGACTGACAAATGCTTCGCAATTTCAGTTGGCACGGTAATTGAATATGGAACTGGAGCAAGGTTTAACTTACCCGCCGCTTCAGGATTATTCGCGCAGGCAGACATAGTTAAAACTAATACCGGAATAAGTAAGATGATGATTCTCTTCATTTTCTTACCCGGCTTTCATAGTGGTCTTTTTATAAACATTTCCTTTTGTGTCATAAGTTATCCAGATTCCGACTTGTTCGCCGTTTTTGAAACTACCAGAACGCATAATCACGCCAGACTTTCGAAACCATTTCCAATCGCCATGTAGTTTGTCCGCTTTGTACTTTCCTCTAGCTTTAAGAACACCATTTGCATAGAACTCTAGGAATTCTCCAGATTTCTTAGGGTATGAAGAATTAATCTGGTTAATCTTTTCGATCAGGATCTTGTTAATCAATGGTTTCGGAATACTTTTGTCCAGATCAAAGTGAATCGAACCTTTAGTTTGCTCGTATTTCTCAAGTTCCTTTTCGAGTCGATTATTAAATGATCCGCTATATGGAAAAATGCTGTTGTGACTTTTATATCCATCAAATCCAATTACTGGCACGCCTTCAATTAGAAAGGTCGGAATCCCGTATTTGATTACTTGTTCAGCGTTTGGAAGTTTAGAAGCAACGTGATCGCAGAGATCTACCAAAATCTTTTGTTGTGCTGGAGAAAGCCTGCGTAGGTGCGCTGTTACCTGAGCCTTAGACATATGAAAATTGTAGTAACTACTCACCTAGGAGTAGAACTATCTTTTCCTACCCTTTGAACTTACGAATTTCTTGGGGCCATCCGCATGCCTTACCTACTTTGGCACCCCAAATTTTTGCTTCTTCATCAGTTGCAACATTGATGATTGTCATACCACCGAGGAATTCACCAGTTGTTGTAATTGGACCGCTTACATTCCCAGAATCATCTGCACCAAATGCCTTTTCAATCTCTTCTTCTAACCCACCAGCAAATACGAGTACGCCCGCTACTTTCATTTCCTCGACAACTGCCCGTGCAAGTGGGCCGCGAGGTACGTACCATTCGGCAGGATGATCGCCCACCCACTGCTGGTTGAAATAAATAAGGTAATTAGCCATTGCTTCTTATAACCCGTTCTTCTGACGGAACACAGCCACTATTGCATTTGCATGACCATGGCCCATTTCAAACTTCTCTTTTAAGTGCGCAACTTGTTCCATATGAGCAAGCTTGGCAACTTTCTTAAGCTCTTTCATCCAGTGCTCAATCGGCTTTCCATATTTCTTCTCAATCGATGGAAAGTAAGAAGCCGGGCCCGTTAGTTTCTTTTCTGCCATACTTAAATTCTAAACGGATCAGTCTAGATAATACGGATTGTTTACCCTTGAAATGTGTAACTATTTATATAAGTCTTTAATGACTATTTTCGACATTTTCATGAGTGCTTCGTTTGCATAAGCAGCTTTTTCTGGATCTTTATTTTCAAGGTGTTCACGCATTTGTATTGGGCTTACTTGCCAAGTGATCCCAAATTCATCCTCGCACCAACCACATTGCCCAGGCTTTCCTTTTTCTGTGATTGCATCCCAAAGGCGATCAACTTCCTCTTGCCCATCTACATTTAGTGATAGCGAGATAGCCTCATTAAATGCTGATCCTCCTGGCCAATTCATGCCAATGAACTGATGCCCATAAACTGAAAAGTCAGCTGTGAATCTCGGCTCCCCCGGTTTCGGACGATTCTCGGAATGTATTTTGAATTCCTTAAAAGTCCGCTCATAAAAAGCGAGAGCGTCGTCCATATTCCCGGGAAACCAGAGAAAAGTTTTTAGAACAGTTGGCTGAGTCATGGGAAAATTATAGTTAAAAAGTTTATATAAGCCGGATTTCTATTTAACGGGAACCGCAATTACCATTTCGTAATCGGCAGACATTGGATCTAGTTGTGGATCATATATTTCAAGGTGAGGCGCAGGTCGCATCTCTTTGCCTGAAGCTGGCAGTTCTTCCATATATGCCCTTTGATATGAAGCGGCAAGATTAGTGATCACACCTTTATGCACGACTTTTAGGTAATTGCCTTCTGGTATTTCTACACTTTCAAATCCTGAAGGAACATCTGAATTTTCATCAACTAAGGCGCCCGCGAAATAATCCATCGGAGAGTTCATATCCATACTCGGAATAGAAGCACCGAAATAACTATCTAACCCAACTAATTCCGTTCCGGTAGTTAGTGAGAAAAACTTCTTCCATGCAGCAGGAATTGCCTGTGCGTCATATTTCTCTGAGTTAAATATCGTGAAAATTGAAGTTCGGACACCAACTATTTTGCTATTTTTGATTTCAATGTATTCAGACATCTCGAAATTATATCTAAGAAATTCTGGTGGAGAAGAGTCGCCCTATAAGCCGGATTCTGTCCTCTTGCGAGGGATCACCATCCATCTAGTTCTGCAATTGCTTGCAGAATCAAGCGACCTACCCGATAACTTGAACGAGCCGTTCTAAGCGCTATCTGTTTAGTCTTGCTCCAAGTGGGGTTTACATAGCCAACTGCATCACTGCAATTGCTGGTGGTCTCTTACACCACCGTTTCATCCTTACCAATATTGCTA
>JACCDP010318232.1_pt1 | contig 43199 bp, 39 predicted proteins | sample 7445841 | NCBI WGS metagenome assembly JACCDP01 (sample SAMN15323441, study PRJNA562643) | freshwater metagenome | isolation source: river surface water | place: USA:Blue River Watershed | collected 2017-08-17
AAATTACCGAAATCATCCGCAACAGAAGGACCATTTACCCTGAACAATTCAGCGATCGAAAAGTCCATAAGGAACAAATTGAACTCATTCTCCAAAACGCCCAGTGGGCTCCTACGCATGGCAACACCCAACCATGGCGCTTTCATGTTTTCATGGACCAAAGCAAAGAGCGCCTCAGTCAGTTTTTAGGTACAACCTATCTCGCCCTCACCCCGAAAGAACTTCAAAACGACGCCAAATTGGCTAAACTCATGCGCAGACCCATCCTTTCAAGCGCGGTAATTGCGGTCTCCATGTCGCGACAAAAAGAAAAGAAGATTCCTGAAATTGAAGAGGTAGAAGCAGTGGCTTGCGCCATTCAAAACATGCATTTAACCTGCACTGCTTACGATATCGGCCTGTTTTGGTCTACCCCAAAACTGATCTATTCCAAAGAAATGAACGACTTTTTAGGGCTCTCCGAAGAAGATAAATGCTTGGGTTTAATATACCTCGGTTATCCAAACATCGAATGGCCGGAGTCCCATCGCATTCCGCTTGAGTATCATACCCAATGGCACCATGATTAAACGATTCTTCCTTTATTGGTTGATTTTACTGCCTCTGTGCGTCTTCTCCCAATTAGGCGACACTAAGCTTCCCTCCTATTTTGGTGTTCAACTGAGAACTGTAATCCCGAGTTCTTTTGTTGGAAACCCCGTCACTCAAGTTCAAAAAGATGGAATGAAGGCCTCTTTAACCCAAACGCTGGGCTATTCTTTTGGAAGCATTGTTCGGGTTGGGCTTACCGAACTCATTTCGCTGGAAACCGGAATCAATTTTACACAACGGCGTTTTACCTTACAAGGTTCGCTTGCAGATTCAGGTATTTTCGTTAACAACGATCTTGGATTTATTCAATACGATGTTCCGATTAACGGTCTCATTTATATTAAATTAAGCAAACGATTCTTCGCCAATGCAAGCCTCGGAGCAACTGCTGGATTTAAACCTACGAGTGTGGCCACTTCAAACAATGTTAGCGGTTCCAAGTTTTTTTACCATACAGGATTCGTTGATAAAAAAGCCAGCGTTGATCTCAACGGAAATTTAGGTTTTGAATACCGAAGTAAAAAATCAGGGTTCTTTTACGTTGGCGCTACCGTGCGGCTTCCGACCGCTCCTTTATTTACCTATATAGCAACCTATCGAAACCAAGGCTACAAGGTTTCACAATACGGCGATGTATCCGGTGCTTTTCTGGGGATAGATGTGCGTTATTTCTTCAAAAATGTAAAAGCTCTAAGAGAAGAGCAACGCCCCATTGAATGATTAAGGAAGGCAGATTACCGTATCGCTCCAAGCAGAAAATCCAGCCCACACCCCCAAAGCCCCTCCTTGGATATTGCTGGGTATGTTAATCGGGGTTGCAAAAGGACTTCCTGAGGAAAAAATCTGATTGTACTTTTTATCAAAAAATTGATATTCCGCTTTGCCTAATTTTGAAAGACGTAACACCACCGTATCACCTTCTCGAAAAAATCCTCTTTCCGATTCTGTGTAGGTACTATCATTGAACGACATGGGATTATACAAGGTGAATTCAAACGCCAAACCGTTAAAAAACTGATCGTTGAAAAAAGGACCAAAGGGCTTTGAATAGAAGGGGTCACCTATATGCTTCATTTCCCACATGAAATTATCCGATGTGTTGGGATTGTCCGTCATAAAACCATATAAATTACCCAAAGTAGGAGCATTCGCTTCCGGCTTCCAATTCAAGTAGTCCAAGCCAACCGGCGTTTCAATTTTGGTAGCAGAGGTATACGTTTTACCTTGATGGCTGATCGTTAGCGTATAGGTTTTTCCAATTTGACCGAAGATACTGGGATCAAAGGAGGTGTATACGCACAAAGGTGAAGGCAAAGCTTGAAGTTCCTGAATCGACATCCCAAAAATAGCTTCGGCATAGGGCTCCGTACCTGGAGGTAAATTATCGGTACAAACCTTCGATAAAGTAACGGTATTCGTACCATCAGAAACGGTCACTACAGCATCGGATACGAAACTGGCCAAGTAAGCAGAAATATCGGTTGGCGCATAAATGTTTTGGGTCGTAGACAACAGCACTATCGGCGGTTCACCTTCGCGGATGCTACCATCCACTACCAGCTGTTTTTCGTAGCCAGGGATGTCAATTTTGACTTCTTTGGTGCACGAGTTCAGGACCAACAAGCCGTAGAGTACAATTAAAACTCGAAATTCCATGTTACGCTTGGGATTATGGGAAATAAAGAAACCTGTTTAACCGTCAATTTAAAGTCGCCGTTTAAAAAATCTCCGTCGTTGTCGACAAATAGAAAGAAAGGATTGGCTCTGCTGTATACATTATAAATGGAAATAGCCACGTTGTTTCTCAGCTTTTTCTTGACTTCTATCTCCTTTCCCGTTGCAGGATCTGTTTTCGTTTTGTAGGCTTTATCATACCATGTTGCAGAAATATCCAAGCGATGATAAGGTGCCATGCGGGTTGAATTTCTTGCGCCATAGTTGAACAGCAAATTTTGATCTTGCACGTACCACGACGTTGGGAGCGTCAGCGTATTACCTGTAGCATAAATAAAAGAACTGGAAATAGTCCATTGTTCATTGAATTGATACATTCCTACCACACTTAAATCATGCCTTCTATCGTATTTTGCTGGGTAAATTTTCCCATTATTAATATCCGGAAACCGGCGTTCTGTCTTTGCCCAGGTATAACCAATCCAACCTGTAAATTTACCTGTGGCCTTCTTAATAAAGAATTCAGCCCCGTAGGCCCAACCTTCGCCAAACACCAACAAATTATCCGTATTATCATTGACATTATCCCCCGGCAAGGCCCCCTCTTTGAACTCCACCATGTTCTTCATTCCCTTATAATAGACTTCAACCGAAGTCTCCAATTTATCGTCGAAAAAATTCTGAAAATACCCAAGCGAAGCCTGGAAACCTTTTTCCGGCTTGGCTATATCCGTAGTTGGATACCAAATATCGGTTGGCAAGGATACCGCACTAAGGCTCGTTAAATGCACAAATTGATAATTATAGGCATAACCTCCCTTGATAGAACTGTGTTCACCCGTCAAATACCTGAAGGAAATGCGAGGTTCCAAACCATGGTAAAACTTGATTAAATCTCCTTTTCCGTAGGTAATTGTTGTGTCAGGTTTACTTATATCTCCTTTTACATAACGCGTGAAAGATCCTACGTGCTGAAATGCGGTATATCGCAACCCCGCATTAATCCGCAAGCGGTCATTGGCGTCGAATTCATCCATGAGGTAAATTGCCTCCTCGTGGGAGTACAATTTTTGGGCATTGCCGGTATTAAACACGATGCTGTCTTGAGCTGCTGAAACGCTCGAAGGGGTAAATATGTGGTAGATGTGATTGGCACCCCACTTGATACGATGTCGATCGTTGGGGTAATACGAAAAATCCACCTTGGTACTATAGTCTTGAATTCCCGACAAAAACTCGATCTTAAACTCATCTTGTTTCGATCCAAACTTGAACTTATAATCGGTAAACGTTGCCGTAACGTTCATGAACAACTTGCTTGAAAACAAGTGATTCCATCGAAAAGCAGCAATTCCATTACCCCAGGGCATATCGGCACTAAAGCCTCCTTCACGGTCGGCAAAAGTAAAAACATCCTTGCCGTAATATCCGCTGAAAAAAATTCGATCCTTCTCGCCAAGCTGATAATTGAATTTGGCATTTAAATCGTAAAAGAAGTAGCCAGATCCCGCAAAGGGCGAAGTATCGGATATGGCTGCCTTTGCTAAAACATCGATGTAGGTTCTCCTTCCAGAAATGATAAAACTTCCCTTATCCTTTTTCAACGGACCTTCCACCGTGAGCCTCGAGGAAATCAAGCCAATACCACCTTTGACTCCAAAACGTTTCTTGTTGCCTTCGTTCATGTTCACTTCTAAAACGGAAGACATCCTTCCCCCGTAATTGGCCGGCATTCCCCCTTTGATTAAATTAACGCTTTTCACAGCGTCTGAATTGAACACCGAAAAGAAACCAAATAAATGAGCCGCATTGTAAACAACCCCTTCATCCAACAACACCAAGTTTTGGTCAGGTCCGCCTCCCCTCACGTAAAAACCTTGTCCCCCTTCGGAAACGGAAGAAACACCCGGAAGCAATTGAATGGTCTTTATCACATCCACTTCACCCATAAAAGCAGGTAGCCGTTTAATCTGTTCAATATCTAATTCAATTTGACCCATTTTCGTGGAATTCACATTGTCGCCCTTCTTTCCATTTACCACCACTTCGTCAAATGATTTTTCCCCGTCCTTTAAACCTAACTCAATATTCATGGTGACATCTTGAGCTGATAAATCCAAGGTCTTTCGTACGGTAGGACAACCGCTATAGCGAAATTCGACTTCATGGATGCCTGCAGGCAGCGTTAACGAATAGAAACCATAGGAATTTGACAGGGCTCCTTTATTGAGTGCGGGAACATAAACCTTGGCGCTCGAAAGTGCCTCGCCTGAGGATAGTGTGGTGATATACCCACTAACCGTATGCTTTGTTTGCGCAAAAATGAGCGATGTTCCAAACCAAGTAAAAACGGTAAAAAGTATATAAAAACGAAGAGATACTGGAGATTGTTGTTTCATTTAGAGGTGTATAACCGAACACAAAGGTACTAACATTGAAGGAATGAAAAGGTTCAACAATGTTAAATAATCCCTAACAATTCAAGGTGCTTTAATCGCAATTTATGTATCTTCGCGTCGATTGCATACCTATGAAAGTTTCCTACCATTGGCTTAAAGACTACCTGAATTTTGACAAATCTCCGGAAGAAGTAGCAGACATACTAACCAAGACGGGACTGGAAGTTGAAAACATTGAACCAGTTGGTTCAGTCAAAGGAGGATTAAAGGGAGTTGTGACAGGAAAAATACAAAGTTGCGAGAAGCATCCTGATGCCGACAAACTCAAATTAACACGCGTAGATATTGGGAATGAAACCCTTCAAATCGTTTGCGGAGCCTCCAATGTAGCGGAAGGTCAAATAGTGCTCGTGGCGCTCGTTGGAACCACCCTATTCCCAATTACCGGAGAACCCATAACGCTCAGGAAGGCAAAAATACGCGGTGTTGAATCCCACGGTATGATCTGCGCCGAAGACGAACTTGGCTTAGGCACCTCACATGAAGGAATTATGGTATTACCGTCGGATACACCCGTTGGCATTCCCGCTGCTGAAGCACTAAAGCTCGACAACGACTTTATCCTAGAAATCGGACTAACGCCCAACCGTTGCGATGCGATGGGGCACTACGGCGTGGCACGTGACCTAAGGGCTTACTTGAACCACCATGAAGCACTTAACCAAGCATTAACTCCTTTCAATAGCCCTGAATTTGCACATGAGCCCATTAGCAAGGTTCAATTCGAGGTTTCGAACGATACCGGTTGTACTGCCTACTACGCAGCGGTGATCAAAGGTGTTAAAATTTCCACCGAATCCACCCCAATAGGCCAACGTCTAGAAAAAATTGGTGTGTCGAGCATTAACAATGTTGTTGACTGCGCCAATTATGTAATGCACGAATTCGGAACCCCGCTGCACGCGTTTGATGCACGGTTTTTCAAACATAAGCTGGACGTTCGGTTTGCTGAAAAGGGAGAAGAATTGGTTACTTTGGATGGAGCAACTCGAAAACTCACCTCGAACGATGTTGTCATTGCAGGGGATGGAAAAGCTCATTGCCTAGCAGGTGTTATGGGAGGCAAAGAATCGGGAGTAGGAATGGAGACGGTTGATATAATCGTAGAATCTGCCATTTTTGATCCTTCGAAAATCCGTAAGACCGCCAAACTCCATGGCATTCACAGCGACGCTAGCTTTAGGTTTGAACGAGGCGTTGACCCAGAGTTCACATGGATTGCTTTGCAACGAGCGGTATCCCTAATTCTTGAAAATGCCGGAGGCACCTTGGCGGGAATCCAACAAGTTGTTCAACATCCTGCCGAACCTGGTAATGTTACCCTTGATTTTGCCTACATCAATAATTTTCTTGGAAGCCATTTAACCGACGACCAAATAGAAGGAATTCTTTATTCCTTGGACTTTAAAAAACTGGGAGGCAATTTATGGGAAATCCCCAGATATCGCTGCGACGTCCAACGTTCGATTGATGTGATTGAAGAAATCATTCGAATTGCAGGTTTCGAATCGGTTCCGCTTCCCGACAAATGGTCCTTTTCAATGCCTGTGGAATCCAAGCCAACGCCTTTCCGTTTTAAAAGAGATCTTTCCTTGTTGCTATCCTCCCAAGGATTCCGCGAAATCATGAATAACTCGCTCACAAAAGCAAGTTACGGCAAATTATACCCTTCCGAACTTGAGGACCATGATATCAAGCTTTTAAATCCGTTAAGCGGTGATTTATCCGTTCTTCGAAGATCGATTGTTTTTGGTGCTTTAGAAAGCATAGCATATAACCAAAACCGTCAGTCGCCCAACCTCAAGCTGTTTGAATTCGGTAAAACCTATCGGCAAGCAGACAGCAAAGCAATAGAAGAAAACCAACTGCTGATGGCAATAACTGGAGTATTCAATGCTGAATCCTGGTTAAGCAGCAACAATGCTTCCTTCTTCCAATTAAAAGAAATGGTTATCAATGTGATTTCCTCTTACTTAAAAGACAATGTAGTGGAAATTTCCTTTACCGATGAGGAAGCATTTGATGCAGGAATCCACCTTGAAATCCGAAAACAACGCATTGCAACCTTAGGAATCATTTCCAAAAAATGGCAATCCCATTTCAACATTAAACAACCCGTTTTTGCAGCCTTGGTGGCATGGGAAAAATTGCAAGAGTTTAGCAATAAATCGCAAACCGAATTCGAAGAATTGCCTAAAACCTTTCAAGTTCGAAGGGACTTTGCCTTGGTTTTAAATCCCTCTGTAACTTATGAGGAAATCAGAAATGAGGCGCGCAAAGCTGCATCAAAGCGCCTGATTAAAACTTCCTTATTTGATGTATATCAAGGAGATAAAATTCCAGCAGGTAAAAAGTCGTATGCCGTAGCTTTTCATTTTCGCGATCAAGATAAAACCCTCACCGACGCAGAAATTGATGGGGAAATGGAAGCAATTCGTTTGCACCTTGAACAGAAACTAGGAGCAACTTTGCGGTAATTATACTTTTTTGTCGTAACCTAAGATGTGCAGGTAATCGGCTGCGGTTTGCTCCTCACTGAACAAACGCGTCACAATTTTCTCGTTTTCATCCCTCGATATCAATACATGGCGAGGTTCCGGGATCAAACAATGCTTTAGACCACCGTAGCCTCCAATCGTTTCCTGGTAGGCACCGGTATTGAAGAACCCAATATACAAGGGCTTGTTCTTTTCGAATTTAGGCAAATAAATGGCATTGCTGTGCTGCTCCGAATTGTAGTAATCGTCGCTATCGCAGGTTAAGCCCCCTAAAAGAACTCGCTCATAATCGTCGTTCCAGCGGTTCACTGGAAGCATGATAAAACGCTGGTTAATGGCCCAAGTATCGGGCAGGTTGGTCATGAACGAAGAATCAATCATGTTCCACTTTTCCCGGTCATTTTGCTGCTTTTGGTGCAAAATATTAAATATAGCGCCACCGCTTTCGCCCACCGTGAATGATCCAAATTCTGTAAATATATTGGGTTCAGGAATTTCGCTATCGGTACATACCCGTTTAATTTGCTGCAAAATTTCCCGTACCATGTAGGCGTAATCAAAATCAAAGGCTAAAGATTTTTTAATAGGAAACCCGCCTCCAATATTCAAGGAATCTAACTCGGGACAGATTTTTTTCAAATCGCTGTAGATACGCAAACATTTCGTTAATTCGTTCCAATAGTAGGCAGTATCGTTGATTCCCGTATTGATGAAAAAATGAAGCATCTTCACCTTTATGCGCGGATTATCCTTCAACACCGACTTATAAAAAGGCACAATTTCCCGATAACGCATTCCCAATCGGGAGGTATAAAACTCAAATTTTGGCTCTTCCTCTGCGGCAATTCGTATTCCAATAGAAATATCTTTTTCCGTTGCTTCTAGCAGGTTAAATACTTCTTCTGCATTATCCACCACAGGGATTACTTTGAGAAAATCTTTCTCGATGAGGCTTTTTAGGTTTTGAATGTACTTCTCGGGTTTGTACCCGTTGCAAATGACATATGAACCCTCTTTGAGTTTGCCTGCATCCACCAGGTTATTGACAATGTCGATATCGAATGCCGAAGAAGTTTCAATATGCACGTCGTTTTTCAAGACCTCGTCCAACACAAAGGCGAAGTGGCTGCTTTTCGTACAATACGAATAATAATATTTACCCGCATATCCTTGGTTGTTGATCGCTTCTCGAAACCATCCTTTCGCCCGTTGAATGTTGTTGGATATTTGCGGTAAATAGTTGAATTTTAAGGGGGTACCATAATCGTTCACCAAACGCATTAAGTCGATACCATGAAAAAAAAGACGATCTTCTCGTAGGTTGAATTCATTCTGTGGAAAATCAAACGTTTGGTCAATTAAATCAAAGTATTTTGTACGCATTATTCAAAGTTAAACGATTCTAAAACCCCTAAATCACGAGCCACCACTGCTCGACCGTGGCATTCTACGATAGGTCGCTGTATTAGTTTCGGATGCAACGTTAATATTTCCAACAACTGTTCTTCGGAAAGGAGTTGTCCTTTAATGAACGTTTGGAATTCAGACTCCGTTTCTCTTAACCACTCGTTAACAGGCAGCTGTAAGGCTCTTTGAAGATCCTTTAACTCCTGCAAGGACAAGGGCTGCTCCAAATAAAGTCGAACCTCCACCTCAAGTGAATGATCTTGTAACCAAGCTAAGGCGTTTCTACTTTTTTGACATCTTGGATTATGGTAAATAAGAACTTTCATGGGGCAAAGTTACGCAAGTGATCGCGTTAATTCTAACCCTCAAGCACCGACTTTTATTGTTGAGAACTTCTGTGAAAACCTATTTATAGGCCACGCTCGCGCAGAAAAAGTTTGTACCTTTGATTCTTAGCCCGATTGTATGTCATACCTGGATGAACTTAACCAAAGTCAGCGCGTAGCCGTAGAGCACATTTATGGCCCTTCGATGGTCATTGCAGGGGCTGGTTCAGGGAAAACCAGGGTATTAACCTATCGCATTGCCTACATGATAGAACAGGGAATTGATCCCTTCAACATTATGGCGCTCACCTTTACCAACAAGGCCGCTCGTGAAATGACTGAGCGAATTGGTAAGATTACCGGAGCTTCTGAAGCAAAGAATATCACTATGGGGACCTTTCACTCGGTTTTTTCTAGGATTCTTCGATACAACGCAGACCGTTTAGGTTTTCCGAGCAATTTCACCATCTACGATACTCAAGACAGTAAAAGTTTAATCAAAGACATCATCAAGGAATTTGCGCTGGATGATAAAACCTACAAAGCCAGCGGTGTATTAAGTAGAATTTCCGCTGCAAAAAACAACTTAATTTCAGCAGAATCCTACTGCAACAACGACGAGATTCAAGGGGAAGACCGCATGTCACGCCGTCCTGAAATAGGGCGAATTTATGTTCAGTATGCCAACCGATGTCAAAAGGCTGGCGCCATGGATTTCGACGACTTGCTATACTTTACCAATACCCTACTTACAGAACATCCGGACGTACTCCATTATTATCAACAAAAATTCAAGTACATATTAGTCGATGAGTACCAAGACACCAATTTTGCGCAGTACCTCATTGTGAAAAAATTGGCAGCCGCGTATGAAAATCTTTGCGTGGTGGGCGACGATGCACAGAGCATTTATTCCTTTCGTGGAGCCAACATTGAAAACATCCTCAACTTTCGAAAGGATTACCCTGACTTTCAACTGTTCAAGCTAGAACAGAACTACCGGAGTACACAAACCATCGTTGATGCGGCTAACAGCGTTATCCAACGCAACCAAGATCAAATCAAAAAAGTGGTTTGGACTGAAAACGGAAAAGGAAAACCCATTTCCGTTGTTCGAACCCTCACGGACAACGAAGAAGGCCGCGTTATCGCAGGAAAAATCTTCGATGTCAAACAGTCCATTGCGAGCAGTTACAACGATTTCGCCATCCTTTACCGTACCAATAAACAGTCAAGGTCCTTTGAAGAGGCCCTCCGCAAACTCAATATTCCTTATAAGATTTACGGTGGTTTGTCCTTTTATCAACGCAAAGAAATCAAAGACGTTCTGGCATATTTTCGATTAGCCGCAAATCCTCGCGACGAAGAGGCACTCAAGCGTGTCATCAATTACCCGAAAAGAGGCATTGGAAAAACAAGCGTTGAAAACCTCATCATAAGTGCTGGTCGAAACGGGGTTAGTATGTGGGAAGTCCTCTGCGATTTTACTACCTACCCCACCGATGTAAGTACAAGCACGCGTCAACGAATGAACGAGTTCACGGTCATGGTTCAGAGCTTCCAAGCAGAACTACAGAAATTGGACGCTTACACTTTAGCCGAACAAATCGTTAAATCAAGCGGTATTTTAGCCGAATTACGCCAGGATAAAGATAAAGGTCCCGAAGAAATGGAACGCATCCAAAACGTTGAAGAACTCCTTGCAGGTTTACAAGAATTCAGCAAAGGAGCTGAAGATGACGAAATTAAAACCCTGAGCGACTTCTTAATGGATGTGGCCTTATTAACGGATGCCGATCAAGAGAAGACAGAAGAAAAGAACCACGTTTCGTTGATGACTATTCACTCTAGCAAGGGCTTAGAATTCCCTTATGTTTACATTGTCGGCATGGAAGAAAATCTTTTCCCTTCGCAGCTTTCAACGAGTTCAAGGTCTGAATTGGAAGAGGAACGACGACTTTTTTATGTGGCGCTTACCCGTGCGATGCAGTCATGCACGCTATCCTATGCAGGAACGCGTTTTCTTTGGAATCAAAGCCTAAAAAGCGAACCCAGCCGCTTTTTAAATGAAATCGATTCCCAATACCTTCATTTGGAATCACCCGTCCGCAGCAATACGGGAAAATCATTGATGGGCGGTGGAATGGATCGCCCATTTACCGGGGGACTGAACACCAAGATGAATGCACCAATTCTGCCAAAATCCTTGAAATCGCTGCAAGATATTAGCGCTCAACCTGCCTCAAATCCGCGAAATTTCGATCAGATTATGGTAGGTACGAACGTGGAACACAATCGCTTCGGGAAAGGAAAGGTCACGAAAATCGAAGGTGCCGGTGCCGACAAAAAAGCCGTCATCTTTTTCCCTCACCACGGTTCCAAGACCGTTCTTCTTCAGTTTGCCAACCTCAAGGTAATATAACCTTATACTATTTCTCCGGAATTAACGCGGTCCACAGGGATGGTTTTCCCATATCCATGCGCACCCAAACCGGAGCAACCTTATTATTGTAGGCTGCAATCGCAATATAATCTCCGAAAAAAACTTTAACATTGGGCACAAAAGGTCGTTCGGAAATCCATTGCTGATCGAAAGTAGCACCTCCGTCCTTTGAACGAACCCATACCACCTCTGTTTCATTCGGATTCTTGGACCGGGAACGATCGTAGAACAACCAGTGTAAATGACCGTTGCTTTGATCCACCGTCATGGTCGCCATGAACTGATGCGTTTTGGTTGTATCTTGATTCACTCGGATAGGATTTGACCAGGTGAATCCTTTATCCTTCGAAATACTATACCAAACATCGGTATCGCTGGTACCATTTCGTTGATCGCTCCAAGTTAAATACAAGGCCCCATTATTTACGCCACCGCTTCGATCGATTTGCAGTACTGGTAGTCCATTGCAGCGCATTATGCCAGGAATTCTGTAATCCCAGCCCTCGGGATGCGGTGCAATGATTTGTTCAACAGGCAGCCAAGTGTTTCCCAAATCTGAAGAACGTTGAACCACCACACCTTTGGGACCAGTCCAAGTCACCACCAAAGATCCGTCGCTAGTGACCACTGGAACCGCCCCTTCAACGGTTAGGTCTTTATCTAAGCAATCACCGTTGTAAAAAGAAATCTGCTTAGGATTGGACCAGGTTGCTCCACGGTCAATGGATTTAGAAAACATGATGCGTGAAGAATCTTCCTTGAGCTTTGAATCATATTGGTCAAATTGCGTCCAGGTCATGTAAATGGTTCCTGTCTTCGGATCAATATCTACCCAATGTTTATCCTGCGCTTTGGTTCCGTTGGGCTTAGGAAAACTGCCTTGGGTAAAGTTACTAGCATCGGTTATTTTGTCGCTGTATTGGCAAACAATGCGATCGATCCAAGAACCTTGTTCGTAATCGGATAAATGAAAGTAGTATAACCTTCCCTTCGCATCAAACTTCAAAACGGGATCGCCCCACACACCATAAGGACATTCTAATTTGGAATAATTCCAGGAATTACCACCGTCCTTGGAATAATAATAATCATCCAGTACGGCTCCAACGGCAATCTCCGCTGGATTGAGCGGATTTATATCAACCGAAGGTTCAACAGGCCTCGTTGACGAGGGATTGATTTGAACATTCACATATTGCGCGATAACTGTCGTTAGGCTAACGCAGCCAATAATTGTAAAGAGGAAGCGATGCATCGGTGGGTTTGTTATTGAAGACATAGGACACTCGTTTTTGACCGGTAATTTTAACCGTCACCTTTCGGATTAATTTATCACGCGAAAGCGTTAGTTCGAACTCATCGTTGATTTCGGCGCTGTTCATGATACCATCTACCATCGACTTATCTACGCGGTATTGCATGCATGCAATGATCTCATCGTTGACGCTTATACCCGCCTCCTCAGCAGAAGAACCGGAACGAATGGTTTTCACGATGACTTTTCCTCCTTCATCGGCTACTGTAGCTCCAAAGACCGGTTTTATACTCCCTACCTCTGATACTTCGATGCCTAACGGTTTCAAATAGTCGTCGTATGGAATCACTTCCGTACCATTAATGTACTTATCAAAGAAATCCGTCAAATCTTTACCGGCGAATTTTTCCATGGTAATTTTGAATTCATCGTCGGTGAAACCTCGGTTTTTGCCTACGTAGTAGGTATTGTAAAGATCTTGCATTACATGATCTAATCCCTTAGTCCCTTTCGAGTTAGTAATGATCATGGCATCGAATACCGCCGCTAGCACCATTCCGCGCGAATAATAGGTCATGGTCGTATTGGAACTGTTTTCATTGGGTCGGTAGGCTTTAATCCACGCATCAAAGCTCGCATGGGCCACAGGTTGAACTCGAGACCCGACAGAACCTTCCACATAGTTAATAGCGCTTTGTACTTTTCGTAGCATCTCATCCTGGGAATAAAATCCGCACCTGCGAAGGATAATCTCATCGTAATAGGAAGTGAATCCTTCCATAACCCATAACAAGGTGGTATAAACTTCTTGGTCGTAATCAAAAGGTCCTAAGGCAATTGGACGAATGCGCTTAACATTCCATAAATGAAAATACTCATGGGCAACAAGGTTCAAGAAATTGATGTAATTGGTGCCGTCATAGGTCCAACGATCCACGCTTAATACCGTGCTGTTGGCATGTTCCAAGCCGCCATCGCCTCCCACCACGTTGTGCACAATAAATACATAGTTTTTATTCGGGTTTACCCCAACAATTTTGGTTTCTTCCTCCACGATTTTCGCCATGTCTTTTTTCAGTAATTCTTGGTCATAGTTTGCCTCTCCGTACATCGCTACCGTATGCTTTACCCCGGCAGCAATAAAATCGAATTCCACTTGATTTCCGATCTCCAAGGGACAATCGATTAATTGATCATAATTATCGAACGTATACACTTGCTGATTCGCTTGTTTTCCAGTGGTTAGTTTTGGCGCTAATCCGCTAGATATCTTTTTAAAGGAAGGATGCGGCTGAACTGCGAGCACTCCGCCGAGATCCTTGTGCCCGTCCAAGTACATGAACATACTAGGCCCGCTTACAAAGCCATGGGTTTCGTCTAAAAAACTAGTTCTAACACTCAATTCAAAGGCGTAAACCTCATAATTGAGTACAAAACCTTTTTGACCATTTAGATCAATCTCCCATGAGTTTTTCGTTTTTTTGGTCACTTTTAAAGGAGTACCCGTTAAAGAATATGCCTTAACTTGGTTGAGGTTTTTAGAAAATTCACGTACCAAATACGATCCTGGTGCCCAAACCGGTATTTTTACCAAAGCCTTTTTTTGAGATAATTGTTCCACCCTCATTTCTACTTGAAAATAATGGTTTTGTGGTTTAGCCATTTTCAGAGTGTAGCGGATATCAACCGCCAACAATGGATGCGTGCAGAACAAAACGAGGGAAACAAAAATCAAGAATGTTAAGCGTTTTGAATGAATCATAAGGTTAGGTTATAGTTATTAACGAAGCAACTTTTTTAGCATTTTCAATGTGGTGTTCAACTGATTCCGGTCCTGAAGAAAGGGATACGCCCATCCGACGATATGGTCGGGCAAAAGGCTTGCCAAAAATACGAAAATCCGTTCCCTGAACGTTTGATGCCTCTTCAAGACCTTGATATTTAGGCTGGTTCTCTTCTCGATCTGCCAGAATCACTGCACTTGCCCCGTTTTTCAAGGAGTCAATAGCAGGTATTGACCACCCCAAAATAGCTCTTGCGTGAAGCTCAAATTCATTGAATGTTTGGGTATTGCCCAGCGTTACCATACCAGTATCGTGGGGTCGCGGTGATAATTCCGAAAAATAGGGACCGTCTTTCGTTATAAAGAATTCCACCCCCCATAAACCAGCGCCGGTAAGTGCTTTCGTTACTTTATCGGCCATGTTGCAGGCCTCCAACCAATGACTTTCTTGCATGGGGATGGGCTGCCAACTTTCTTGATAATCGCCGCGTTCCTGACGATGACCTATCGGAGGACAAAACAAGGTAGGACCGTTTTTTTGAGTGACGGTCAGAAGCGTGATTTCAAAGTCAAAATCAACGAACGCTTCAACAATAACTTCTTTTAAATCACCGCGTGATCCTTCCATTGCGTAGTTCCAAGCACGCTCTACCTCCTCCGCCCGTTTAATCACCGATTGTCCTTTACCGGAACTGGACATCAAGGGCTTCACAACGCACGGCAAACCGCAAAATTCAACCGCTGATTTAAATTCTTCCAGGTCGGTAGCGTATCGATAATTGGCCGTTTTCAACCCCAATTCTTTGGAGGCCAAATCCCGGATGGCTTTTCGATTCATGGTGAAATTAGCCGCTTTTGCACTGGGAACAACCGTGATGCCTTGCTCCTCGTAGGCATAAAATCGTTCTGTTCGTATTGCCTCAATTTCAGGAACAATATAATCGGGCGCATGTTTAGCAACTACCGAATCCAATGCTTTTGCATCCAACATGTCAATGACTTCCCAGGCGTGTGCCACCTGCATTGCTGGAGCGCCTTCGTAATGGTCCACCGCAATCACTTTCTGCCCATAACGTTGACAAGCAATAACAAATTCCTTCCCCAATTCACCGGATCCCAAAAGTAAAATAGTAGCCATGGCGCTTAAAATTTAATTAACATATACTTAATATAGTGTCGCGGTTTGGAACAAAAATCAAAATTAAACGTAACTTTGATTTGCTATGCCAGAATCTTCCATAAACTCCCAACTCAGCCAATTTCAGAGCATTACCTTGGAGGAAATGGATCGTGTAAAATTGATGAACCGCATTGACACTAAATTTGCATTCGGCAAAAATACACTAAATCAAATTTTGACCCTCCTGACGGAAGATTATTTTGTGTTGGAAATTAATGGAAAGCGGGGAATGGAATACGAAAGCCTCTACTTCGACGATGCCGAATTTAGTCTGTTCAACGACCACCATCGCGGAAAAAGCAATCGAGCCAAAGTTAGAATACGGAATTATGTCGATTCCAACTTGTTTTTTTTCGAGGTAAAGCACAAGGTAAAAGGTCGAACGGATAAACATCGTATTTCAACGCCATCTTTTCATGCAGAAATAAATAAAGGTGAACAAGCATTGCTTCAAAGCGTTTTTCCCACCACCAAAGAACTTCACGCCAATATAACCAACCGATTCACACGTATCACCTTGGTTAATAAAACCGCTGCAGAGCGTTTGACTTTGGACTTTGATTTAAGCTTCAACTATCAGGACCAAATAAATACCTTTAATTCACTGGTCATTGCAGAACTCAAACAAGAACGCATCAACCGAAATTCTCCGTTTTACATGCTGATGAAATCACGGCAATTGAGGCCTTATCGGCTCAGCAAATATTGCCTTGGTATCATGGAATTGATGCAACAACCCAAAGTGAAAGCGAACCGCTTCAAAAAACGACAACTATACCTCGAAAAAATCAATGCTTATGCTTAATATTATCACCCCTTTTCTTGCCAAAACAACTGATTATTCTACGTTCTCATGGGATTACAACGACTTGGACGGCCTTGGAATCCGCTTAGCGATCAATCTTTTCATCCTTTTCGTCATTGTTCGTTTGCTGTACTATCCCAAAACCCGCAGAAAAGATTATTTATTCACCTACTTTTTAATCGGAATCATTACCTTTTTCCTTTGCTTTGGCTTAAAAAAGCTGGACATTGACACTGGAATGGGACTCGGACTCTTTGCAATTTTTGGGATTATTCGATACCGAACGGATGCCATTGAGATCAAGGAAATGACGTATCTATTCTTGGTAATCGGACTCAGTGTAGTCAATGCCATGTTGGCTACGGAGGTTGAAAAGGATGTTTATCAAATTAATCTACTAGAATTAGGGTTCATCAATCTATCGGTCATTGGCGTTTTGTATGTTTTGGAGTACTTGTGGTTGATGAAACATGAAACCCGAAAAATCATTAATTATGACCGGGTGGACCTTATCAAGGCTGAAAACCACGAAGCACTTAAGCATGATTTAGAAGAACGTACTGGGCTGGTCATTAACCGTTTTGAAATTGGTAAAATCGACTTTCTCAACGATACATGCTTGATTCGAATTTACTATTACGCTGAAGACCAAGATTTTTCCAATTACGGGGGATAATAGGTTATGAGATTGCTGCGCCTCATATCCGCTCCCGTCTCGGCAATTTATTGGGCCATAACTTCGTTTAGAAACCTACTTTTTGACCTCAGTATCCTCAAAACGTACGACATCCCCGGAAAGTCCATTTGTATCGGAAATTTAAACGTAGGGGGTTCCGGAAAAAGCCCCATGACACGTTATTTGATGGCGAGTCTTCAACCCGAATTCAAGGTTCAGGTCTTATCAAGAGGTTATGGCCGTAAGACCAAGGGACATATCGTCGTTCAATCGCAGCATACTTCCGAAATTGTTGGCGATGAAGCGCTGCAATACTTTCTCGATGAGGCGGATGAAGTGCATGTTTGCGAACGAAGAAAGGATGCCATTGTAACCATGGATCGTTCTGAACATCACGTTTTGTTGCTGGACGACGCCCTACAACACCGCTACGTCCACGCAGGATTAACGATCCTTGTAAGTAACTTCAACCAGCCTTTTTTTAAGGATTATCTCATGCCCATGGGCGATTTACGGGAAAGTCGTTCAGGGGTAAAAAGAGCCGATATTATCGTTTTCACCAAATGCCCTGAAGGGCTTAGTTTTGAAGAGAAACAATCTTACTTGAACGCAATCCTCCCCTTAAGGGCCCCCGTATTTTTCTCCAGCGTTCACTACCTCCCCCTGAGGTTGGTCGGCTCTAAGGCCATAGAAAACCCTGAGCATGTGCTCTTAGTTACAGGTATTGCCAACGCCAACCCTTTGGAAAAGTACTTATCAAACGACTACTCAGTGACCCACCTATCCTTTGGGGATCATTTTAACTATTCGTTGAGGGACCTCGAAGAAATTCATAGGAAATTTAGTACTTTTGATATCGAAAAAACAATAATTATCACCACAGAAAAAGACTTCATGCGAATGCAAGAAACATCGTTGAAGGTTGAAATGAGCCGTTATCCTTGGTATGTTCAACCCATAGGAATTTCCTTAGATCGCGAAGAGGCCTTTTTACAAACCATTCAAGAATATGTTAGAAAAAATTAAAGCAACAACCGCGTACCTCCAAACCAGAACAACGGTTAAGCCTAGTGTAGGAATTATCCTAGGAACGGGATTAGGTGGTTTAGTAAAAGAAATCAAAGCCATCGATGTTATTCCCTACGAAGAGATTCCCAATTTTCCTGTTTCCACCGTGGAAGGTCATTCGGGTAAATTAATTTTCGGAGAATTAGGAGGCAAGCAAGTTGTAGCCATGCAAGGCCGTTTTCACTATTACGAAGGGTACGACTTGCAGCAAGTGACTTTTCCTGTGCGCGTCATGAAATTCCTAGGAATTGAACGTTTATTTGTAAGCAATGCCTCAGGGGGAGTTAACCCTACTTTTGAAGTGGGCGAAATCATGATCATGAACGACCACATCAACTTGTTCCCAGGCAATCCGCTTATTGGAAAAAATATTGACGAGTTAGGTCCGCGTTTTCCGGACATGAGCGTTCCTTACGATCCTAGGATGATTGAAATTGCTTTGGATATTGCCAAGCAGTCGGACATTAAGGTTTCCGTGGGATGTTATGCCGGTTTGACAGGACCTACCCTCGAAACTCCAGCCGAGTACGGTTATGTACGTGCAATAGGTGCTGATGCAGTGGGTATGTCAACCGTTCCGGAAGTCATTGTAGCTCGTCACATGTCGATTCCATGTTTCGCCATTTCGATTATTACGGATTTAGGCGTACCGGGGAAAATCCAGCAAGTAACCCATCAAGATGTCGTGGAAGTTGCAAGCCGTCAAGAACCCAAAATGACGCACATCATGAAAGAACTTATTTCCCGAGCGTAATACCATGGACGAAACAATCCGTTCAAAATATAGAGCCGTCATTGGGCTCGAAGTTCATGCCCAAATGTTGACTGCTTCGAAAGCTTATTCTTCGGATAAAAACGCCTACGGTGAAGCACCCAACTCATTAGTAAGTCCAATCAGCCTCGGACATCCGGGAACCCTCCCTGTGATGAACGGAATAACCGTCGATTACGCCATTCGACTAGGATTAGCCTGCGGCTGTACCATTCGAGAACATCAGTACTTTGCGCGGAAAAATTATTTTTACCCTGACCTTCCGAAAGGTTACCAAATCACCCAGGATAAAACTCCGATTTGTACCGGTGGTTCCATCATCATTCGAGATGAATCTGGTAAAGAAAAATCCATAGGATTAACACGAATTCACATGGAAGAAGACGCCGGAAAAAGCATCCATGACATGGATGTTCATGATACCTTAATCGACCTGAACAGAGCGGGAGTACCATTGCTTGAAATCGTGACCGAACCCGATTTGACTTCTTCCACAGAAGCGTATAATTACCTAACCGAAGTGCGAAAATTAGTACGGTATTTAGAAATTTGCGATGGGAACATGGAAGAAGGTTCTTTACGATGCGACGCGAATATTTCAGTAATGCTCAAGGATGCTACGGTTTTTGGAACAAAAGTTGAGGTGAAGAACATGAATTCCATTCGTAACGTGCAACGAGCGATTGAATTCGAAATAAACCGTCAAATAACATTATTGGAATCAAACCAAACCATTGTTCAAGAAACACGTGCCTTTGATGCTTTGAAAGGAACAACCATTTCTTTGAGAGCCAAAGAGGCCGCAAACGATTACCGATATTTTCCCGAACCCGATTTACCGCCCCTTCATATAACACAGGAAAAAATTGCGGAAATTAATCAAACGTTACCTCCCCTACCACGGAATTTATTCCTAAAATATACTCAAGAATTACAACTAAGCGAATACGACGCTTACCATTTGACGGACCAAAAATCCATTGCCTTATTCTACGAGGAACTCATTGGATTCACAAAGCACTATAAAATTGCAGCCAATTGGATCATGGGCGACGTTAAATCCTACTTAAATGAACAAGGGGTGGAAATTGAGCATTTCCCCATTAAACCCTATCGATTGGCGGGACTTATTGAATTAATCGCGGAAGGGAAAATTTCCCACTCAATCGCTGCTCAAAAACTTTTCCCCATAATGCTTTCCGATTCAAGGGAAGCATTAGCATTGGCGATTGAGCATGATTTACTGCAAACCAGTGATGATGACGCTGTAAAAAACTTTATTCAGGAAGTACTCAGTGCGAACGCTAAAGAAGTAGAACGCTATCGAAGCGGGGAAAAACAACTCATTGGATTTTTTATGGGGCAATTCATGAAAGTATCAGGAGGAAAAGTTGATCCGAAATCTGCGAATGAACTGTTAAGAAATGCTTTAGATTCGTAAAATGAAAATACTTCTCCCTTTTCTTATGGTCGTGTTGTACCTAGCCTCGTGCAAGGGCGACCCATCCGAATCGGATAATAAAGACGGCGATACACTTCCCTTAAATTTTACGATCAGTGGAAAAATTTCGGGTGCCGAAGGACAAAAACTCTATGTTGAATCACCCAGTGAAAAGGGTCCGATACCCATTCTATCTACAAGGATTGGAAAGAACGGTAGGTTTAGAGTTTCTGGTAATATCGCAGGACTTGGTTTATATTTTTTACGCTTAGGTAACAATCCAGAAAACTCCATACCAATAAGCCCAGCGCCTGGAGATCATTTGAAAGTCAATGCTCGTGTTAATTCGTTTAGCGAAAACCCCAACTTGTCGGGAACAAAATGGTCAACCATGATCAACCAATACCTGCCTTTGCTTGCAAATTTCCGAAAACAACAACAAGCCTTAATGGGCAACCAGCGAATGCTCACCGAAGAAGAGTTTGCAGAAAGAATTACAGAATATAAAAAACCAATCACCAATTTTGTTATTGAACAAATTCGCATAGACCCGGCAAGTCCAGCGCACATCATTCTTACCATGGAATTTTTTCCGATGTTGGGCTTTGAAGGATGGAATCCGAGTTTTTTAGAACCCTTCAAAGAGGTGGTTGTAGCGTATAGCAATACTTACGGCGATGTACCAGCCTCCAAAACTTTATATACTCAATATAACCAATTGGAAGAAGGCTATCAGCAATTCAAACTCATTGAAGAAGGTGAAATTGAGGCTCCTGATTTCGCCTTACTCGATCCCTCAGGTAAAAAAATTAAACTTTCTGACTTTAAAGGAAATCTTGTTCTCATCGATTTTTGGGCTTCATGGTGTGCACCTTGTCGAAAGGAAAGCCCCAATGTGGTGAAAATTTATCAAGAGCATAAAAAAAGAAATTTCACCATTCTGTCGGTTTCGTTGGATGAAGATCCGGTTCAGTGGAAAAAAGCTATCCAAGAAGATGGGCTCGTATGGAAAACCCATGTGAGCGATTTAAAAGGCTGGAAGAGCGGATTACCCCAATTGTATGGATTTGATGGCATTCCCCACACCGTTCTGGTGAATCCTGATGGAAAAATAATTGCTCAAGGTTTACGCGGGGAAGCTTTGAATAAAAAAATTAACGCTTTTTACAAAAAATAACTATGAAAACACTTCTGTTAACGCTCGTTGTTTTTGCTTGTTCTCAAGTGAGCGCGCAAATTTTCGTGCAAGTCGAGGGGACTTTTACCAATGCCGGAGGAGATTCTATTTACATTGCAAAGTTCGATGGTAAAAAATACACCAATTATAAAGGAGTTAAGTCGGATAAAACTGGAAAATTCAGCATAAAAACCAATGTACCCGCTCCAGATTATTATGTAATCCGAGTTGGGGAAATGCATACCAACATTATCCTTCGCGACAGCAGTAAAATCAAAGTCTATGGCGATAAAAAAAAGCTAAAAGAAGTGTGCAATTTCGTGGGTTCGGATGAATCGCAAGCGATGAACCAATTTGCCATTCGGATGGAGAAGTGGAATGTCAAACGAGATTCCGCTTACAAAGCCATGAATACGATGCCGGCGGAAGATACGGCTCGCAGACGGAAGTTCAATGATTACATGACAAGAGAATTCTTATCCTATTTAAACGATCGTCAACAATTTGTTAATGCAAATATGGGTTCTGCCGCGTTGATTGTTGTACTTGTATCGTTAAGCATCGATAACGAATACGATGCATGGACCGCTATTTTGGCGGAATTGGTCAAAGCTTTTCCCAACAGTCCAACGATCAAAGAATATGTGAATTATGGTAACAACCTTGCGAAAGCAAAAGAAGAGGAGAAACAACGAGCTGAATTAGCCGCTCAATTTGGTCCCGGAAAACCTGCTCCGGATTTTACAGAACTCGCAACGGACCGCAGCAGCAAACTTTCCCTATCCGACCTTAAAGGAAAGTATGTCCTTATCGATTTTTGGGCCTCTTGGTGTGGACCCTGCCGAAAAGAAAATCCGAACGTGGTAAGAACCTACAACAAATACAAGGACGACGGTTTCACGGTTCTTAGCGTGAGTTTAGATTCTGACCAAGGTAAGTGGCTATCCGCGATACAGGCTGATGGATTGATTTGGCCAAATCACGTGAGCGATTTGGGAGGTTGGAGCAGTAAGGTACCAAGGCTGTACAATGTTTCCAGTATCCCATTTACCGTATTAGTCGATAAGGAAGGGATAATCATTCAAACCAACTTGAGGGGAGAACAATTGGAAAACAAACTTGCTGAGATCTTCGGTCATTAACTATGAGTGCAGCGTATTTCGCTTCTGATTTTCACCTCGGGGCACCCGACCTACTGCAATCCAAAGCACGCGAACAGGCCATTGTTTCCTGGCTTGAATATGCGGCGCAAGACGCCTCAGATATTTACCTTGTGGGGGATGTATTCGACTTTTGGTTTGAGTATAAAAGAGTCATTCCCAAAGGGTATTCCCGTCTATTTGGAACCATCGCCCGATTGAGCGATCAAGGAATTCAATTTCATTTCTTTTATGGGAACCACGATATGTGGGTAAAGTCCTATTTCAAAGAAGAATTTAATATGAAAATTCACGCTGAACCTATAACACTTAACCTATTTGGAAAAAAAATGTTGGTAGGGCACGGAGACGGATTAGGCCCCGGAGACCGAGGATATAAATTGATAAAACCCATACTCAGGAGCCCTTTTTGCCAATGGGCATTTGCACGCTTGCATCCGAATTTCGGTATTGGGTTGGCTTCTTTTTTTTCCTCAAAGAGCCGTAAAAGCCAGGATAATGAATACATTTTTAAAGGAGCCGAAAACGAGTGGCTTTACCAATATTCCAAAGAAGTTCAATTGAAAAATCCTTATGATTATTACATTTTCGGTCATCGTCATTTGCCCTTGAGCATGCCCCTTGACAATGCCGTGTATTATAATCTTGGAGAATGGTTGACCTTCAATACCTTTATTAAAATGGAATCCGGTTCTCCTTCCTTTCTGCGTTGGAATGGAAAACATCCTGAACCGTTCGAGCCACAACCCCATGGAGCGATTTAATCAAATTGAACTTGAGAATATTTCCTTGGTCGTTCAACACCTGAGAGAACTTTTACCCAAGCATCCATTCATTGCCTTGGAAGGCGAAATGGGATCAGGAAAAACCACTTTGACGATGGCCTTATTAAAAGCATTGGGAATTCCTGAACCGGAAGGATCTCCGACCTTTAGCCTTATTCAACCATACGAATTACCCAATGAAAAAGTACTCTACCACTTGGATGCCTTTCGAATTAATAGCGATGAGGAAGCCTTAATGATCGGACTCGATGAATTATTTGAGGAAGATGCTTATTTTATCGTTGAATGGCCCGAAAAAATCATTAACTTTCTGCCAAAGCAAAGAATGATCTTAACGATAGAAAATACCCGCTTTAACCAACGCAATTACTTCATCGAATATGGCGAATAACCCCGATTTACTCAAGAGTTTATTACTTCAAGGCTCCATTCTTCCGAAAGAAGAAATGTTAGAAATCAAACCCAAGAAAGGTCAACTTCATATTGGAATCCCCAAAGAAACTTCCTTTCAAGAACGAAGGGTGGCACTCGTACCAGAAGCGGTTTCACTTTTAGTTGCCAATGGCCATAGGGTACGTGTTGAAACAGGTGCTGGAGAGGGAACTAATTTTACGGATAATGATTACAGCGAAGCAGGCGCTGAAATCGTATTTGATCAAGAACAAATTTATTCGTGCGACATGATTTTTAAGGTCGCTCCACCCACCGAGGCAGAAATTGCCATGATGCCCGGAAATCAAACCTTCATTTCCGCACTTCAGATTGCTACTCAGCCAAAAGAAATTTTACAAAAATTAATGGCTAAAAAAACCACGTGTATTGCCTGGGATTACATCCGAGATGAAGAGGGTGTTTTTTCCGTGGTTCGCACCATGGGTGAAATTGCAGGAAATACCTCCATACTCGTTGCCGGAGAATTGCTTTCAAGTTATTCGCAAGGCAAAGGAATGATGTTAGGTGGAGTTACCGGAGTACAACCTACAGAGGTTGTTATCATCGGAGCGGGAACCGTGGGAGAATTCGCTACGAGAGCCGCTTTAGGTTTAGGAGCTTCCGTCAAAGTATTCGATAATTCCGTAGCTCGATTGAGAAGGCTTCAAAATGCTGTAGGAAACCGAGTGTTCACCTCCGTGATTCAGCCAAAAGTACTTGCCAAAGCGATTCGACGCGCGGATGTCGCCATTGGTGCCTTACGTTCAAGTGTAGGAAAAACTCCCTGCGTAGTCTCAGAGGACATGGTTCGTCAAATGAAAGATGGTTCGGTAATTGTCGATGTAAGCATCGACCAAGGAGGATGCTTTGAAACATCTCGCGTTACCAACCACCATGAACCCGTATTCATCGAACACGGAATAGTTCATTACTGCGTTCCAAATATTGCCTCCCGTGTTTCTCGCACCGCTTCTTTCGCTCTGTCGAATATTTTCTCTCCCCTGCTGTTGGACATCGGAGAACAAGGAAGTATTGACGATGTGATTCGTTATAAACTGGGATTCAAAGACGGCGTCTACATTTACAAAGGAGTTCTTACCAACGAAATATTAGGTAAAGTCTTCGACCTAAATTATCAACCCCTGGACCTTTTACTTCCGCGTTAATGCCCCCATCGCTCTCGTTTCCTCCAACGGAATTAAACATCAAAGAAACAGGGAAAACCTACAAGGTTTTGTGCCTCATTAGGAAAAAATGGCTCGTACTTACGCCGGAAGAATGGGTGCGACAGCACGTAATCGGATATTTGATCAAAAAACTGGGAATATCTTCAGGTAGAATTGCCGTGGAAAAGAGTTTTTTGTACCACCAACGAAAGAAACGATGGGACATCGTCACGTTTGACGTTTTTGGCGAACCCGAATTATTAATAGAATGCAAGGGATTTGAAGTGGCTTTAACCCAAGATGCATTGCAACAAATAAGCTCCTACCAGCAGGTGATTAAAGCGAAAAAACTGGTCTTAACCAATGGCATACAGTGTTTTGTTTTCGACTTTCAAAGTTGGCGTCAAGGAATTGAGTCAATTGAGGTGCATGCCCCACAAGCCTGATTTCATTTTTTTGTATTCACGGCTTAAATAAGCCAAAACTGCCCGCATGGGATCCATCGCCTTTTCCGTCTCATCCGAAATCGCTTGCTTGCGCAGCTTCAACTGCAACTTCATGTACATGGCATGAAGGCAAACTTCAATAGGATGCGCATGAACCAAGGAAGATTTTGCGGCATATTCCTGTATACTCTTCTCAGATTGACTTACCAATAGGGCATATTTCTCATCTTTCATGATTTCCAGCAAGGTCCTGTGCAATAAGGTCAATTCGGTAAATACCTCTTCCAGCTCATACAGGTGCCCTTTGTGTTTTTTTCCCGTTCGGATGAGCTCTTCGCAAATCTGCGCATACCAGGCTTCATAGGCTAACCGATACGAAGGATTAGGAAGTACAGAAGGAATGAGATCTTTAAGGATGAGTTCCATATCGCATTGAAGACTTCGTACGATATCCTCTATCTGATACATGTAGAGTAAATACTCAACAATGTTTTCCTTTTGCTTTTGCTGAGCGATGAGCATGCTTATTTCAAGTCTTTTTCGATTTCTGACTGGTTCTCGTTCAAATACCGGATAAAATCACTGGTAACATTCATTGAATTATCGATGAAATTAAGCTGTCCTCCATCTCCATGAATGAGAAGTATTTGGATTCCATTTTTGGTGCAGTAGTCCTTCCCTAAAGCCTCTATTTTTTTTCGAATGCTGGTGATTTTCTCGACCGATTGTTCTGAAATTTCCTTTGCTTTGGTTTGTTCGTATTGCACCAGCTCTTGCTGCATCGCCTGTGCTTTTTGCTCAATTTGAGCAATCTCGTTTTGCGACAACAATCCTTTACGTGCCTTTTCGTCGTTGCGTTGCAAATAATCCTGAAGCTCTTTCGACTTCCTTTCAAATTCCTTCTGAATAGAAGCCTCTTTGTTTTTCATGCCATCCAGTTCCCTCTTCAAGAATCCAACACGCAATTCCAGACTATCTTGGTAATAAAAAGCAATGACCAAGTTCTTATCATACCGGGTTATAACCGTTGGCTTCGTATCCTTTTTTTTCTCTTGTGGCTTGTCTTCCGAACAACTTAAGAGGACTACGGCTAAACATAAAACTGCTACAATTTTCATTATTCTGGGGTATTAAAGGAAATAAACGTTCCATAGTCTTCTCGCATGCTCAAAAAACGCTTAAGACAAGAAGACCAAAATTCATGCGACAGATTTTCGGAAAAACGCTCTAAATCAGGAATCTCATGCACGGGAATTTTAAACGTTTGCTCAAAATTGTCCAATGTAATTTTAAGTAAATACTTACCGTTGTATTCATGAACCTGAATGAGGTAGTGGGAATGCGGAATCTCCTTAACCAAACGCATGCTCAAAATTACGAATTATTCCACGTAAGCCACCCATGTGAGGGCATACCCTTTTTGCGGTATTTATTTAGAATCATTCTAAAATACCATTTTTTAGGTATTGAATTCGGCCGATGCGCTCCGTTACTTTGCAGAAAAATTTACTCCCCATGAAACGCATTCTATTGGTTGTCTTGTTGTTAGTACTCGTTGTTGGAAAGGCCGTTGGGCAAGACGGTCAACGTCAAACTTCGGAAGTAATCGTTCGCACCTACGTTCAATCGAAAACAATGCCCGACTCAATTTATAACATGCGCATTGTTGCTGGCAAAAAATTCGAGGTTGTATCCTTAACTTCGAAAGACATTGACTTATCCACCAACAATTACCGACAAGCGTTTCGAAAAACACCCGGAATTTTTGTTTCGGAACATGATGCTTCAGGTCTGCAAACCAGCATTTCTACACGGGGACTGAGTGCCAACCGTTCTTGGGAATTCAACATGCGCCAAAACGGCTACGACATTGCGGCAGATCCTTCAGGCTATGCCGAAGCGTATTATTCGCCTACGCTTGATGCCGTAGCCAACGTACAAATTTATCGTGGTTCATCTGCCTTGCAATATGGATCTCAATTCGGTGGTATGATTAATTACCAACTCAAAGAAAACATCGGCGATCGTCCCATCGTTTATGAGGGTTCCCATACCGCTGGCTCTTTTGGGATGTTCAACAGTTTCAATGCTATCGGGGGTAAAAAGGGAGCTTGGTCTTATTATGGATTCATGCATCATCGCCAAGCTCAAGGCTTTCGGGCCAACAGCCGATATTTTACGCATACCTATTTTGGGAAATTGGGCTACGAATGGAAAGGAGGAAAAATCACCGCTGAGTACACCAACAGTTCGTATTTAAGTCAACAAGCCGGTGGCTTACATGACACCATGGCATCTAGCCATCCGGACACCTCCTTAAGGGCTCGAAATTGGTTCGAATTACCTTGGAAAATGGCCTCCATTCAATGGAATCACGAAATAAATAAAAGCTTTAGTCTTCAAGGCACGGTCAACTACCTCAACGGTCACCGCAACAGCGTAGGTTTTTTAAAACCCCTAAACATTGCAGACACCTTCAATGTAACCCTCGGTGGTTATAATCCAAGAGATGTCGATATCGATGTGTACAACACCTTATCGAGTGAAATTCGATTCAACAAGGGCTTTACATTGGGAGGTAAACGACAGACCTTAACAGGAGGAGTGAGATACTGCTTGAGCGATATACACCGATTGCAAAAAGGCCTCGGTTCAAATGGCGTAGATTTTAACTTAACGGTTGTTCCTGACAATAGCGGAAAAATATATCAGAGAGACCTGGATTTACAGACTCAAAACTTCGCATTATTCGCTGAGCAGATGTTTATTATAGGCGAAAAATTCAGCATTTCTCCCGGATTTAGGGGAGAAGCTATTCAATCTTCGCTTTCGGGAAGGAGCAATCAAGTTACAGGGGGGTATATTCCCAATTCAACGAAAAACCGGTTCCTTTTCTTGGGTGGGATTTCCTCCAAATATGCACTAGTTAAAAAACAAAATACGAGCCTTAGCTTGTATGCCAACGCCAACCAGAACTATCGACCGGTAATGTACAGCGAATTGCTTCCTTCCTCCACCCTAGAAATCGTTGACCCCATGCTGCAAGACATGACAGGTTACAGCAGCGAAGGCGGAATGAAAGGATCCGTTTTTTTTCGAAACATCTTCTTCAATTTTGACATCAATGCGTTTTACATCCGGTACAATAATAAAGTGGGAACCCTCAACCTTAACGGTGCTCCGTTCAAAACCAATATTGGTGATTTAGAATCGAAGGGATTGGAAGTATACACAGAAATTTCCCTATTCAACCCCTTCTTTAAAAATTCTACAAAAACCGAACAATTGAACATATACTTCAGCGGCACCTCAACCGACGCTCGTTATAAGCGCTGGAACAATCCAGCTATTGCGAATAATGAACTGACATCGATTGTGGGTAAAAAAGGAGAATATGCTCCAAACTTGATTTTAAGAACTGGTTTGGAGTATAAATTCAAAGGACTGTCGATCAACTATCAAATGAATTACACGAGTGATTGCTTTGCGGATGCTGCCAACACGGAGGCAACCAATGCAACAGCAACGGTAGGTTTAATTCCGGCATTAACACTGCATGATGTAGGGATATCCATGACCTTGTTGGATAATTATCACATAAAAATGGGAATTAACAATTTATTGAATGAAATAAAAGTGGTTCGTCGGGTAGGCGGCTATCCGGGACCAGGCGCACTTACCAATCAAGGAAGGTCGTTTTACGCTACCCTCTCGATAAAAATTTAGAAGAAATGCTGTGTTTTTATTTTGTGAATTATTTTTTTCATAAATTCGGGGTGTAAAAATTAACTTAAAATCCGCGCCTAACCTCATATGATTAGTATTTTCGTAGCCAAACTTGACTTTGGTGTCGACAACAACCAACTACGTTCACTCTTCGAAACTTATGGAAAAGTGAACAAAGCCACCGTTGCGATGGACAAAGAAACCGGTAGATCCAGAGGTTTTGCTTTCGTTGAAATGGAAAATGATCATGAAGGGCAAGCAGCAATTGATGGCTTAGACGGAAGGATTATTAACGGTCGAAACATCGCTGTAAAAAAAGCGGAAGACCGAGGTGATAATCGCAATCAACCGAAGAAGTTTGATGGTCCTTCAAGACCTACCAATTCAAATTACGACCCGCAGCGTCCACGTACCGAATCTACTCCTAAAACCGATTTTGGAAATAACGAACCGTTTGTTCCTCCCATCCTACCCCCATCGGACAACCGAAAGAAAATCCTACCCAAGGATAAGGAACGTAAACCCGATACCGAAGCAGACCGTAACAAGAAGCCAAAAATGGACGCCTATAAAAAAAGCGGTAAAAAGGATAAATTCTTAGACGACGACGATGACCTTGAATTAGAAGGAGGCTTATTTTCTTTTGACGAGGAAGAGGACGAAGATTAATCCGGGTCAACTCCTCTATTTTTCTTTGTATTTTTGCGGATATGCCAGAGTTCTACACTCATTTTCTACAACATCCGATTTTTAAAGTTATCTCCGAAATATCTCAAACGACTAAGGTAGAAGCCTATGTAATTGGAGGATTTGTTCGAGATTGTTTCCTCGATCGTCCGTGCAAAGACATCGATATCGTAGTCGTTGGAGACGGTCCTGCTTTTGCTACAAAAGTTGCTGAAAAATTAAGGGTAAAAAACGTATCCCTATTTGCTCGGTACGGAACAGCGCATTTCAAATACAAAGACATCGATGTAGAATTTGTGGGTGCAAGAAAAGAATCCTACAGCGAAGACTCCCGTAAACCCTCTACCCTACCAGGAAGCCTTAAAGACGATCAACTAAGAAGGGATTTCACCATTAACGCATTGGCCTTTTCCCTTAATTCATCAAATTTCGGAGCTTTACTCGACCCCTTTGATGGCATGAACGATTTGCTTAGCGGCGTATTACGAACACCCCTTGACCCTAGTATCACCTATTCCGACGACCCCCTTCGCATGATGCGTGCTATTCGATTCGCATCCCAACTCAATTTCCAAATCGCTGCAGGTTCAATTGAGGCCATTTTTCTCCAAAAAGAACGCATCAGTATTGTTTCAATGGAACGAATCATTCTTGAATTCAATAAAATCATGTTGAGTTCTAAACCCTCGAGAGGGCTTTATTTATTAAAACACACTGGCCTACTCCCTTATATTTTTCCCGAACTTTTAGCCCTAAGCGGGACTGAGACCATCAACGGGCATAGCCACAAAGATAATTTCGAACACACCTTAGAAGTTTTAGATAATTTAAGTGAGAAAAGCGATGACCTATGGCTTCGCTGGTCAGCCTTATTGCACGATATCGCTAAACCCCCTACGAAGCGTTATGACCCTTACCACGGATGGACTTTTCATGGTCATGAAGATTTAGGCGCTCGAATGGTACCCAAAATCTTCAAAAAACTTCGCCTCCCCTTAGACCATAAAATGAAGTATGTGCAAAAACTAGTGCGACTTCATTTAAGACCGATAGCATTGGTAAAAGGCAGTGTTACAGATGCCGCAGTACGCCGCTTACTTTCCGAGGCAGGCGACGACATCGACGACCTCATGATGTTGTGCAATTCCGACATTACCTCGAAAAACGAGTTTAAGGTTAAACGCTATCGAAAAAACTTTGAACTTGTTACCGATAAACTACGTATGGTGGAGGAGAAAGACCGCATTAGGAACTTTCAACCCCCTATCACAGGCAAGTTCATCATGGAGGTTTTTGCTTTAGGACCTTGTGCCGAAATTGGTATATTAAAATCCAAAATCAAAGACGCCATTCTCGAGGGAGAAATAAGCAACACCTTCGATGACGCTAAAAATGCCATGTACAAATTTGGAGAAGAATTAGGATTAAAAGCCGTCAAGAATATTTAACTACCTTTATTCAAAAAAAACCATGCAAGGACTAAAATTTAGAATTCTTCTCGATTCCGAGGCCAAAGCGGAAGTTTTTAGGGACATAATAATTTCAGAATCATCCAATTTCGAAGCCTTTTACCATGCCATTGTTGAATCTTTCGAATTAAAAGGTGACCAAATGGCCAGTTTTTATGTTTCCAATGATGCGTGGGACAAAGGACATGAAATCAACTTAATGGATATGTCCTATGACGACGATGCCTTGGATCAACCAGCCAATGTCATGAGTAAGGCCATTTTAAAAGACTTCATTGAATCGGCTAATCAAAAATTCATCTTGATTTATGATTTTTTGGCAATGCAAATTTTTCTTATTGAACTGATAGAACATCAACTACCTGCGAGTGAAGTTCCTCAACTTGCCTTAAGTGTCGGAAAAGCCCCGCAACGAAATCAAGAACTTGAGAGCAATGAAGACCTGTTTATAGCAGGAGGAGCAGCAATGGTATCCGAAGAAGAGCTTGACGAAGAAGAAGACGATTACGGATTCAACGATTATGACGACGATTACAGCGAAGAAGATTTAGACGGTTTCAATTAATCCGATTTTTAAACTCAGCCCTTATGAATACTTCGGATCCAATAGGCAAAGCGATTCTTGATTTTCACAAAACAGGTAAACCTAAAGACATTATTGTAAGCTCTGACCTTACCGATGATGACATTATTCCCATCGAAGTGTTATTTCGGTCTTATGAAGAAATGCCCCATTTGGAAAAACGAGCACTCGCTATGGCAAAAGGTAGGGTACTCGATATTGGTGCTGGAGCAGGACCGCATTCTTCCTATTTAATGAATCAAGGATATACGGTAAAAGCGATTGATAGCTCGCCCGGCGCTGTTGAATATTTAAAAAATCAAGGTATTGATGCTGAATGTAAGAACATTCTTGACCTGAAAAATGAAACCTTTGACACCTTATTACTTCTTATGAATGGACTTGGTATTGCAGGAAAAAAAAGCACCTTGATTCCATTTTTAAATCACCTCAAAACCCTGTTAAATCCGCAAGGGCAAATTCTTTGCGATTCATCCGATGTTAAGTTTTTATACGAAGAAGAAGACGGATCCTATTGGATGGACCTCAACAGCGAATATTATGGGGACTTTAATTTTCAAATGCATTACGAAAATCAATCCAGCTCCGTATTTCCTTGGCTCTATGTTGATTACGACTCACTTCATGAAGCTGCCCTTTCTTGTGGTTTTCAATGCCGAAGAATTGAAATCGAAGAAAATCACTTTTTAGCGCAACTTGTGTTGACTTAATTGAATTACTATATGTAACTTTACCCGAACAAAATTAAATACCATGGGCGTACTTGTCAGCAGCACTTCAAAAATTATTGTACAAGGTTTTACAGGAACCGAAGGAACTTTTCACGCAAGTCAAATGATTGAATTTGGAACAAATGTCGTTGGAGGAGTTACCCCCGGAAAAGGCGGAAGTCTTCATTTGGAAAAACCTGTATTCAATACCGTAAAAGATGCCGTTGAGTCAACAGGCGCGGATGTTTCCATCATTTTTGTACCCCCCGCTTTTGCAGCAGATGCCATCATGGAAGCAGCAGAAGGAGGCATTAAAGTAATTGTATGCATCACCGAAGGCATTCCAGTAAAGGACATGATCTACGCTAAAGAATATATCAAAGCATTTAACTGTCGTCTTATTGGACCCAACTGTCCAGGAGTCATAACGGCAGGTCAAGCGAAAGTGGGCATCATGCCTGGTTTTGTTTTCAAAACCGGAAAAATTGGAATTGTTTCAAAATCAGGAACCCTCACCTATGAAGCCGCAGATCAAGTTGCAAAAGCCGGTTTAGGAATTTCCACCGCCATTGGAATCGGTGGAGACCCTATCATTGGCACGACTACGAAAGAAGCGGTTGAATTGTTAATGAACGACCCAGAAACCGAAGGGATTGTAATGATTGGTGAAATTGGAGGAAACCTCGAAGCCATTGCCGCTCGTTGGATCAAGGAAAATGGAACCAAGCCCGTTGTTGGATTTATAGCAGGAGAAACGGCTCCTAAAGGAAGAACCATGGGGCATGCCGGTGCCATCGTCGGTGGAGCAGACGATACGGCTGAAGCAAAAAAACGCATCATGCGCGAATGTGGAATTCATGTAGTAGATTCACCTGCCGGAATTGGAAAGAAAATGGCAGAAGTGATGGGTATTCTAGCTTGATTCGATCGCTCCTAGTTCCAAAAAAACCAAGTTATTCCAAGCTTCAATTGCCAAGATGGTACGGGAAGTCCTACGAATAAACGCTGTTGATTTTCCATAAAAAAGGATCCTAAATTTTCTCCCGCCAAGTAAAACTGAAAGGTTTTAACCTTGAAACCTATTAGGGCATTCAAACCATGATAATTGAATCCCGTATTGGAGAAGTTTACAACATCGAATAAGGAAAGTTGCGGAATAAAACCTAAGGTCTTATAATCCATATAATACATGTATTTTAACTTCGTGAAGAAATACAAATTTTTAGTAGAACCAATATATCCTTGATAAACTATACCGGTACCAAGCCCCATTTTGGGTAAAATAGCCACTTTTTGCCATAATGTCGTTACATGAGGTTCGATGGTCCAACCTTTCCATGTCCGTCCCAATTTAACTTCAAGGTGTAACACCTGTTGATTACTCAATGAACTTTGATGATCCCAAGCCAGGCCATTAAACTGATATACATCGCGAGAAATTAGCCCATTCACTCCGAGCTGATAATCAAACCCAAGGACCTTTCCTTTGAATAAGGCTTGAACCATTGCTGTTTTTTGCAAGACCGGTTGAACCATGGTCCATAAAAAGGTATTGCCAAGGTAAAATCGTTGCATTACATCAGGAGCATCTAAGCCTATGGCTACCTTCAGGTTTAAGGCTTGATCTCTATTAAATGTTTGTAAAAAATGACCTTTTAAACTCGATGCCTGAAAGCCCCCAATGAAGTTCTTGGCGAAAGAAATAAATGCATTGGTACGGTTATTTCGATAATGAAGTGCCCATGAAAATCCAAGCTCCAGGGTATCGTGTTGAACTCCGCGCATTCTATATCTCCAAAAATCGGCATTCGACATTAATTCCATATCCCAATGATTCCAACGAACACCGAAACCAAGTGCATTTTTCAATGTACTTAATTCCATTCGATCTTGGGTCAGCGTAGAATCGTAATTAACGGCTCCATAAAATCCCAACAGGGTATCCCTTTCAGCATAGAATCGGTCAAAATTGTCCAACGAGGAACGATGGTACAAACCGATAAATCTGGATGAATCTTTCGAGAAATTCAGTTCATTCTTCCACTGTAAATGCTGTTGCTTCACCAAAGCGGAACAACTGTCCTTAACAACAGGAACTAAACCTAATCCTACAAAGGATAACAAACTATCGTTTAAAATACCTCCTGAAAATTGACGCGAATCTGTGTAGTAATTACACAGGGCCTGGGAACGAAATCTACGACCAATTTTGGAAAGAGAAATCTCCGCCTTACGGTTAATCCATTGAGAATTCCTAACATAACCCTTAAGGCTATTCACATCGTAGGAAAGACCGATAAAAAGTCCTCTTTTAAAGGATTGGCAGTACTTCAAATTAAGGTGCTGTGCCCCTTGGGTTCCGAAAGCATAATTAAAACCAACAAAGGGTAAACCTGAAAAAACAGGATGATGATCCGCCAATGGGTCTTTTTGAAAAAAAGAACCGAAAGGAGTATAAAGGGACATCGGATCTACAAATATCCCATCGATTAAACGAATGTTTGGAAATACCGAACGACTGCTCTGCAGAATGGAATCCAAACCGTTTATGGAAGATAAAAAGTTATTTTGTGGCCTTAAGGTATCTATTAGGATGGCTGATTGAGAAAATCCCTTTACCGAGAAAACCGTCATGAAGAGAAGGATGTAGGTACATCTCATGGCACAAACATACAAAAAAAAGGGGGCCTTAGCCCCCTGCAATGCTAAAAACGAAGAACTTATGCTAGCGCATTTACATGCACCTGAAGACCTGACTTTAGGTTCGACGCTTTGTTCTTGTGTATAATGTTTCGCTTGGCCAGTTTATCCAACATGCCCGCCACTACAGGAAACAAAGCGGTTGCTTCTGTTTTGTCGGTTAATCCACGAAGTTTACGAACCGCATTACGCGCAGTTTTGTGCTGGTATTTATTGAGTACTCGTTTTGCTTCGTTCGAACGGATACGCTTGATGGACGATTTGTGATTTGCCATTGGTGTAACTTATAAATTAGTTGCAGCCCATAGGAGAATCGAACTCCTGTTTCAAGGATGAAAACCTTGCGTCCTGACCACTAGACGAATGGGCCAATAAATCAAAACCCCAAGTTTGGGAGTGCAAATATAGTACAAATTTCAATTCACGAAAAAAAATTGGGGTATTTTTTACATGTTTTCAGGTTCATCGGACTTCATCCGAAAGCCCAAGCGCTTACCTGTTTGAAGTTTCAAGGACTCACCCATAAGGTGCATTTGTTGCACTGAAATTTCATCGTACAGTTCATAAGGTGGAATGTAAAGATCGAAAGAAAGTGCATAGGCGAAACACATTTGAACTACTAGGGTGCTAATTTGCTCGCTCCATAGTTGTTGCTCTACATCTCGAAAAATAGAAGCCAATTGAGTTCTTCCTTCCACGAAAAAATGACGGTCCTTGTTGACGAAAATTCGAGCAATTAAATAACCTGAATCAGACAAACGGTGTTGTAATAAGGACTCAGCAAGAAAATTATACACATAGATAACTCCAAAATACCCATTGGAAGGATCCTTTTGAAAATACCCTGTTCCCCAAAGCGGGTTTGCATCTGGCAATCTAAAAACATTTTGGTGTAGTGAAAACACCAACACATCGCTGCCTATGAATACGTGAATTTCACCCGAACCTCGCTCATTGTAGTGCAATCTAACGCGTTCGTCCGTTACAATAGACCTTAACTCGGTTAATTCCGATTTGATTTTCTCTTTCAATTCAACAAATACCTTTTCACAATCTTCGGCAATGTCTTGTTTTAGAGCAGATTTATGCTCAAGAAGTTGTGTTAATTGTATTCGATTTTGAAGAATAGGGTTTATCTTTTGCTCTTTTGCCATTTCTTTGTATTGAGGTTTAAAAATAGTTCATCGAATCGAATAAATCTACATGCGTCATCATTTACTTCCTTTTGCTTTAAAATTATTTACGACCCTAATGGCCTTTATGCATTTGTTTCGTTGGCAATTTTGGTGGGTAAATAGGGCAGAAATTTCGTTTGAATTCCTCGATTTTTTACGGGGAATGAGGTTTGATTTAAGCGTTTTGGGTTACACATCCTTGTTCTTTTTTCCGCTGTTTTTTGGACTCAGTTTTATTCCCTCCAAATCCATGGTAACTCGTGCACTTTGGATTGCATCGATGGCCTTGTTCGCCCTCATACTTCTTCCGGAATTATGGGATTTAGTTTATTTTCAGTACACCTTAAAACGTTCCAGTTACGAAATCTATTTATTATTCCTAACCGGAGATGATGCCCTACAATTCCAAGGACTCTTCGAGCGCTTTTGGTATATTTTGCCTCTCCTATTGTTTTGGTTCGCTTTTTTTGCCTTGATCCTCCGAAAATTCCTGCGCACAATTCCAAACCCCACAAAGCCCATTACTTCTCAAGTAGGCATACTACTCTTGTGCTTGAGCGGTGCTTTTCTTGCGGCAAGAAATAGCGTTGGACCTAAACCTTTGGGAATCATGGACGCCGCACAATTCGGAGATCCCGCACGTTCACAGCTTATTTTAAATGCTCCTTTTGTACTGCTGAAAACCCTTCAAATCTCCCCTCTTCCCAATTACCATTACCTAGACCATTCCACCGAACGAAGGATCTTTAATCCGATCCGAAATTATGCCTCAGATAGCTCCGAATTTCGACCTAATATCGTGGTGATCATCGTTGAAAGCTTGGGATATCAGCAATTGGGAAGAAGCGTTAACGGAATTCCACTCACGCCCTTTCTTGATTCCCTTATTCGAACAAAATTCCCATACCAACCAACAGCAATTTCAGGCGGTAAAACTTCCATCGAATGCCTTCCTGCATTATTCGCTGGGATACCCTCATGGATGGAAACTCCTTTTATCCTTAGCAATTACGGACTCAATCAACTTCATGCATTTCCAAAAATGGCTTATAATAAAGGCTACAGAACCCTATTTTTTCATGGTGCCACCGAAGGTTCGATGCGTTTTGGCGCTACCGTAAAACATTTGGGTTTTCATGATTGCTTTTTCCAAGATCAACTTGTTGAAACCAACGAAGCCCCTGGATCGTGGGGATATCATGATCATACGGTCCTCACCAACCTTCAAAAAGAATTGAAGAAAACGACAAGGCCCTTTCTTGCCTGCTTATTTACCCTTTCCACCCATGAACCCTATGACATTCCCTCAAGTTACCGGAAATCCCACCCAGAATTGAACAAAGAACAAGCATCCTATCACTATTTAGACGATTGCCTTAGAAGGTTTTTTAAAGAAGCTTCTCGTCAACAATGGTACAACAACACCTTTTTTGTAATCACGGGCGATCATCCTCCTGTTCACTTAGACCATGCAGGCTTAACGATTGCGGATTACTACCAAGTACCCATGTTGCTGTTCAGTTCTTCAGGAAATTCAATCGCTTGCAACGATCATTTAACCGTGATACCTTCCCTATGCAATTTTTTAGGTTGGAAAGAATCAATATATAGTTTTGGACATGAGTCGGATATCTCCATTCGATACCTTAACGGCCTTTATCATATTTGGAATAATCAAGTACACCTGGAATTTAATGAACACTTGCAAGAATGGAATGTTCGGAAAAACTCGTCCAAAGACCCCGACATTTTAAACAAGCTAAAGCAAAGATTTTATGCCAGAATACAGCGATATCGAAATGATTTGCGCTCAAACACCCTTCATCCGTAGTCAATGTAACCGAATACTCAACGTTCGTTAAGCAAAATAAAAAGCCTATGCGTTTTCGATTACGTTAATCTATTCGTTATGAAATTCATCGGTATTGCTCTCGTTGTTTTAGCATTTCCTTTCAGCGCCCAAGTCGGTAAAATCCCGTATTTCGTTCCTTCCAACGAAGCAACGGAGTTCGAACATGTATTTCTAATGAAGGATGATGAAGAGTCCTTGGTATTTTTGCGTTTGATAAACGACCACCGATGCGAACAAATTAGCTATTTCCATCATCCAGATCAGGAACTCGCTACCCGAATTGAGGCTACCTACACCTTCAATAAGCACCATCAATTGATACTTTACAGCGGACTTAAACAGCGCATCATTCAAGCGGACTCCCTTCGTTTTGCAATAGAGGATGCTCAAGCAACGACGATGGACAATCCTTTTTCGAACCTCTATTTCAGAGACCACAAATTTTACGACAACCGGATCAAAGCCTGGTTGAAGTACCAACCCATCATCCAGGAGTCCAACGACGTACGACTAACCCACGCTTGGAGTCAATCTCCTTTGACCGGAGAAAACCTTATTCAAGGCCCCTGCAAGGACCCAAAGAACCTGAATTGCCTCTGCGCAGCCCTTACTTACGATAAACCGACTTCTCAAGAAAAGGCAGACGCGATTGGAAAATTCGTTATTGAGCGATTCGACTACAACCGAGGTGATACCTCCCAAAACAATATCCAGGGATTGGTATTCGGAAAAGAAAGAGAAGCGGTATGCGAGGGGTACAGCCGAGTATACAAAGATCTTATGGAGCGGCTGCACTTTAAAACTGATTACATGAGCGGAGCGGTGAGAACCGATGTATACGATATATTCTACTCTGGCCACTCGCACGCATGGAATCAAACCACTATTGACGGCAAAACTTATGGATTGGATATTACTTGGGCGCAAAATTTAAGCAGTAACTGGTACTTGCTCCCTCCGAGTGATCTTCAAATCACCCATTTCGATTTGAACGAAAAAGATGGATCCACAAATACGGGAGATTCGAACATGACCATGTACGGCTTTATGCACCAACCGTTAATCAACCCAATTACCGAAGGCGGAAGCAAGGGAATAAAAAATTTGGATAAAATCGAGCCATTTCAACTTGCACAAGGAACTTTTGTCATCAATTTCGACCGCAAATTAGTAGTGAACCATGTAAGCCGTGAAGAATTATCCTACCCCTTTGTGAAATTTGAAGGTGAAGCTCAACAAGTGGCTACGCAAGTCATTGCAAAATCAGGGAATGTGAATAAAAAGACCACCACAAACAAACTGGAAATCCAACTGCCAGAAAAAATCAACAACATCAAAGTGGAAATACAGGGTATAGGGACCGTTCATTATGTGGTTTTCAATGGAACGGAAAACGAATTTTATCAATACCTAATCGATCATAGAAATCCAGTAAGTGCATATTCCATGGCCATGGCTTTTATGGCCTGTGCAAAATTGAACAACGAAATAATTTTCAACAGCTTAAAAGCGAATCTTAGCGAAGGAATCACGTTCAAAAGCTTCATGAAACAAGCGAAACAAAACCACCTTAATGAGTTTCATTATGCTATCTTCAATGGCTGTCATCATCAAAGCTATGACTGGAATGAGCAGGGGAAATTGGTCCCTAAATATCATAAAAAAAACAAGCAAGGTAAATTCGAAAATTTTCAAGGGTATTCTTTTGAATTCAGCCAACCTCATGCCAAGGAAATTTCGAAAATATATCTCAACGAAAACGAAGATGGAACTTACAGTTTCTATCAATTTGGCGTGAATCGTTGGTAAACGAGTGCCTGTAAAAAAACCATATTCAAAGGATATGATTACCTTTTAATGAGATTATAAACTTAATTAATTACTAAACATTTTATAGTTTAGCTCGAAATATCAAATTTAGCTTATGAAAAATCTATGGTTAATTGGGACAGTAGTTTTCGCCCTTGCGTCTTGTGGAGGTGGTCCAGATGTCTGCGATTGTGTTGACAATGCAGTTAAAATCGGTTCCTCTGATTATAAAGAGTCATTGCAAAAAGAATGCGAAGAGTATGCTAAAAATCTTAGCAACGAAGATCGATTAAAGCGTGCTCAAGAAGCCTTCAAATGTTTAGAAAAAAAATAAGCCCCTAAGCTGAAAAATACTAACATTCAAAACCGGGTTCGCCCGGTTTTTTTATACCCAACACAATGAACATTTTACCAAGGGAATTATCTCATCCCTTCGAAAAAATTGACTCACTTCATGCAGAAAGCACTGTTTAATTTCTCAAAATCCTTTATCTTTATGCGCAATTAAAAAATCTAACGTTATGAAAAATCTATGGTTAATTGGGGCAGTAGTTTTCGCCCTTGCGTCTTGTGGAGGTCCTTCCGTATGCGATTGCGTTCAATGGGAAAAAGATTACCGTAAAGAAAAAAGCGATGCTGACGGTGATGATGAAAAGAAAGCCGTAAAAGAGAAGTACAAAGACAAAGAAGAAAAGTGTGAGAAAATGTACGACGAAGCAACGAAAGAAGAAAAGAAAAAGATGAGAGAAGAAGCTGAAAAATGCTAACATTCAAAACCGGGTTCGCCCGGTTTTTTTTATCCCCTTTACTATGAACTTTATCCCTTGGGATTTATCCTACATCCTGAAAACCCTTGAACTCTTGCAACCGGAAGGTAGACCAATTTGGGGGAATTTCTCAGCACAACAAATGGTGGAACACCTCTGCGACGGTTTAAAAATGTCTATGGGTAAAATTTCGTTTCCAATGGAGGTTCCTGAAGAGAAATCCCAAAGAATGAAATCCTTTCTTTTCAACGACCAACCCTTTGCACACAACATCCCAGTGGGTTTTGTGCGACAAAATGAACCTTTAACGCAGGCAGAATTGGCCTTAGCCATCGACGAATTCATCCACGAATTTTTAGCTTTCGAAGAGTATTTCGAAATATACCCTCACACGCAACACTCCCACCCCTATTTCGGTTTGCTAAACCATGAAGCATGGATTTTATTGCACCGTAAGCACATAACCCACCACTTTGAGCAATTTGGACTGTTAAATGTGCAAAAAAGCAACAATTAACAAGTTGCAGTCGAAGCAAAAAGTTAATTTTACCTTTCAAATATTAAATAGATTCAAAATGAAACACTTACTCTCCTTATTCGGGGTGCTCCTTACAGCCCTAACCCTTCAAGCGCAAACCGTTGATGAAATTATTACCGATTATTACAATGCCATAGGCGGCGCTAATTGGGATAAAGTCAGCAGCATCACCATGAAGGCGAATGTTGAACAAGGTGGTATGAAAATCCCTGTCGAAGTAGTTCGCATGCGCGACGGTCGTACCTACACCCAAATAACGGTGATGGGCAACACGATGACCATGCAAGCCTTTGACGGAACCACAAGTTGGACAACGAATTTCATGTCCATGGAGGCCGAGAAAAGTACTTCTGATGAAACCGAAAACGCAAAACGATCTGCAGGAGATTTTCCCGATGCACTGCTTCAATATAAACAACTGGGATACACCCCTACCTTAATGGGAACCGAAACCGTGGATGGAACCTCATGCTATAAAATCAAATTAGAAAAGAAGACGCAATTGGTGGAAGGTAAAGAGACCGCGAATATCGAATATTTGTTCATAGACCAAGAAAACAAAGTGCCTCTTATGATGGAAGCTGAAATCATGGAAGGAGAAATGAAGGGGAAAATCGGGCAAACAAAATTCTCTGATTACCAAGAGGTAGAAGGCGTTTACCTTCCGTTTTCGAATGTTTCCGGAATCAAAGGAGAAGGAACCCAAACCATTCAATTCGAGTCGATCGTCATCAACGCAAAAATCGACGAAACCAAGTTTAATTTTCCTAAAAAATAACCTATGAGATTCTTTTGGTTGTCTGCCCTCACCATTATGTGGGCTCATTTTTCGTGGGCTCAAAATACATCACTAAATGCCGGCGATTTCTTTGGAGACCTGAAAGCTAGGCACATCGGTCCAGCCTTAATGAGCGGTCGTATTTCCGATGTAGAACTTCATCCGAACAACTCCAACATGGTGCTGATCGGAGCTGCAGGAGGAGGCGTTTGGAAATCACAAGACGGTGGCATTAGGTTTACCTCCATCTTTGACCAGTATTGCCAATCCATTGGCTGCGTGAGCATCGACCCCAACGATCCCGACAACACCTATTGGGTTGGAACCGGTGAAACTTGGACCAGGAACAGCGTTTCCGCAGGGGATGGCATCTACAAAACCACCGATGGAGGAAAAAACTGGACCAACATGGGGCTACCGAAGTCCGACCGCATTGCCTCGATCCAAATCAATCCCAAAAATTCGAATGAAGTTTTCGTGGCCGTTTTAGGTGCCCTTTGGGGTCCAAGTGACGAACGAGGGATATATAAAACAACGGACGGTGGTAAAACCTGGACGAATGTTCTATCCGTCAACAATACCACAGGTTGCTCAGAATTAGTAATGGACCCCTCGCAACCCAATGTTTTATACGCCGCCTTTTGGGAATTTCGCAGAAGCGCCTATTCGTTTAATTCCGGTGGTTTGAATTCAGCCTTGTACAAAAGCACCGATGGAGGGAATACATGGAAAAAACTGGAAAATGGCTTGCCCAAAGGAAAGAAAGGACGCATCGCCGTGGCCATTGCTCCCTCCAATGCTCAAATTTTGTACGCCGTCATCGAAGCGGAGAAAAAAGAGGAAAAAGGACTTTATCGCTCT
>JACCDP010124758.1_pt1 | contig 43180 bp, 33 predicted proteins | sample 7445841 | NCBI WGS metagenome assembly JACCDP01 (sample SAMN15323441, study PRJNA562643) | freshwater metagenome | isolation source: river surface water | place: USA:Blue River Watershed | collected 2017-08-17
CCTTGCTCTTCACTGATAACAGTACCAGCAGTTAGGATGGCAATGTCAGTTAACATTTCTTTACGACGGTCACCAAAACCTGGCGCTTTAACAGCAGCCACTTTAATGGTACCACGTAATTTATTTACAACAAGGGTAGCAAGTGCTTCGCCTTCCAAATCTTCTGCAATGATAACAAGAGGACGACCGCTTTGAGCTACTTTCTCCAAAATATGAAGAATGTCTTTCATTGCAGAAATCTTTTTGTCATAAATTAAGATGTATGGATTTTGAATTTCAGCTTCCATTTTTTCGCTGTTTGTAACGAAATATGGAGAAATATATCCACGATCAAATTGCATACCTTCTACAACGTCAACAGTTGTATCAGTACCTTTTGCTTCTTCAACAGTAATAACACCTTCTTTACCTACTTTAGACATTGCAGTTGCAATTAACTTTCCAATTTCACTATCACTGTTTGCAGAGATGGTAGCAACTTGTTCAATTTTTTTAGAATCGTTACCAACCGCTTGAGATTGTGCTCTTAAGTTTTCAATCACTTTTGCAACAGCCTTATCAATACCACGCTTTAAATCCATAGGATTAGCACCAGCTGCAACGTTTTTTAAACCTTCAGAAATAATAGCTTGTGCTAAAACAGTTGCAGTTGTAGTACCATCACCAGCAATATCAGCTGTTTTGCTTGCTACTTCTTTAACCATTTGAGCGCCCATGTTTTCGATAGCGTCTTCTAGTTCAATTTCTTTTGCTACGGATACACCATCTTTAGTAACTGAGGGTGCACCAAATTTTTTCTCAATAACCACGTTACGACCTTTTGGTCCTAGGGTTACTTTAACTGCGTTGGCAAGAGTGTCAACGCCTTTTTTCATTTTATTTCTTGCTTCGATATCGAAGAAAATTTGCTTTGCCATGTATATAACAATTTAATTTTACGAATGAATATTATACGATTGCGAGTAAATCACTTTCACGCATGATAAGAAGGTCTTGACCTTCGATTTGGATTTCTGTACCAGCATATTTGCCATAAAGTACATTGTCACCAACTTTTACAGTCATTGGTTCATCTTTTTTACCAGTTCCTACAGCAACTACTACGCCACGTTGTGGTTTTTCTTTAGCTGTGTCAGGGATAATGATTCCACCAGCAGTTTTTTCTTCTGCGGCAGCAGCCTTTACAATTACTCTGTCGTGTAAGGGCGTTACGCTTAATTTCTTAGCCATACCGTATTTGTTTTTTAATGTTTGAGTTAAAAAATCTGTTCCTAAACGTAAATCGTTAACCAGAACAGTACCTATTCATCTATTATTATGCCAACTGGTTTGCTAGGTCAAAATTTCAGGGTTTACCCAGATAACCTACCTAAATTGGCGAAAGCCTGTCAGAACGGGCGGCAAAGATGCAGTAAGTTTTGGTTTAGAAGTGTCAAATTTTCATTTTTAGGTGGTTTTTGGGCAATTTCTTTCTACATTTGCGCACCCAAATAAGTTCTTACCAGATGATAAGTAGAAGAAATATTCGTGTGAAAGTGATGCAGTTACTCTATATCATAGAAACTGCCGAAGCAGGAGCCAAGTTGCCAAAACCGGTGCAAGTGCTTAAAAAACAGCTTGATCTGAGTAATGAGCTATTCGTTTACCTCCTTTATTACATTACAGAAGTGGCCCGTTACGCCGAAACCAGTGCGTTTAACCGAGCTGCGCGTAACCTTCCTTCATCCGAAGATTTAAACGTAAATACCAAAATTGCAGGTAACTCACTATTGTGGGAAATCATCGAAAGTGATAGTTTTAAAGAAGCTTTAGAGGTATTTAAGCCGCAAAATATCATTTCAAAAGACCTTTTAAAAAAGACTTTTGATGCACTTACGGCTTCTGATATTTATCAGCTGTACACGGCTAGTGATGCTAGAGATAAGGCCAAAGAAAAAGAAATCATCAAATTTATTTTTACCAACCTCATGCTGCCTAATGAATCATTTATTGAGCATGTAGAAGAAGTGTTTCATAACTGGGACGATGATGCAGACATGATGGAGCAGTTGGTATTAAACTATATTCAAAAACCAGCTGGGGTTAACGTATTAGAAATGGTGGGCACCGAAAAATGGCAGTTTGCGCAAAGCCTACTAGAAACAACCATCAATAAAAAAGAGGTAGCTGCCGATTTAATTAAGCCTAAATTAAAAAACTGGGACGCAGAGCGTATTGCCCTACTGGATATGATTTTGATGCGCATGGGTGTTTGTGAATTGTTATTTTTTGAAACCATTCCAACCAAAGTAACCATTAATGAGTATATTGATTTAGCAAAGGATTACAGCACAGCGCAAAGTGGTCAATTTGTAAACGGTATTTTAGATAATATTCATAAAGAATTAACCGAGTCTGGTAAGATTCAAAAGGTTAATTTTAATGCTTCAAATAACAAAAAAAAATAGAGATGAACAGTTTAAATTTAGTATTGTTAGCAGGTAATCCACAGCAAGGTGGAGGCGGTATGGTACAATTAGTAATGATGGGTGCCATTATTTTAGTTTTCTGGTTATTCATGATTCGCCCGCAAGCTAAAAAAGCAAAAGACCAAAAGAAATTTATTGATAACATGCAAAAGGGTGATCGTATTGTTACCATCGCTGGTATTCATGGCGCTATCAATAAAATTAATGAAGATGGAACACTACAATTAGAAGTTAGCCCTGGTAGCTACCTTAAAATTGAAAAGTCTTCTATTAGCATGGATTGGACTTTAGCGATTGCTAAAGCAGCAAATGCTTAAAATTGGTATTACAGGAGGCATTGGTGCCGGTAAATCAACGGTAGCAGGTATTTTTAAAGTACTGGGTGTACCTGTTTTTGACGCTGATGCCACTGCAAAAAATATATTAAATACGGATCCAATACTTCGCGAACAAGTGATTGCCGCATTTGGATCTGAAACATACAAGAACGGGTTGCTAGATAGAAAGTATTTAGCAACCCTTGTTTTTAATAACCCAAACCAGCTCGCAAAACTAAATGCTCTCGTGCATCCGGCTACCATTGCAGCAGCAAACAAATGGGCTTCCGGTTATACAAACAAACCCTATATCATTAAAGAGGCTGCATTGCTTTTTGAAGCTGGAACAAATGAAGGGCTCGATTACATTATTGGTGTAACTGCACCAGAGGAACTGCGCATTGCCAGAGTGATGGCGAGAGATCAAATGCCTCGCGAAGAAGTGCTAAGTCGAATGCAACATCAATTAGAGGACACTGAAAAAATGAAGCGATGCAATTTTGTGATTGACAATAATGATGCCTCACTTGTAATTCCACAAGTGCTTGCCTTGCACGCGCGCTTTATATCGTAATTATTTTTTAATGACTTCTTCAATTACTTTTCCTACTGCACCATTTGGCATTTGTACTTTTAATAGTGCAGCAAGTGTTACGGCAATATCCGTCATGTAGGTTTCTTTGTGTGAGCTTCCTTTATTGATACCATAGCCATACCATAATAATGGAATATGCGCATCGTAGGGATACCATAATCCATGTGTAGTGCCAGTGTTGCCACCATCTATATAGCCAGGTTTAAATATGATTTGAACATCGCCACTTCTACGCGGATAAAAACCATTCGCAAGCATTTCACGAAGCGTTTTATTGATGGGCGTTGTCATGATGTCTGAGGTAGGAAATGCATTGGCTACTGCTTCATTTTTTTTCATGTAACTCGCAATCCATTTTTTAATTGGAGCATCATCTATTTTAGCAGAATCTAGTTTGTTGTGGTTTAAATGAACCTGATAATTATACATGCTCACTACTAAATTGTCGATACCATATACCGCTTTTAATTGTGCGTTCATTTCTTTTTGAATGGCTGCATCATTTACCGTTCCGCCAGGTAATTTATTTTCATTCATAAAGCCTGGAACATGCGCTACGGCGTGGTCTGCGGTTAAAAAAACAGTGTACTGTCCGTTTCCAACCTGTGCATCTAAGAATGCAAAAAACCTGCCTAATTCTTCATCAAGTCTCACATAATCATCCACATTTTCCCATGAATTAGGTCCAAAAGAATGACCAATATAATCTGGAGATGAATAACTTACCGTTAGCATGTCTGTGTTACCAGACTGACCTAATTTTTCTGCAATAACAGCAGCCTTGGCCATTTCTGTTGTGAGGGTATTACCGTGTGGCGTAGAAGAAATTTTACCGTAATCTTTGCCAATATATTTTGATAAATCATAAGGGAACCCTACTGCATCTTTACCAAATGGTTTGCCTTCATACTCTTTTTGATCAGAGGTTGCATAATCGGCGTAAGTAGCAGTTGGTAATACCGTATTCCAACCAAGTTTGTATAATGAGTCAACAACTTTTCTATTGTTAAATTCAGTTACCCAAGCAGGTAATTGATTGGTGTAATAAGTGCTTGTAATAAAATTGCCAGAAGCGCCTTCATACCAATAAGCGCCCGTTGCGCTATGGCCTGCTGGTAAAATAGCACCTCTATCTTTAATGGCAATACCTACTACTTTACTTTTAAAATTAGTGGCAAGTCTTAACTCGTCACCAATGGTGGTCGTTAGCATATTGCGAGGACTCATTTGACCATCCGCATCTGTTTTACTACCAACACCTTTAACGGTTTTGTCTTCACTACAATACACGCTGCGCATGAGTTGATTGTCCCACCAAGCATTGCCTGTAATGCCGTGAATGGCCGGAACTGATCCTGTATAAGCACAGGTATGACCACAAGCCGTTACCGTTGGGGTGTAAGGGATAAAGTTATTTTCGCAAGAATACCCCTGGCTTAATAACCTGGTTAAACCACCATTTGCTTTAAATAAAGGTCTAAAACGCACCAAATAGTCCCAGCGCATTTGATCTACTACAATTCCTACAACAAGCTTAGGTCTGGCCACAACAGGTGCTAAACCTGCTTTTTGTGCTGCTGGTGTTGTTGTTTTTTGAGCGCTAACAGCAGTGCTAGCAGATAATAAAAACATCCCTAAAAGGCTTACAATCAAGTGCTTTTTCATAAAAAATGGGGTATTACAATGCGTTTTTAACATATTTCAGCGACTAAGGTACACAAAGGTGCATAAATCCAACGCTTATTGAGTGCATAAAAAGATTAATTTTGCATCAATTTTTATTGATTACCAAAGAAATAATGATAATATATGGCAGACATCTTTGAGAAACTCCTTAAGAACGCTGGACCACTAGGTCAGCACAGAGAAAGAGCACATGGCTATTTTGCTTTCCCTAAGTTAGAAGGTGAAATAGGTAGTAGAATGAAATTTAGAGGGAAAGACATGATTGTATGGAGCTTAAATAACTATTTAGGTTTAGCCAATCATCCTGCAATTAGAAAAACAGATGCCGATGCTGCTGCGGCATACGGTTTAGCTTCTCCTATGGGTGCACGTATGATGAGTGGTAACACTGATCAGCACGAGCAACTAGAAAGTGAATTGGCTGCTTTTGTATTTAAGCAAGATGCTATTTTAATGAACTTTGGATACCAAGGTATAATGAGTACCATTGATGCTATTTGTGGCAGACATGATGTAATCGTGTACGACGCAGAAAGCCATGCATGTATTATTGATGGCCTTCGTTTACACCCAGGACACCGTTATGTATTCAAGCACAACGACCTAGAAGATTTTGAAAAACAAATGCAGCGTGCAACAGCGCTTATTGAAAAGCAAAAGGCGGGCGGTATTTTAGTAATCACGGAAGGTGTGTTTGGAATGGCTGGTGATCAGGGAAAATTAAAAGAAATTGCTGCACTTAAAGGCAAGTACGATTTTAGATTGCTAGTTGATGATGCGCACGGTTTTGGTACCCTTGGAAAAACAGGCGCTGGTGCCGGTGAAGCGCAAGGTTGTCAAGACGCGATTGATTTATACTTTTCTACGTTTGCAAAATCAATGGCATCTATTGGTGCATTTTTAGCTGGCGATAAAACCATCATCGATTTTATTCGTTACAATATTCGTTCGCAAATATTTGCTAAGAGTTTACCAATGCCACTTGTGATTGGTAATTTAAAGCGTTTAGAAATGCTTCGCACCATGCCAGAACTTAAAGAAAAGTTATGGAGCAATGCATTAAAATTACAAGCGGGTTTAAAAGAGCGTGGTTTTGATATTGGGAAAACAGATACACCGGTAACACCTGTGTACATGAAGGGTGGTGTAGAAGAAGCAACTGCCATGGTCATGGACCTCCGCGAAAACTATAAAATATTTTGCTCTATTGTTGTTTATCCGGTAATTCCAAAAGGACATATTATTTACCGCTTAATTCCAACAGCTTCACATACCGATGCTGATATCCAGGAAACATTAATTGCATTTACTGAAACAAAAGCCAAGCTTGATGCAGGTGCTTATAAGGTAGAAGCGATTCCTGATATGGCAGAGAAAAAATAATTGAACGCAAGTAAAAAGGCCCGCCGAATTGGACTGATTCCAACGGCGGGCCTTTTTTATGTTGAACATTGCGTTTTTAAACGCAACTATAATTATAAACTTTTAATAAGTTCATTTGCAAACGTTACATAGTCTGCATTTTTACCAGTAGCAATATCGATACATTTTTGAGCACTTGCTTTTGCGCTTACTTTGTCGCCTAGTGCTTTTTCAATTCTAGCTTTTAAAAGTAGCATCCAATAAGCCTCTTTGTTACCTTCAACAGCTTTTGTAATATTTACAAGTGCTTTGTTGTAGTCCTTGTCAAACTCATAATAAAAGTTTGCAGCTGTATTGTATGTATTTGCTTGAACTGCATCTGCAGCTAATGCTTTTTCTACCTGCGCGCGAACACGGTCTTTAATATTGGTACTGATAGGGAGTGCCACTTGTACGCCAGCCCAAGCCATTTGTAATTCACAAGTTTCTGCTGCGATATTTGCGAACTGCATGGTAAAAGTTTCTGCAAAATTGATTGTTTTTTGCGCTTTTACTTTTACGCGCACAACGTCCTCTGCTTCTTTGTAACCGTCGGATCCCCAATTGTTTAATCCTTTATTAATAATCACGTCCCAAATTTCTTTACCAGGAATTGCATAAATAACATAAGTGCCCGCTTCTAATTCGGTACCACCAATGGTTACCTTATCAGTGAATTTAATTTTAGTGGCTGCGTTTGCACCAAGGCGCCATAAGCTTCCAAGAGGCGCTAATTCACTTTTTTCTTTTAATACCGTACGGCCTTTAATGTTAGGACGAGAGTAGGTAAGTTCGATAGCTCCCATACCAAAATCTTGATTGATTTTTTGTGTGGTACTTGGTGCAGGCATTTTAATTTGCGCGCTTGCAATTGTTGTAACAAATGCAGCTACAATGAAGAGTATTTTTTTCATAGGTAAAGATTTATGTTTTTAGAATAGCAAACCTAACACTATTTTTTAAAAGCTGGGTGAAACTGTTGAAGGGTATCCCTTAAAAAATCGCGGTTGAGGTGGGTGTAAATTTCGGTGGTGGTAATGCTCTCGTGGCCCAGCATTTCTTGAACGGCTCTTAAATCGGCGCCACCTTCTACCAAATGGGTAGCAAAACTATGCCTAAACGTATGCGGCGAAATCACTTTTGTAATGCCGGCTGTAAGCGCAAGACTTTTAATAATATAAAATATCATCACGCGGCTAAGTGCATTGCCCCGTCTATTTAAAAAAAGGATGTCTTGGTTTTTTTCTGAAACGTTTTGGTGTGATCTAACCCTGTCTTTGTATGTTTTAATGCATCTAATAGCGTCGGATCCAATAGGCACGAGTCTTTCTTTATCGCCTTTTCCAATTACGCGGATAAATCCAATGTCTAGGTAGAGGCAAGAAATTTTAAGTCCTACCAGCTCACTTACGCGTAATCCACAACTATACATGGTTTCTAAAATGGCTTTATTTCGTGTACCCTCGGGGCTCGACAAATCGATGGCGCCAATAAGTTTTTCTATTTCCTCAAAACTTAAAGTGTCCGGTAATTTTCGTCTGGTTTTTGGGGCTTCTAATAGGGTAGATGGGTCAATGGTAATGAGTTGCTCTGTTAAGAGGTATTTATAAAAACTTCTGATCCCAGATATGATACGAGCCTGTGTGGTAGCGCCCATACCAAGCTCTCCAATCCATTTTACAAAAGCCTGTAAGTCTTTGAGGGTAAGGGATGCAGGATTTTTTTCCTGATTCACAACTTGTAAATACTGGGTTAGTTTGGTAACATCATGCAGGTAGGCTTCCACGGAGTGGTCACTTAAAGATTTTTCCAATCTTAAGTAGGCTTTGTATCCTTTTTTATAGGCTTCCCACATCGGATAATTATTAAAAACGCTGTCTTGACCGGTTAATTTGGAAATGAAGGTAAGCTAACCGATATTGCGACACCAAATTTATTAAAAGTAAAGTCAAGAAATGCAGGTGAATCTTAAGTCGTTTAAACAAAGGGCAAAAAAGCACGAAAAATCTTTTAAAAGTTTCTTGTCAAAAATTGGTCGTAAGCCCCCAAAAGACCTAGATAAAAATGCACCTGTTATTGATGCCGAAGTTTGGAAAGAAGTGGACTGTTTAAGTTGTGCCAATTGTTGTAAAAGCATGAGCCCCACATTTACAGCAACCGATATCAAAAGAATTGCCGGTCATTTTAATATTTCTCCCAAAGAGTTTAAAGCTACCTGGTTGGAGTATGATGCAAAAGACAAAGATTGGGTCAATGTATCTCAACCTTGTCAGTTTTTAAATTTAAGCACCAATATGTGTGCTATTTATGAGGTGAGACCCGCAGACTGTGCAGGTTTCCCCCACCTCAAAAAGAAAAAATTTGTAGAATACCTGCACGTGCACAAGCAAAACATTTCATACTGTCCAGCAACCTTTAAGATGGTTGAAAAAATGATGGAGCGTTACTAAGACATGACTAAAAGTAAATGTCCTCCATAAAATAAAGTAGCGGTTCTTTACAGGGTTCAAAGTTAATAGCTATCACATCAAACTGAATGTTTTTGTAGTTTGCGTGTAGGTAGTGATAATGGCAAGCCGCATTTTTTAAATGCCTCATTTTTTTAACCGAAATATGTTGTTCGGGGTGGCCAAATTGCAGGCTGTTTCTTGTTTTTACTTCTACAAAATGAAGGGTATTGCCAAGTGAAGCTATAATGTCTAATTCCCAGTGACGGTGTCTCCAATTGAGGTCAAGTAGGGTATACCCCATGTTTTGAAGGTAGGTGGCAGCTAATTGTTCACCTAGCTTACCTGTTTGTATATTATTGTGGTTCTTGTAAAACATATGACTGCATTTTTCGTTTCTATAAAAAAGGGGATATGTCATTTGATTATAACGTTCATAAATTAACCGGTTCGGTGCAGCATTATAGTTGGGGTGGTACTTCATTTTTACCTCAATTGCTTTCTATTGAAAACCCCAATCATGCTCCATTTGCGGAGTACTGGCTAGGGGTTCATGCAAGTGGCCCATCTACCATAGAGGTAAATAAGCAACCAATTTTACTTTCGGAGGTCATTGCGTCTGATCCAAAAGCTGCCTTATCTGAACCCGTTTTTACCCACTTTGGGGGACTTCCATATTTGTTTAAAGTGCTTGATGTTAAGGATATGCTTTCTATTCAGGTGCATCCTACCAAGGAATATGCGAAACTAGCTTTTGAAAAGGAGGAAGTAGCAGGAGTACCTTTAAATGCCCCAAACCGAAACTATAAAGACAAGAATCATAAACCAGAAATTATGCTGGCTATGAGTGAGTTCTGGCTGTTACATGGATTTAAATCTGAATCTAAAATATTTGAAACCCTAGAAAATTCCGCAGAATTTCAGGTATTAATACCCTTGTATAAATCGGATGGCTTGGCGGGTTTGTATACTTTTTTAATGGAAATGGAGCAGGCCCAAGTTGATAGTTTATTAGGTCCTGTTGTTAAAAGAGCTATAAGAAATAAGCAAGATGGTAAAATAGACAAGACAAGTCCAGAATGGTGGGTTGCAAAATTGTATGAAAATTCAAATGGCATTTATCCTATTGATAAGGGTGTATTTTCTGTGTATCTCTTTAATATTGTTTGTATCATGCCCGGTCAGGGGATATTTCAGGATGCTGGGGTGCCACATGCTTATTTGGAAGGCCAAAATGTAGAACTCATGGCAAACAGTGACAATGTTTTAAGAGGAGGTCTTACCCCCAAGCATATTGATGTGCCTGAGCTCATTAAAAATATCAGATTTGAGCACACTGAGCCTGTAATCATTGTGGGCACTAAGCCTTGTATGGGCGAGAGCGTTTATCCTGCACCTACGCAAGATTTTGGGATTGCTTCCATTACGATTGATGTCACTAGTAGCTACAACTATACAGCCGAAAGCATCGACATGTTTTTAGTGGTAGAAGGTGGTTGCGTTGTTAACAACCAAATGAGCATTAAAACAGGGGAGTCCTTTGTTGTTTTCCCGGGAAATGAAATAACCTTACATGCCTCCGGTAAAACCCTTATTTATAGAGCATTTGTACCCTCTTTTGTAGCTTATTCACAACATGAGGAAAATTGAGCCACTTAAAAATGTGACTAAGTACTTATTTTTGTTTTGAAACGATATATACATGAAAATTTCTAGATCAATTATTGCCCCATTAGTTCTTACTATTTTAGCTAGTGCTCTTTATAGAATAATGCCTAATAGACCCATGGGTTTTGCACCTCAAATTGCCATTGCATTATTTAGTGGAGCTATTTGTATGAACAATAAAAAATGGGCATTTGCTTTGCCACTTGTTTCCATGTTTATTTCAGATTTATTTTTTGAGGTATTGTACATCAATCATTTAACCGATTATCAAGGTTTTTATAGTGGACAGTGGTTAAACTATATTTTAATTGCTGGACTTGCAGCTTTTGGATTTTTAATTCAAACAAAAAAAGTAGTGTCTGTTGCGCTTGCTTTTTTAGCGGGTCCTACTGCATACTTTTTACTTTCTAATTTTACCGTTTGGGCTTTTGGTGGTGGATGGAATAGACCAAAAACATTTGCTGGATTAATGCAGTGTTACGTAGATGGTGTTCCTTTTTATAGCAATAGTCTTTTAGCTACTTTTATATTTGGTGCTGTGTTGTTTGGCGCTTATAGTTTATTTACTAAAAACAATAAAGTTATTGCATAGTTAGCTTGTAAAAGATATTGCCAAAGCGCTCCTTGCAGGACAGTTGTAGCTTTTGTAACTTTTTTTAACCCCCATTAAAATTGGTTCAAATGATTGAGAGTCATACGTTATACTCTTTTTTTAATTTTTCGATATTTGTATTATCCATCATTGTTTTTTTTGATATACTCATTCAATTAAAAAGGCCGCTTCTTTTAAAAACCTTTTTTTTAATTCTCGTATCATCTATTGGAATTTTTAGTTTTCTAATGTATCTCGATTACATTAGCTTATACGTTTTATTGTATTTTCCCATACTTAAATTTTTGGTTTGGGCAAGTATGTCCTTGATTTTGTCACATTTGTATGTAGCTAAAAATAAGAAATGGATTTATTTATTGTTAGGAGCAGCTTCACTAGTTCTTTTTTATTCTTTATACAAAGTATACACGTACTCGGTAGGGCAAGATTTTTCTAATGATGCCTATGCGCAAAATGCAGTTGCGATTTTCACGCAAAAATTTAGTTTCAAAGTAAATTTGATTCCACGCATAATTTTAGTAGCTATTTTCACTTTCATCAATTTTAGGCTTATTTATTTGATCTTTAACAAATCAGATGACTCTAATATTTATCATGTAAAAATAAAGAACTGGACTAGGGCATTTATGTTGTTAGAATTTTTGAGTGTCACAGTTTTTGGAATCATGAACTCTTTATTACTGTCCTACGAGTTTGGAAGTGTAATGTTATTTGTTATGGCTTTGCTGTTGTTACTCACTGTGCTTTATAGACCCCGCTTTATAAATACGCAAAGTATTAAGCTTGTTTTGTCTAATAATTTTAGAAGAGATGATTCTATTAGTTTAACAGATGCTAATTTTTATACACCATTTTTTACAAATCACTACTATTTGCAAGAAGATGCTACACTTGAGCAATTTTGTATTCAAAATGCAATTACTTCTAATGAGCAATTACAAGATCAGATACTAAAGAAATACAATATGACATTTAGTAATCTGGTTAATAAAAATAGGGTCGAGTATTTTATTGAATTAGTTAAATCTCCAAAGTATAATCAATATTCTATTGACGCGCTCGCAAAAGAAGCTGGTTTTAACTCTCGACACCACTTATATAAGCCTTTCAAAAAGTTTCATGGAGGTACACCTTCTGATTTTATATCTTCTGTAAATAGCTAGTAATCAGGGTAACATAAAGTTTTACTGCATTTTCGCAATAGTTACTTCTTTAATTTGTCCATCTGTTTCATATGCTTCAAATTGTGAAGCTTAATCCACATTATCATTTACATATATATGTAATTTAATGTATATATAATTTTACTTATAAATTTTATTTACATGTCAAAAACTAAAAAATTAGACATTTTTAACTTGTTCTATAGTGGAGCAGCGGTAGTTATCTTAATTGGTGTTATTGCCAAATTATTGGAGTGGCCCTTGCAAGATTTATTAATTACCGGAGGGTTGGCCATTGAAGCGCTCGTATTTGCTGTATCATCGGTAAAATTTATAGATGTAAAAGAAGAATCTATGGTTGCCGCCACCGAAGCTACTTTAACTAAGGTAGCTGATGGGTTAGGCAGTTTAACAGCTGGCGCAACTGTTGGAGGTACTGCTACTGGTCCTGCAACTTTTGGGGCTGATTTTAACACCCCATTATACACAGATAGTTCATGGCAGTTACTGGAACAAATGGATGTGTTAACACTTACCAAAGACATGTTTTACCATCCAAGTTGGGTGAACTTAAAATCTGAGAAATACACACAGCTAACTGAGTTATTTAAAACTTTATTTAATAAAAAGTTACCTAGTAAAGACGCTTTACCTTTTTTAATCAAATTCCCGGTTGCTTTTCCAATATCAGATATTGATGGACTGGTATTATCTAGTGCGCACACGATTACTACAACTGGTGTTGAGGTATTATACAAAGCCCTACGCGCCGCAGAAGCCTCTTATTTATTTGACAAGGCGGTGATAGAAGAGACGGGCAAAGGCATTGTGATTAGACCTAGAAAAGAAAATGAAATTCAAATTTTTGGTGGCGAAGCAGCAGCAGTGCTCGCGCATGCTAAAAAGTTTCATGCTGCGCAGTTAATTATAAGCCCAGCTCAGTATTTTTTACAAGAGACGATTGATTTAAAAGAAGAAGCGCTTACGCAGTATTTTATTGATCATGCAAATGTTACTGATGAGATGCATGTGGCATCACTTTCTGATATACTTGTAAGTAAATCTGATGCCGTAAAGCAGCTGCTTTTTAACAAATTTGATACGGTTACCTATGACGCTCAAACAGGCGCTGGATATGCGTTATTAAAAGCACTTGTAGCATCTGCTGTGAGTTTTCAAAACAAGGCAGAGGGCTCAGCCGCACTACTTAATAAAGTAGTTATCAAAACAGCAAGTAATGTTTCTATCACTAGATTGGACGTTGTTAACTGCGGTTCTGAGACGGTTTATTTTGGTAAAGACAATGAGTATAAGGTAACACTAGCAGAGATTTTTACAAATGGAGAGTTGCAATACAAAGGACATTTTGATGTCCTGATTGCAAAGCTATCTGAGGATAAAGTAGCTAGCGCAGCCGAGTTACATCATGTATTTAACCTTACAACAGAAGATACGGTGTCTGATTTATTAAGCACATTAAATCATCATTTAGCAAAAACCAATACGAGTGCAACGGGCGCACAGCTTTCGTTTGTGTTACTGTGTAAAGTATTCATTAATTCTTAAATTCTAGTATATGGCGGAAGGTCAAGTTGACGTCAAAAGATACCAGATTATAAGTCTTTTGTACATTGTATTTATTTGTTTTTCTGTAATTAGTATCAAGATATCGATACTAGACTCTAATATATATACCATTAGATCATTACAGTCATTAGACAAAGAGGAGTTAAAGAAAATAAATATCAGTAATAAAATTATTGAGGATAACGCAGCGCTCTTACAAAAAAATGCCAAGGCCGAAGCCTATTTAAAAATCAGAACAAGAATCAATGCAAGCTACAAAGTAGTAAGTGAAGTGCTTAAGCACGTAGATGATGAGTTTGCAAATAATAAAACAGACATTTTTAAAGAGTTTAATAGTAAAAACTTAATTGAAGAGATCTTAAAAAGTGATAGGGGTATTAAGATATTAGAAAAGGATCTTTTTGAACTATCAGATTTTATCAAAAAGTCGCCGTATAAAATACAAACCTCACTCGATTCTTTAATTCCGATACAAAAAGAAATCACCACCATTAAGGGTAAGGTAGAGGACTGGGACTATTATTTATTTATGCACAAGCCCACTGCCATTAGTTATATGCAGTTGGAAAGAATTAAACTCCTCATCACCAAAACGCAACTTTTATACCAAGAAGCAGCGCTTGCAGAGATTGGCTATTTGCCTACTTACTTTTCTCAGTTCAACCGTAAACTCTATGTTTTAAAATCATCGGTGAAGGAGTACAAAGAAGAAGACATTATTAAGCCAGGTCAAAAAGTGATCAGTGTAAACGACCAGGTATTTGATGATTTGTTCCAAAACATACTAGCCTCACTGCACGCCGAAAACATTTTTGTGGGCTTAAACAATACGCTGTTAAGTGAGTTCAATTACAATTTAGGGAAGGATTTTGAATTAGAGATCTCCCCTAAGGTAAACCTTGTAAAAGCGACCAACAATTATAAAGTGGTGTTTAATAAAAAGGGAGAGTATACGCTTCGTTTTTATGACATGCGCAAAGAGCGCAAAGTACTTTTTGAAAAAAAGATTATGGTGAACCCCTTGCCTGACCCGGTTGTAAAAGTAAAAGGTGATAACCTGAGTAATTATTCTATTAGCGTTAAGGATTTAATTAGCGCCGAACGCCTCGAAGCTAAGTTAGAGATTGACAATCTAAGTTATTTCCCTGGCCGTATCAACAGCTTTAAAGTAGTGCGTATCCATAACGGAAAAGAAGAGGAGAGTGTTAATAATTATGGAGAGCTTTTTCAATCACCTACACAAAAAGTACTAGGTGCCCTTGTTAAAAACGACCTTATCATTTTTGACAATTTAAATATGTCACTCATTGATGGTTCTACTAGAACCGCAGCACCTATTGTTTATAAAATAACCAACTAATCATAACTGACATTGAAAAGTAAATTACTATACACGCTTTTATTTTGTTTGCCGCTAGCGGTATTTGGGCAGGATACCTTGTCGGGTAACTATGCTACACTTACAATACCGGCGGGTGTGCATGTTGTAAAAGACGTGGTAACTGTTAAGGGATTACTTACGGTTGAGCCCGGAGCTAAAATAGAGCTATTAGACCCAGGGGTGATTGTGTGTGAGGGTGGTGTAGCTATTAATGGCGTAAAGCAAAACATTGAGTTTTATGGTAAGGCTAAAAGCGAAGGTGTAGGCCTGATCATTAAAAACATTGACTCATCAAGTGTGAGTATTGTAGGCGCTTCTTTTAAGTATTTACAAATGCCTCTCTTTTTTGATTTTGGATGGAAAAGAAATAGCGTTAACATTAGTGATAATAACTTTATTGAAAACACGGGTAAGGTATCCATTATCCAGGTGCTAGACCCACCGTTTAGCTTTACAGCAGATCAGGGCTCTATTGAGTTTACTGTCAAAAACAACCTCTTCTCTAACAACAACGCACCGGTATATTTTGAAGATCTAAAAAGTGATCTCATTAAATTAAGTATTGTTAACAATACGTTTGCTGGCAATACGGTGTATGGTTTTAAGAACTACAATATCTCTACCAACATAGTATATGGTAGATCGGATAATAATTACAGCAAATTCCCGGCACTGATAGAAAACAATAGTTTTGTTTCTAACTATTTAATTGATAACAACACAGATACGGTGGCACATGCTGCCAATTTTGGTATCTATGGCTCTGATAAAACCTTTAACCTAGCTAATAACTATTTAGGTGCTAGTTCTAAATTAGAGATTGCAAAAACCATTCATGACCAGGCGCTCAACTACAATGCCCCTCAGTTGCTAGTTGAGCCGTTTTTATTAGCGCCACCTGCCACTGCTCCAACGCACGTATATGCAGTGCAAACACTGGATAACAAACCTATTAATGATAGCGTACTTATTAAAGAGCCACTAAAAGGCCTAGTACTATTAAGTAACAATGCGTTAAACGTTTCTAAATCGCTGTTACGCTTCTCGTATTTTGTGGGCGATAGCACTTTACAAAAGGTAGATACAACACTTACCTATACAGCTCAGCCAAATGATAAAAGCACAACCTTAACAATCACCAAAGCTATTAATACCAATAAAAAAGTAGGGTACTACATTTTATCAGGTATAGAAGATAATACCGGTAGGGCGGTACCGGATGTAAAGGTTGGCTATAACGCATGGCTTAATGAGTACAGGGCAAGAAAATTACTTTCTGAGATCACCGCTATTAATGCTAAAAAAGCAGCAGATAGTATTAAGCCTGAACCTAAACCTACCCCAAAAGATTCTATAAAAAATACGTTTCAAAAAATTGAAGCGCCTTTTAAAAGTAGAATAGAAGTAGGCCTTGTTACCGGTGGCGCCATCTTTACGGGTACCATTAGTAGCCCAGGACTATTTAACAACCAGATGAATATTGCAGTAGGTGTACAAGGTACTTACACCCTGTTTTCAAACATAAGTGCGGGTTTAACGATTTCAAGTTTTAAGATCAGTAATTCAGATAGGACGTCTAGTAATAATGAACAGCTAGCGCGTGGTATGAGTTTTAGTACATCGGTATTAAGCCTCTCGCCATCTATCAATTATGATTTTGTAGACAACCGCTTAAATACAAAAGCTAAAAAAATTAAACCATCTATTGGATTAGGACTTGATATCAATTCCTTTGCACCTTCTGGAACCTACAATGGTGTAGAATATAAATTACAACCCCTTGGTACTGGTGGACAGTTTGCTGATAGTACCAAAAAGCCATACTCATTATTAGCACTAGGGTATTTTATAAACCTTAAAGTGAAGTACCAGATCAATCCGCTTAATAGTGTAGGTATTCACTTTTCGTACCATAAAAGTATGTCTGATTATTTAGATGACGTAGGCCCAGATGCATACCCCGATGCTAACAAGATGCTCGCTTCTGGTGTATCTGATCCGGCGGCGGCACTTTATTTTTCTAATCCAACTTCCCGCAACATTAAAGGACAGTTTAGAAACAGTCCTAATAATGCAAAGGATAGCTATATCATTTTTGGAATCTTTTATGCTAGAAAACTTTTTAAATAAGACGTTATGTTAGAAAAGATAATATCCTATAAAAAATATGGTTACTTACTAGCAGTATTGATGCTTTTTCAATTTTGTGCTAAAAAAGAGGTGATTAGTGATGTAGAGTTTCAAAAGCAATTACTAGCTGGTACGGGTACATATCAAAACGTAGAGCATAACTGGAGACTCGATTCTACGTACGTTAATGGCGTACCGGTAGCATTAACAGCCTACCAACGAACCTTCATAAAAACATTTGTACACGATGGTGTTTACAAAGACTCGGAGCTAAACAATGGTACTTGGGAACTAACCGCATTAAATACATTAAGACAAAAAATCACGTATAGCACAACGAGTAAAATTGACAGTTGCAGTTTTGAGATCTTGCTCATTAACACGGCAAGGTTAAAACTAAAGCTCAACAACGCTACTGTTAAAACAGAGTATTTATTTAAAATAGCCAACTAACTAACCAACTAACCTTGAAGCGTAGCCTTACCATATTATTTATCTTGATTGTTGGATCTGCCCACTCGCAAATCACAATGGGCTATTCTATTGGCGTATTTGGAGAAAGTTTAAAAATAGATAGTTACAGCAATCCACTAGCGATTAGTTCTACGTCTTGTATTCAGGTAACCAATGGCGTTGCTAAGTTTTTAATTACTGGTAAGGGCATTTACTTAAACGCTTGTGCAGTAAAAGAAACAGACATTAAATTAAACATTTTAGTAGCACCCAATCCTGCCAACGAGTATACGGTTGTAAAATTTGGAACCAAGCTACAAAACCAGGAACGTTTTAATATCCAGTTGTTTAATGCGGCGGGGCAGTTGGTGCAAAAGCATGTAACCACACAGTCGCAACTACTAGCAGGTTTTAGAATTGTAACGGGCAGCTTACCGCAGGGCCTCTATTTTATTAAAGTATTTTCTTCTAGTATTAATGAAGTTGTAAAAATTATTAAAAATTAATTTTGTGAATAGAACCATTAAAGCATTTATATTTTTAATTCTGTTGTTTGCTTCAAAAAGCATCATGGCGCAGGGTCAGGTAGTGCCTGATGGGATATTGTTTCAGGCGGTGGCAAGAGATGCAAACAACAATGCAGCAGGCAATAGAAATATTTATATTCAAATTTATATTAAAAAAGGAACGGTAACTGGCTCTACAGAGTACAGTGAAAGTTTTAAAGTGGTATCCAATACAGAAGGTATTTTTTCAATTATAATAGGACAGGGCACCAGAATGAGTGGGCCTGCTAGTTTAAAGTTATTAGACTGGGCCAAAAGCATGTATTTTGTAAACATCAAAGTAGCGATTGAGCCTACGCTTACAAATCCAGATTGGAAAGCAGATAATAATTATGCAGATATTGGCACTTCACAGCTTTGGACTGTGCCTTATTCTTTTACTTCCGAAACTTCAAAATATGCCGATTCTTCTGGAACCATCGCTAGTATTTTGCCAGGAGCAAAGGGAGGTACAGGTGTTGCAAATACAGGTAAAACAATTACGGTTGCTAATAATGTAATCACCAAAGGTATTGGTGATCTAACCATCACAACCACCGCTGCTAGTAATGTAATATTCCCAACATCAGGTACATTAGTATCTAGAGAAGGAGTTGATTCGCTCTTTAATAAGACATTAATGTCTGCTGTTTTACTTGGTAAACCAATTGCTGTTACACCGGATAGTACAAGCGCTGATAGTTCTGTAGCAACAACATCTTTTGTATCTCAAAAAGTAAATAAATTAATTTCTTCTAGTACTTCATTGACAGTAGGGAAGGTGAATGTGGCGGATACTGCCGCTATGTTATTGCCCTATGCTATTCGTTCTAATACAGAAGCGAGTATCAATACAGAAAAAGCAAGAGCACTTGCAGCCGAAGCTTTAAAAGTGAATATTGCAGATACATCGGCGATGCTTTCTGCGCGTATTGCGAGAGATACTGTTAGTTTAAGTAATCGTATTGAAGATTTAACTACTAGTACGCGCGCTGCAACTAATTTAAAAGTGAACATAGCAGACACTGCTGCTATGTTATTACCCTATGCTATTCGTTCTAATACAGAAGCGAGTATCAATACAGAAAAAACAAGAGCGGTTGCGGCTGAAGCTTTAAAAGTTAACATTGCAGATACGTCGGCGATGCTTACAGCGCGCATAGCCCGTGATACGATAAGTTTAAGTGCTCGTATCGATGCAAGAGAGCTATTAACAAATAAATCTACAAGTGTTATCACTGATGCTACTTCTGATACTAAATATCCAAGTGTTAAGTCTGTTGTTGATTATATAGGTTCGAGTATTACAAGTGCAGCAACGCCAGATGCCACTACTACAATCAAAGGTAAAATACAATTAGCTGGAGATTTAGGCGGCACCGCTGCCTCGCCAACTGTTAGTAAGGTTGGAGGTATTAGTGCAGCTACAATTGCTTCACTTCCCGGATTAATTGCAACCAATACCTCAGATATTGCCACTAATCTAGCAAAACAACAAATTGATTCTAGTTTTTTGAGAGGGTTGATTAATAATAACCTTTCTTCAATTAATACGAACTTATTAAAACAGCAAACAGATTCAGCAACACTTGCAACTAAAATCAGAACAGACTCAACAGATTTATTGGCAAAAATAGTGTCAGATTCTACCGTTTTACGTGGGTTAATCAATACCAATACAAGTGACATTACTACTAACACCAACAATATTGCTAATAATTCTATAAGTATAAGTCAAAATGCTACGAATATAGCTGCTAATACATTAGCTATAAACAATAGGGTTAGTTTTTCTGATATGCCTGCTTTTTTAGCGCCTTATTCTAAAATAGCTGATACACTTGGTATGCTTGCAAATTATCGGGCATCCATGATTGATAATGATTATAAAATCGAAGCGCTTATTAACGATACTGCTACTTTGATCACTAGATTTGGTTTTAAAGAAAATGTATCCAATAAAAGTTCTGATGTTTTAAATGATGGTAATTCTACTGTAAAGTATCCAACTGTTAAGTCTGTCAAAGATTATGTAGACAATGCTATTACAACGGCTACACCGGATGCAACAACAACTGTTAAAGGTAAAATACAGCTTGCTGGGGATTTGACGGGTATTGCAGCGGCGCCTACTGTTAATAGTGTGGGTGGTTCAAGTTCTTCCACAATCAACACAGCAACACTTTTAGCAAATGCAGCAACAGATGCAAATACGGTAAGTACTATCGTTAAACGAGACGCGAGTGGTAATTTTAATGCAGGTACTATAACAGCATCTCTAACAGGAAATGTTACGGGTAATTTAACAGGAAATGTGACTGGAAATTCAAGCACAGCAACTAAACTTGCAGCAACCAAATCTATTTATGGCAACCCTTTTGATGGAAGCGTAGATTTAACACAAGCCATTGTAGGAACATACGGAGGTACGGGTGTAAATAATGGTAGTAAAACAATTACATTAGGTGGTAATATATTAACTGCAAGTGATTTTATTACGGTAGGAAATTATAGTACTACATTAATGAGTACAGGTGCAACGAATGTTACATTACCGCTTACGGGCATTTTAGCAACATTAGCTGGAACAGAAACATTAACAAATAAAACTATAACGGATGTTGTGCTTACGGGGACACCTGTTGCTCCCACTGCATCTGCTGGAACCAATTCAACTCAAATTGCTACTACTGCATTTGTAACAGCCGCAAATATATCTGCTGCCACGCCTGATGCAACTTCAACGGTAAAAGGTAAAATTCAACTAGCTGGCGATTTAGGCGGTATTGCTGAGGCACCAACCGTAAATACTGTGGGTGGATCAAGTTCTTCTACTATTAATACAGCAACGCTACTTGCAAATGCAGCAACGGATGCAAATACGATTAGTGCAATTGTTAAAAGAGATATGAATGGTGATTTTAGTGCCAGAACCATTACCGCTAATTTGTTAGGTACTGCTACCAATGTTACGGGGATTGTTTTAGGAGCAAATGGCGGAACAGGTATAGATAATACCGGTAAAACAATTACACTAGGAGGAAATATTAATACAGGTAAAAACTTTACAACAACGGGTGTATCAAATTCAGGTGCTGATATCACTTTAAAAACAACCAATAACACTATTATTACACTTCCTACTGCTGGTACATTATCAACACTAGCAGGCACAGAGGCGCTAACGAATAAAACAATTAATGATTTAACATTATCAGCAGCAGCAACAGGTTTTAGTATTGCAGGTGGTTCCACGAATTCAAAAACCCTCACATTATCTGGCGATGCTACCATTTCTGGTAACAATACAGGCGATCAAAACATTGTTTTAACGGGAGATGTAACGGGTATTGGGACAGGCACATTTTCGACAACCTTATCTAATTCTGGTGTAACAGGTGGTGTATATGGTGGCGCAACATCTGTGCCTACCATAACCATTGATTCAAAAGGTAGAATTACCAATGCAACTAGTACCCCTATTATTGGTGTTTCGTCCATTGGATCTTATTTAGAAAGCGGCAAAATTATTGTGGGTGATTTTAACAACCAAGCAGCTAAAGTTGATATGGTTGGTGATATTGTTATTGATAATATAGGTACCACATCAATTGTAAATAACAAAGTAACTACTTCAAAAATATTAAATGAGAATGTTACCTATGCAAAAATTCAGCAAGTTAGTGCAACCAACAAAATATTAGGTCGAGTAAGTGCAGGTGCAGGTATCATTGAAGAAATCGCTACAACGGGAACCGGAGATGTAGTGAGGGCCATTAGTCCAACATTTACAGGGGCTCCTCAAACGCCAACACCTGTGGTAAGTTCAAATGATCAAACAGTTGCCAATACTGAATTTGTTACAAGAGCTATTGGTAATATTAATGCATCTTCTGTTTCTGGTGTGTTACCTGCAGCAAATGGTGGAACAGGTATAGATAATACGGGTAAAACAATTACACTTGGCGGTAATTTAGATTTTGCCAAAGGGTTTACAACCACTGGTACTACAGTTTCAAACGCCTCAGATATTACGTTTAAAACAACGGGTAATACGATATTAACTTTACCCACTTCTGGTACGGTTGCTACTTTAAGTGATGTATCTGCAAGTTCTATTGGAGGAAATCAAATTACGGGAATTATTTACCCTATTAATGGTGGTACGGGTGTCGCCAATGATAATACAAATATTATTACGCTTGGTGGTTCAATTACAACAGGTGCTAAATTAACAACAACGGGTACAACAGGTTTAAATGCTTCCGATATTACCTTTAAAACAACAGCAGCATCAGTTGTTGTACTGCCAACGGCTGGAACACTTGCCACAATAGCTGGGGCAGAAATTTTAACAAATAAAACAATTGATGCGTCTTCAAATACCATTTCAAATATTAGTAATGCAAATATTGCTACAAGTGCAGCGATTGCTGATACTAAATTAGCAACTATAAGTACTGCTGGTAAAGTGGACAACGCTGCTACAACAGCAACGATAGCAAATACTGCTAATAGCATTGTTTTAAGAGATGTAAATGGTGCATTTTCGGCAGGATCTATATCGGCTTCATTAAATGGTAATGCAGCAACTGCAACTAGGCTAGCAACTGCTAGAAGTGTATATGGTAATACTTTTGACGGCACTGCTGATTTAACACAGATTATAGGAACTGCTTTTGGTGGAACAGGTAATGGGTTTACTAAATTCATTGGCCCATCTACTTCAGAAAAAGTATTTACATTACCTGATGCAAGTGCTACTATTTTAACAACCAATGCACTTGTATCTGTTGCGCAGGGAGGAACTGGTGCAGCCACAGCTACTCAAAATTTTATATTTGCAGGACCTGCAACTGGCTCATCTGCTGGTGCGCCTAGTTTTAGAGCTTTAACAGCTGCTGATTTACCAGCGGGAAGTGGTTCCTATATTGCTAATTCAACAACACTGCAATCAAGTGCTAATTTTAATATTAGTGGAAATGGAACGGCAGGAGGAAATATAACAGCAGCTTCATTTATTGTTCCTACTGCATCTAGTACCCAGTTTTTAAAAGGAGATGGTTCACTTGATGCAACAACTTATGCAACTGCTGGAGCTAATTCAAATATCACATCATTAACTGGATTAACAACTGCATTATCTATTGCGCAGGGTGGTACGGGTTCAGCAACCAAAAATTTTGTTGATTTAACAACAGCTCAATCTATAGGTGGGGCAAAAACATTTACTAGTGTTATTACCGCACCAAGTTTAAAAATTACAACAGGTGCAACCAACGGTTATGTGTTAACTTCTGCAGCTGATGGAACGGCAAGTTGGGCAGCACCAGGGCTTTCGGGGTCTGGTACTTCTAATTATATTCCAAAATATAACGGATCTGCAACTGCGTTAGGTAATAGCAAAATGTTTGACGATGGAACGAGTGTTATGGTAAATACAGCAACTTCTAGTTTAGCTGGGGGTAGCACTTTTTTAACGAGTAATGGAACAAATGGAGTACCGGCAACAAGTGGTGCTACGCAAACTTATGGCGCTTTAAGAATAAGAGGCGGCGATAATACAGTAATTGATTTTGGTACCGTGAGTACCAAGCCATGGATTCAATCTGGTGATTTAGCTAGTTTAGCAACGAGTTATCCTTTGTATCTAAATCCAAATGGTGGTAATATTGGAATAGGACTTGCTACTAGTGCAACGGTTACGGAAAAATTAGAGGTATCTGGAAATATTAAGGCAAGTGGAACAATTAGAGCGGGTGCAATTACGTATCCAAGTACACATAACAGTATTGCCAATCAGGTGTTAACGGTAGATGCTTCTGGTAACACTTCATGGGTAACCAATATGTCTGGGGTAACTTCTGTGAGTGGTGGAACTACGGGTCTAACACCTGCTACTGCCACAACGGGTGCTATTACATTAGCAGGTACTTTAAATGTTGCCAATGGCGGTACAGGTGCAAGTACATTAACTGCAAACGCTGTTTTAGTGGGTAATGGAACAGGTGCGGTACAAAGTGTTGCGCCTGGAACATTAGGTAATGTACTTGTTTCAAATGGTACCAATTGGGTATCACAAGCAGCACCTGCGTCAGGTGTTTCTGTGGTGGGTGCCATCAGTGCCAGCTCTAATGTAAATGGTGCCACCATTAGTGGAACTACAATTACATTAACACCAGCAGATGCTACAAATGCTGGTATTGTTACCGCTGCTGCTCAAACATTTGCAGGTACAAAGTCTTTTGCAGATGTTGCATTAAGTGGTGGATTATCCGGCGCATCAACTGCTAGTTCTACGCTTGCAGGTTTTAATGCAGCAATTGCTGCTGTAAGTTCGAGTGTAACAATTAGTTCTGCTAATGCAGCAACTTATAATGGTAAAGTTTTGGTTTGCGCTGGCGGATCTATTACCATCACTTTTGATAGTACGATTCCTATCGGTTTTTCATGTATGATTTTGCAATCAGATACCAATCCCATAAATTTTTCAGGAACCAATAATAGGTATAACTACACGGCAACTTCTGGAATTTATGCAATAGCAACTGCTATGTGTTATTCGAGTGGTTCTGTATTATTAACAGGTGATTTACAATAATTGAAATGAGAAAAGTTGTTTGTATTGTTATATTATTATTGAATCATTATTTGAGTGATGCTCAAATTACGTTGCCAAATTTGCAGCCTTTGCAATATGTGAACAGTGGTTTTGGAAATGCTTTAAATTTTGACGGTACAGCAACTTATGCATTAGGTCAATATTATACAAAAGATTCTGTTATCGATTTCACCCTAGAATTTTGGATTAACAATACAGGTACAGACGGCAGTAATGATCGTATTTATGGATCTTATTTAAACAATGCCTTACAAATTGGTAAAAGTAGTACGCAATTAAAAATATTAGCTACTGATTTAGGTGGGCCATCTACTTGGCAAACCGTTTGCACTTTAGAATCAAATGTTTGGGTGCATATCGCCATTGTTAGAAGCACAACAAGTTTAAAAATTTATAAAAATGCGGTTCTCGTTCAAACCTATACGGTAGATGCTGTATCTACATTGCCAAGCTTTTTTAGACTTGGTTCCAATAGTAATAGTGCAGGTGAGAATGGAAATTTTTCTATTGATGAGTTGCGTATTTGGAAAACAGATATTTCCAGGGCGCTCATTCAAAAATATATGTACACAACAGTAAATCCTAATTCTTCTGCTGACCAAAATCCATATGCAAAACTAGTATTGTATTACCGTTTTGATCAGGGCGAAGCTGGCGTAAACAACGCCAACGAATTAGGACTTTTTAACGCTGCAAATAGTAATTAATCATATGAAAAAAACAATTTATTTAATTATCCTACTATTTATAACGAGTTATTCATTTGCTAATAACTTAGTTGTGGGTAACCCTACCTATAATAGTGGAGCAAATTCATTAACCTTTACCATTAAATGGGATAATAGTTGGAGAATCAATGGTGTATCAGGGCCCAATAACTATGATGCCGTTTGGATTTTTGTTAAGCGTCAACCTTGTGCTGCCAATGGTGTATGGTCTCATGCACTTTTAAGCACTACATCATCTGATCATTCTGTAACGGGTAGTTTTAATTTGGTTGCGGATGCTGTAACGGATGGCATGGGTATTTTTATTCACCGTGGTGCTTCTGCCAATAATTTAATTGGATCGCTTACGACAACAAGTAGTGTGACTGTTAAATTATCTGGTACGTATAATCCAGCGCTAATAGGTTCTAGTACCAATTCAGATAATTTTAGAGTGATAGGAATTGAAATGGTCTATATTCCACAATCTAATTTTTACATTGGCGATGGACGATCAAGTAACTCAAGTAATTTTTCGGCGGGAAACACCATTGGTGCTGTAGAAATTACAAGTGCCAAACAAGCCAGTGGTATTGGTGCGTATAGTAACTATGTAAGCAGTCCTGTGTATGGATGTTTTATTCCCTTGCCTAGCACGTATCCATTAGGATACAATGGCTTTTATTGTATGAAGTATGAAATTACTCAGCAGCAAATAGTAGATTATTTAAATACACTTACCTACGAACAACAAGCAGCCAGACTTGCTGTTTGGGGTGCAAGATTCCCCAATGTGGGTAATACCTATTTTACCAATGGTAATAACTATAGGCAAATGATAAAAGTTACAACGGCTGGCACCAACAATACGGTACCTGCTGTTTTTGGTTTTGATAATGTTTGGAATGCCTATTTACCAGCTGGTTATTTAAACTGGCAAGATTTAACCTCTTATTTGGACTGGTCGGGACTAAGGCCCATGACAGAATTTGAATATGAAAAAGTGTGCAGGGGAACTTTAAATCCGGTTCCTTATGAATTTCCTTGGGGAACAACTGTCATGAATACGAGTAGTGGTGGTATGACTAATGCCAATACGATTAATGAAACCATGAATATGGTTATGGAAGGTATTGTACATTTTAACTGGGACGGTGGACCCATGCGCTCTGGTTTTGCAGCAACTCCTACTTCTAATAGGTTACAAGCTGCAGCTACTTTTTATGGTGTAATGGATATGGCAGGAAATGTATGTGAGCAGTGTGTAGGTGGTGGAACAGGGTTTAATTATTCTACGTTTACAGCAGCCAACGGCGATGGTATATTAACCAATAAGGGTCTTGCAAATATAACAGGATGGCCAACCGATGGTGGTACCAATTCTGGTACTATTATTAAAGGTGGTGGATTTTATACCAATGGAGGTCAAACCGCACAAATGATGGTTTCTGATAGGCAATTTTATAATGGTGATAATAGAAACCTTAGTAATACGCGGGATAGAAATATTGGCGGAAGAGGTGTTAGAAGCTATCAATAAGTAAAAAAAAGTATAAGATAAATAACATGAAAAAAATCAATCAAATTCATATGAAGCAGCTTTATTTAATCATCGTAGGTAGTTTGCTATTTTTATCGCAAACATTTGCCAATAATTTGGTGATTTCAGGAACACCAAGTTTTTCCTCTGCAAATCAAACATTAACATTTACCATGGCATGGGATAATAGTTGGTGTATCAATGCAGGGCCTAGTAACTGGGATGGCGTTTGGATATTTGTAAAAAGACAAAACTGTTCGGGTAATAATGCTTGGGTGCACCAAAAATTAAGCACCAGCAGTGCAGATCATCTAGCCAAATTAGCTTCTAATAGTGCCACATCTACCGATGTACAAGTAGATGCTGTAGATGATGGTATGGGTATTTTTGTAAGACGCATTGGTACCAATGTGGTGGGTAATGTACCCTCTCAAATTGTAACCGTTAAACTAGGTGGAACCAATCCCACAATTACAACAGGTAATACCGATAATTTTATAATTATTGGTGTTGAAATGGTGTATGTTCCACAAGGTCAATTTTATGCGGGAGACGGAAGAAGCTCCAATGGAAATAATTTTTCGGCAGGGACAGCAGCACAACCTGTGCAAATTACAGCTGCAAAACAAGCAGCTGGAATTGGAACTGCTTTAAACTATACAAGTTCTACTGCTTATGGATGTCCGACACCATTACCATCTACTTTTCCATTAGGTTTTGATGGATTTTATTGCATGAAATATGAAGCAACGACAGGTTTGTTTTTAGAATTTATCAACTCCCTTAGTTATGATCAACAAGCGTCGCATCTCACTGAAAATGGATCTTCGAATTTACCAAACGTAGTAGGTTCTTGGTTTGATAGACCCAATGAATATACCCATTGGACAAGGGTAAGTTCGGTTGGAACTTTCAATACCGTTTCTGCTGTTTTTATTAATGACAGACCCTGGGCTACACAAGGATATATGTCTTGGAGACAAACAGCAGCATTTTTAGATTGGTCTGGATTAAGACCCATGACAGAATTTGAATTTGAAAAAGCCTGCAGAGGACCTTTAACAACGGTTGCCAATGAATATCCTTGGGGTTCAACTACCGTCACTTCAACAACTGGTCCCGCCAGTGATTGGAACAATCCAAATTCCAACTACACCATTGTAGATGGGCCTCTATTTTATTGTTGTTGGAATGGGATCTCTCAAAGGCCAGGTGCTTTTGCTAAATCAAATACCAATAGGGTGCAATCTGGTGCAACCTACTATGGTATTTTAGATATGGCTGGAAATTTATTTGAACAATGTGTTGGAGGCGCAGGCTTTGATTATTCTGGTTTTACGACTGCCAACGGAGATGGGGTTTTAAGTGCAATTGGATCTGCAAATACTGTTGGATGGCCAACAAATGGTGGCACAAACTCTGGTACAATTATTAGAGGTAATTGGATGGATAGTAATGTGTTGGCGTATGCCCAAACTTCGGATAGAAGTTTTTACCCTGGTAATGCAATCAATGCTGGTCGTAATAAATTTGCGGGTACTAGAGGTGTTCGTTCATTTTCTTACTAGTTTAAATTTATCATTTTTATGAAAAAATATATTTTACTTTTTATGTTGTGCGTTCCTTTTATAAAGGAATCTTTTGCCAACAATTTAACAATTTCAACACCTGTTTATAGTAACGCCAATAAAACCATCACTTTTAATATATCCTGGGATAATAGTTGGAAACTTTCGGCAGGACCAAATAACTGGGATGGTGTTTGGGTATTTGTTAAAAGACAGGCTTGTTCTAGTACCAATACTTGGGCAACTGCTTTATTAAGTACTACTTCTAGTGATCATACTACATCTGTTGCTAGTGGAACCAATTTATTAACAGTAGATGCTGTGGAAGATGGTATGGGTGTATTTATCGAAAGAACGTATAGCGGTCTTGGCAATATTGGAACCCACACCGTTACGCTTAAGCTAAATAGTTCCATGACAACAAGCCCTGAAATTATACCAAGTGCCGTAGATAATTTTAAAGTGATGGGAATAGAAATGGTGTATGTGCCGCAAGCTCAATTTTATATTGGTGATGGAAGGCCTAATAATTCACATAATTTTTCGGCAGGAAATAATGTGAGTACGCCACTACTAATAACATCAGCATTACAGTCTGCGGGGTTAGGTGCATCTACGGTGTATACTTCAAACTCTATGTATGGATGTCCCAATTATTTACCGGCTACATTTCCATTAGGTTACAATGGTTTTTGGTGTATGAAGTATGAAACAAGTGTTACTAGTTACCTTGATTTTTTAAACTGTTTGTCGTACGATCAGCAAGCTACAAGGTTGGCTAAATGGGGTACCCGATATCCTAACTCTGTCAATTCTTATTTTGCTAGTTCTGCTCAAACCAATGCTCTTTATACAAGTGTGGCTGGAACCTATAATACTATTCCGGCTACTTTCGTAATTAATGCATTTGCTACTTATTATCCAATGAGCTATTTAAGTTGGACAGACTTAACTGCCTATTTGGATTGGGTAGGACTTAGACCCATGACCGATTTTGAATATGAAAAAGCATGTAGGGGTACCGTAAATCCTATCGCGTATGAATACCCATGGGGTAATACCTCAATAACCCAAGCAACTGGTACCGGAAATAATCCTGGTACATTTCAAATGCGCCCATCACAAGCTGGAGAAGGCCTATGCTTATATCAGTGGAATGATCAAAACTGGGCACCTTACAGGTCAGGGTCTTTTGCTACTCAAATTACAACTAGGTCACAATGTGGTGCCACTTACTATGGTATTATGGAAATGGGTGGTAATTTATCGGAGCAAGTTGTTGGTGGTGGAAGTGGATACGATTATTCCAATTTTACTACAGCAAATGGAGATGGTGCATTAGGTGCCGACGGCAATGCTAATACAGCTGGTTGGCCACGTGGAATTGGTGCCAATCAAGGAAATTATTGCAAAGGTGGAGATTATGTTGGCAATGGTGGATCAAGTATTATTCAGGTTTCGGATAGGCAATATTATGGTGGTAATACTGTTAATAATGGTCAAAATAATGGAACTGGTGGTAGAGGTGTAAGGTCTTATCCTAATTAATAATTTAGCAAGCGAGTAAGTGAATTTAAAAAAGTATTTGTTATTCATACTTTTTACTATTGGTGTATTTTGTGCACAAGCGCAGTATATTGGTGGTACAAGTGGTGTGGGCACTGGCCAAAAGCTAAAGCTCTCTGCTACTGTATGTCCATTAACGTATGATACCACCCTTATTTTTTACCGAAGTGGAAATTACGGATCAACGAGTGCTGTTACAATTTCAGCCACTGCGTGTCCAACATTTATTGATACCACCATTAGTTTTTATAGAAGTGGTAATTATGGAGGTTATAGTGTAACCCCCATCAATACTGCCGTTTGCCCAACTTGGTTTGACACCACCATTAGTTTTTATAGAAGTGGTAATTATGGTGGCTATAGTGTAACGCCTATTAACACTGCTGTGTGTCCTAGCTATATGGATACCGCTGTCAATTTTTATAGAAGTGGTAATTATGGAGGATATAGTAATGTAACTATAAATACAGCAGCATGTCCTTTTCCACAGCCCATTAATATTTGGATGGGTGGCGCATCTTCTGCAAATACACCTGGCGTTATCAATACCAATACAAGTAACAATACGAGTGGACCCTATATTGCAAATATTGATGATCCAACAATTATTAGGGGTGGTTGTGGCGTAACGCTTACCACTACCGGTTCTGGTGCCACAACTTATTCTTGGTCACCAACAGCTGGGTTAAGCAGTGCATCTGTGGCGAGCCCAGTTGCTAACCCCACCACCACCACTACATATACACTTACTGCTAGTGGCGGTAGCGCAGGTTGTAAAAATACAGCCACTGTAACGGTAAAAGTAAATCCTGTTGGGGCAACAACTATTAGTTATCCTGCACAAATAAATAATGCAATTACGACACTTCAACATGTTACCCTTACAGGGTTTACCAATGGTGTGTTTACGGCTAATTCCCCTAATTTAAAAATTAATGCAGCTAATGGAGATATTACGCCCAATACCAGTACCGTAGGAAATTATATAGTAACCTACACCTATGGAGGTGCGTGTAGTAATGTTGTTACGGCAAGCGTAGAAATTACTACTGACGCAGCCAATCATGGCGAATTAAAATATCCAAATTTTTATTTGGGTGCAACTTCTGGTACTGCCACACCTAAACAAATAATTACACAAGGTGCTTGTGACGCCTTAATTGATTCTACTCAATTAATGTATAGAGGTGGGACTTCTGGAACTGCAACTCCTAAATTAATATTAACACAAGGTGTTTGTAACGCTTATCTAGACATAACCCAACTTTTATATAGGGGTGGTACAACCGGTTCAGCAACGCCAAAAACGGTTTTAATGCAAGGGGCATGTACGCCATTTATTATTAAGTCTAATACCATTTACCAGGGTGGCACATCGGGGGCATTAACCCCAAAAACGATATTAACCAATGCCGTTTGTCCGGCTCCAGTTGGAAGTAATTTTTACATAGGAGGAAGTGGTACAGGCTACGGAAATGGACGCTTAACACCTTCTACCAGTGCTCTAAATGGTACAGCTGTTGCTACAAGAATTGATACTACCATTTGCCCAGGCCAGCCAGTTGTGTTAACAACCACTGGGGCAGCCAATTATAGTTGGTCGCCGGCTACTGCATTAAGTAGCACTTTAGTGGCAAGTCCAACAGCAAGCCCTTTAACAACAACAACCTATACTGTTGTAGGCGCAGGCGGTGGCGTAGGTTGCTTAAATACGACAAAAGTTACGGTTAATGTTTTAGAGGATACGGTAACACGGGTCTCTTATGGCGCTTACAGTTTTGATGAAACGGATATGCGATTAAAAACTGTTAATTATATTTATGGACCATTAACAGGAACATTTAGTGCAACACCATCAGGATTATCCTTAAATCAATCCAATGGTTCCTTTACTCCGGGTTTTAGTACCGCAGGTTTATATGCAATCAATTATAATTATACCAAAGGCGCTTGTAATTATACTTATGTTTCAAATATTAACATCACCACACTTCCGCCAGCTATCACGTATACCAATCCAAGTATTTTCTTGCAAAATTCATCGTCTGTGGTTGCTAAGCCAAATAACACCGGTGGAATAGCTGTTTTATTTGAGGCCTTAGATGCCTTTCCTGCTGGGTTAAGTATCAATTCTAGTACAGGAGACATATCTGGAACACCAACAACGCTTGTAGAAAATGCAAGTGTAAGAATTAGGGCAGCCAATTACAATAGATATGGCGCACTTAATTATAGTGAAATTTATACGCTACTCATTTGTGTTAGAAAGCCTTTGATCGCTACAACTACAACTTCTGTAGCTACTATGAATACCACTTATGGTGCTCCTTCATCGTCTAATGCCTTTAATATTTCTGGACAATCTATTTTTGAAAAAATAGTTGTAACACCGCCTGTTGGTTTTGAAGTATCTTCTAATGCGGGAACTGGATTTGCCACAACATTAAATGTTACACAATCTGGTGGTACGGTGAGTTCTAGAAATATATTTATAAGAATCAAAAGTAACGGAGCTGTTGGAAATTTAACGGGTAATATTATTTTGAGTAGTGTGGGTGCCGATACGGTATTAATTCCTGTTACTACAAGTTATGTTGCGCCAGCACCGTTAACAGTAACAGCCAATAATATTCAAAAGTTTTATGGGTCAACCGTAACAATAGGAGTGGGTAGTTCTAATTTTACTTCAACCGGACTCATGAATGGTGAAACCATTGGATCAGTAACATTAACTGCAAGTGGTGGTAGTGCTGCAACAGATCCAATTGGGATTTATACACTTACCCCTTCTGCTGCCATTAGTGGAACTTTTTCTACAGGAAATTATAATATCATTTACGCAGATGGTCAATTAGAAGTCGTGTATAGTTTGTATAATTTTTCTATGTCGGGTAATGCATCTAATTGGGTAAAAGGAAAAGTGCCTATTCCAAAAATTGCTGGCGGAACGGTATCTAATATAACCAGTACTACCGCATCTATTTCGTCATCTATTTCAAGTAGCTATAATAATATTAGTGAAAGGGGGGTATGTTGGAGTGTTACACCAGATCCAACAGTTGCTGATGATAAGCTCGCTGATGCAGCTGTCACTTCTGGTACATTTACGTCTAATGTAACTGGTTTAACAGCGGCCACTATCTATTATGTTAGAACCTATGTAAAAGTTGGTAATAAAGTATTCTATAGTAACACTTACAAATTAACGACTCAATAAAATAAGTATCATGAAATCTTCAAACAATTTATTCAAAGGAATTTTACTTGGCATTGGTATTACCTGTTTAACTGCTTTTGTAGCAGAAAAAACATTTGTATTAAAATTTTCTGAAGCAGAAATTAATAAGCACTATCAAAAATTATCTGTGATTCGTCAGATCGTTGATAATAGCAATTTATCACATCAAGAAGTAGTTTTTGTAACAAAGTCTATTGATAGTTTGCAATCAGAAATTATTACGCAATTAAAAACGCAGGTTGAACCAGTGGCTCCAATAAAAAAATAAAAAGACCCCCCTAGGCACTTATACGAGATGACCAACAAACTGCTGGTCATCTCATTTTTTTATCCCTCATATCCCTCGTCTTCTAATAAGTTTGTATCATCTGCGGCAGCAGTAGCTAACTCATCGCAACGGTTATTGTATGCATTATTTGCGTGTCCTTTTACCCAAACAAATTTGATGGTAAAATCTTTGGCAAGGCTGGCATAAGTAAGCCAGAGGTCTTTGTTTTTTTTACCGCCTTTAAAATCGGTTTTGATCCATTTGTCAAGCCATTTTTTTTCTACACTATTTACAATGTACTGGCTATCGGTATAAATAGTTATTGGAATATTTTTTTTGGTTACAGCCATGAGTGATTGAATCACACCCATTAACTCCATACGGTTATTGGTGGTGTATTTGTAACCACCCCAAAGTTCTTTTACTTTATCTCCCCAAATTAATATGGCACCATAGCCACCATTACCTGGGTTACCTCTCGATGAACCGTCTGTGTAAATTACAAGTGGATGTGCTTTTTTCTCCGTCATAGCTGGCCCTAAAAATACGTTCTTTTGTCTTTTTTATTATATTTAAGTATGCTATATGATTATATAATTATTGGGGCAGGCTCGGCGGGCTGTGTTTTGGCAAATCGATTGTCGGAAAATCCAGCCCATAAAGTATTATTAATAGAAGCGGGCGGACCCGATTCTAAAAAGGAAATTAATATTCCGGGGGCTTATTCAAAATTAAATCATACAGAAGTTGATTGGGCTTTTTGGACAGAGCCTTCTGAAGCAATAGACAATAGAAAATTATTTATACCGCGCGGAAAAGTATTGGGTGGGTGTAGTTCCACCAATGCAATGGCCTATGTTAGGGGTAATAAAAAAGATTATGATGATTGGGCCGCAGATGGAAACGAAGGATGGGATTATGCATCGGTACTTCCTTATTTTAAAATGTCGGAGAACAACCAAAATTTTGATGGTGAATACCATGGAAAGGATGGCCTTATGCATGTAACACATGCAGCGTCACCTTCTAATGTTGCAACTGCATTTGTTGAAGCCTGCGCCCAGAAAGGCATACACACCAATTCAGATTATAATGGTGCTGAGCAATTAGGGGCTTGTCTTTTGCAGTTTACGATAAAAAATAATCAGCGTCATAGTACAGCTGCCGCATTTTTAAAGCCGATATTTAAAAGAAAAAATTTAATGGTGTTAACGCACACCTATGTTAAAAGAATTTTGTTGGAATCTGGTGCTGCGGTTGGGGTAGAAGTAAAAAATAAACATGGTCAAACTGAAATTTACAATTGCAATAAAGAAGTTATTGTTTCTGCTGGTACGATTCAATCTCCACAAATATTAATGTTATCCGGAATTGGTGATGTTAATGAGTTATCTAAACACGGAATTATTGCGGTTAAACATTTGCCAGGTGTAGGAAAAAACCTACAAGACCATTTATGGAGTGGAGCAAGCGCACTTGCAACGGTTCCAACTGGAAATGATCTTTTAAAACCCACTAAAATGTTGATGGCTGGGCTACAGCATATATTGTTTAAAACGGGGCCATTATCCAATAGTCCGCTCGAAGCCAATGCTTTTTTAAAGATTGAAGAAGATGGAAGTTTGGGTGAAGGGCAGCCCAATATTCAGTTTCATTTTGTGCCGCTTACCATCAAGCCTGATTATAGTACAGATATTTATAATGTTAATACCTATCCTACATACAGTGGATTTTCGATTATGTCCATTGTTCTGCATCCAAAAAGTAGGGGGCAGGTTAAGCTAAAATCTTCAAATCCATCGGAGCCACCTAGTATTCAGCTCAATCCACTGTCCGATAGCCATGACCGTGCAATGCTTGTAAAAGGGTTGAAAAAGGCCATCGAAGTGCTCCATTCCCCGGCTTTTGACGCGTATAAAGAAGGCGAAATGCTCTTGCCTGTATCCCCAGTTTCGGACCAAATCATTAATGAACATATCAATAAATCACTCGAAACGCTATACCATCCGGTAGGTACATGCAAAATGGGGAATGATGCGCAAGCGGTTGTCAATCATGAACTTAAAGTGCATGGGATAGCAAATTTACGGGTTATTGACGCTTCCATTATGCCCACCATTGTTTCTGGCAATACCAACGCAGCAACCATCATGATTGCCCAAAAAGGGGCCGACATGATAATCGGTTAAATTTTTAGAACTATTGTGTGATAATTACACATTGTTTATTAATTTAGCGAGTAATAAAACGATTGTGTTGGCCAAGGAAAAGAATTTGGAGACCCTTACTGCTAAAGAGGTTGATGTAATATCTGCGTCTAGTCTTGTATCAAAAAAGGCTATTGGCTTCACCTTGGTATTTCAATTAAGGTTTACAACACAGTTTGGACAAACTATTTATGTTGTTGGGAATCATTCACTTTTAGGAAACAACGACATCGAAAAAGCCGTTCCTCTCCAATATTTCAACGAAAATTTCTGGAAACTAACACTTCCATTTGGTGCTAACGACATGGTAGATGAAAGCATTAGCTACCAATACGTTATAAAAAATGGAGATGGCACCATGAGTTATGATTGGGGGAATGATAAATCATTTAACCCGTCAGCCATTAAATCCAATTCAGTTTTATTTTTAGATAGTTGGAATGCAGCAGGATATTACGAAAATGCTTTTTATACAGAGCCCTTTAAAAAGGTACTCTTAAAAAATAGCTATGCAACCGTTGAGGTTATAAACCCAAAACTTGTTACGCATCAATTAAATGTAAAAAGTCCTTTATTAACCCCCACACAAACAATATGTTTATTGGGAGATAGTAAATATTTGCATACATGGGATTCAAAAAATCCAATTTTACTTTCCCGTAAAGATGGAGAAGATTATTTTTCAGTATCATTAGATTTATCAAAAGCCACATTTCCCATTGCCTATAAGTACGGGATATATGATGCTGCCAATAAATCATTTGTTGTTTTTGAAAATGGAAACAACAGGATATTAGAAGACGCCCCTTCAAAAGACAACACCACAATTGTAAATGATGGCTTTGCCTATTTGCCCAACAATACATGGAAAGGAGCAGGTGTTGCCATTCCAGTATTTAGTTTGCGATCAAATAATGGGCTAGGGGTTGGAGAGTTTGCAGATATTAAATTGCTTGTAGACTGGGCTAAAAAAGTAGGCCTAAAAAAAATACAATTACTGCCCATCAATGATACGACTGCTACGCATTCATGGAAAGATTCATACCCGTATGCAGCTATTTCTGCGTTTGCACTTCATCCGCTTTATATCAACCTTGATGTATTAATTCCTGCTTCAAATAATAAATTAATTACAAAGCTTAAGGCTGCGAAAGAAAAACTCAATGCACTTGAAGTTGTGGATTATGAAGCAGTATCTAGTATGAAATATGAAATACTAGATGAAGTGTATGCAGCAATAGGTGATAAAACCCTTGCTAGCAAAGGGTTTAAAGATTTTTATACCAATCACCAGCACTGGTTAGAACCCTATGCTGCGTTTTGTTATTGTAGGGATGCTTATGGTACCATCGATTTTAATGCATGGCCAACGCATAAGATATATTCGAAATCAGATTTTAAATCTTTGATAAATGCTGATGCAGCTATTAAGGCAGTTATTGAAAAATATTATTTTATTCAGTACATCCTTGATGTTCAATTAAGAGAAGCAACTGCATATGCACATGAAAACGGGGTAATTGTAAAAGGTGATATTGCCATTGGTGTGTACAGATATGGCGTTGATGCATGGCAACATCCTAATTTATTTCACATGGGTATGCAAGCCGGTGCTCCTCCCGATGATTTTGCTGTAGCTGGGCAAAACTGGGGTTTCCCCACGTACAATTGGGAAGAGATGACCACTAATGGTTTTGCATGGTGGAAGCAACGCTTCGAGCAAATGAGTTTGTATTTTGATGCGTTTAGAATTGATCATATTTTAGGTTTCTTTAGAATTTGGAGTATTCCAATGGACGCTGTTGAAGGAATATTAGGGCATTTTGTTCCTGCGATTCCTGTTCATGAAAATGAATTAAAGGAGCGTGGTATTCATATCAGTGCCAAGGAGTATGCTAAACCTGTCATTACTGAAAAAGTATTGTGGGATTATTTTGGATACGATAATGAAGTGGTAAAAGCTGAGTTTTTAATTTATGATGGTTTTGGAAAGTATACTTTAAAGTCAGCTTTTGCAACCCAGCGTTTGGTTGAAAAAAATTTTGCGGATCTACCAGTTACTGATTATCATCAAAAAATAAAGCAGGGTTTATTTAATCTGATAAGCAATGTTATTTTTATAGAAGCCAAAGAAAAAGCATACGCTGGTGGACATTTTTATCATCTGCGGTTTGGTATCGAAAATACGGATGCCTTTAAAGGACTAGATGGGTCTGTTCAGCACCAACTAAAAGAATTATACGTCGATTATTTTTTTAGAAGACAAGACGATTTTTGGAAAAAAGAAGCCCTTAATAAATTACCAGCTTTAAAGCGTGTAACCAATATGCTTGTTTGTGGCGAAGATCTTGGCCTCGTGCCTTCTTGTGTGCCCGATGTGATGCATCAATTGGGGTTATTAAGCCTTGAAATTCAAAGGATGCCTAAAAACCCGCACACGCAGTTCTTCCATCCAAAAGACGCGCCGTATTTAAGTGTGGTAACGCCTTCTACACATGACATGAGTACCATTAGAGGTTGGTGGGAAGAAAATGCACATCAAACGCAGGCTTTTTACAATCATATTTTAGGTGAGTCCGGTAAGGCACCTCAGTTTTGTGAAGCACATATTAACAAGGCCATTATAATGCAGCATTTGCATGCACCTGCTATGTGGAGCACTTTCCAGTTACAAGATTTACTTGGTATCGACGCCAATTTGCGCAGACAAAACCCACATGATGAGCGTATCAATGTACCTGCCAACCCAAACCATTACTGGCAGTACCGTATGCATATGACCCTCGAAAATTTATTGGAGCAAGATAGTTTTAATAGTGAACTGCATGCTTGTATTGCTTCTAGTGGTAGGGCATAAGAGGGTCTTTGTACTAGTTTCTGCTTTATATTTGTTCTACCTAAATCATACACATTGCAGCTCAATTATAAATCTACCTCCTTACCGTTCGAGTATCCTTTTACGATTTCAAATGGTCGTACAAAAACGCATCAGCCATCTCTTGTTGTTTCATTATCGCTGGGTAATTTTACAGGTTTTGGGGAAGCGCCTGCCATTGTATATTACGATGTGACTGTAGAAAAAATGATAGAGGACCTCGAATCAAAAAGAGTGATGGTTGAAAAATTTGCACTTACAGATCCTGCGCGTTATTGGCATTATTTACATCATTTGTTTCCTAACAATCCTTTTTTAGTATCGGCGCTTGATATGGCCTGCTGGGATTTGTATGGGAAAATGAAGGGACAGCCACTTTATAGGTTATGGAATACAAATTGGCAAAATACACCTGTAACAGATTATACCATTGGTATTGACACCATACCAAAAATGCTAGAAAAAATGAAGGCCAAACCTTGGCCCGTGTATAAAATAAAGTTAGGCACGCCAGAGGATATTGAAATCATGGAAGCCTTAACAGGGGCTACGAGTGCTGTTTTTAGGGTTGATGCCAATGCTGGTTGGACCACTGAGGAAGCTTTAACTAAGATTCCTATGCTTGCAAAAATGGGCGTCGAATTTATTGAGCAACCGCTTGCCAAAGACAATTGGGAAGGGATGAAAATATTATTTGAAAAATCGGAACTCCCATTATATGCCGATGAAAGTTGTGTGATGGAATCAGATGTTCAAAAATGTGCTGGGCATTTTCATGGTATTAATATTAAGCTTACAAAGTGTAGTGGGCCTACACCTGCACTTCGTATGATTGAAACAGCACGAAGCCTTGGTTTAAAAGTGATGATGGGCTCTATGAATGAGTCTAGTATTGGTTCTGCGGCCATCGCACATTTTTTACCACAACTCGATCATGTAGATATGGACGGACCGTTATTACTCTCCAAAGATATTGCTACGGGCATCACATTTGACAACGGCGTAGTTACTTTATCGGATAAACCTGGTTTAGGCATTACGCTTCTATAAATTACTACTCATGACCCCTGAGCGCTACAACCGTATGTTATCGGTTATAAAAAATAGACAAATCAATTTAACGGTGGTGATGGAAAATGTAAATGATCCACACAATATATCGGCAGTGATGCGTACCTGTGATGCAGTTGGTATTCAGGATATTTATATCCTTAACACCAAAATAGCAAAGCATGATTATTTTGGTTTTAAAAGCAGTAGTAGCGCCGCTAAATGGCTAACGGTTCACCAGTTTACGAGTGTCAAAGAATGTTTTACAGCGCTTCGAAAAAATTACAATAAAATTTATACCACACATTTATCAAGTGACGCGGTAAGTTTATACGATATAGATTTTACGGATTCGGTAGCCCTTGTCTTTGGTAACGAACATGATGGCGTAAGTGAAGAAACAATTGCGCTTGCCGATGGTAATTTTATTATTCCGCAACTTGGATTTATTAAAAGCCTCAATATTTCTGTGGCCTGTGCTGTTTCTATTTATGAGGCACATCGTCAAAAAATGGCTGCTGGACATTACAAACAGCAAACAATGTCAACGGAGCGACAAGAAATTTTGCTAGGGGATTGGTGCTCAGACGATTAATTTTTGACGATTAATTTTTTACAGACTGATTTTTTTGCTTGGTCAAATACGTAAGACTCACATTTAATTCAAATCCAATTAATAGGATCAGTGAGTTGATGTACATGAGGAGCATGATAATTAATACCGTTCCAATAGATCCATATACTTTATTGTAGTTAGAACTGGCAAACATGTCTACCCAATACGAAAAAACGAGTGTGGTTAAAAGCGTTAAAGTGGTAGCTAGTAGTGATCCTGCAGATACAAAGGCCCATCTTTTTTTTACAGAGGGTGCGTAGGTATATATGAGTGATATGCCTGTAAATAATAGGCCTATAATAATGGACCAACGTACACCATTCCAATAGGGTAGTGTTGTTTTTCTTTTGAGCTGAAACAAACTTCTTACCAAGGAAGCTAGTTGTTCTTGACCAATTAATATTAATGAAGAAGCAATAATAAGTACAATTAAAATGGCTGTTAAACGTATGGCCCGCCAGCGCCTGTGCATGAAAAATCCTTTTTGCTCTTGTATGGATCTATCAAAAGTTCTGATAATACCCATCATGGCATTGGACGCGTAAAAGATGAGTAATAAAAAACCAAAAGAAAAAATACCGACATGCTTTTGTAGTAAGTCGTTTATTAGATTTTTGATAAAAGCATAGGTTTGGCTATTGGGTGTAATGTCTTTAAATAGTTTTAAAACCTGTGCATCTACTTTAAACGATGGAGGGAAATAGGGTATTAATGAAAATAAAAATAGCATGGCTGCAGGAAGTGCCATAATAAGGTTAAACGTAATGGCAGAAGCTCTTTCATTTAATCCTACTTTATTGATTTGTCTGAAAAAAAATACAACAACATCATAAACCGGCATGCCTTTAAAGCCTGGTATCACCATCGTCTTACTTTTTTTTACAACGTAATCGATAGGCCCCCAATTTAATATGATGCGGTGTAATTTTATCAAGGTTGCTTATTTTTTTTTGCCATATAAATATCTAGTGCTTTTTGATACTCGATAGCATATCGATTATGCTCTTCGTAAGTTGGACTAAAATGGTGCATACCACTAAAATCACTTTTAGCAACAAAGTATAAATAGTTGGTATTGGGTGCATTTAATATTATATCGATTGTTGCAGGTAATGGGGTGCATATAGGACCGGGTGGTAATCCTTTTTTGCGGTAGGTATTATAGGGAGAAGGATTGGATAAATACTTTTCATAAATCCGTGTAATGGTAAAGTCCTTCATGGCAAATTTAATGGTAGGGCATGCCTGTAGTGGCATTGCTGTAGCGAGTCTGTTCATGTAAACGCTCGCAATTTTGTATTTATCTGAAACTACATTGGTTTCTTCATCAACAATAGAAGCTAAAATGTAGGCTTCTATATCTGTTAAATGTTTGGATTGTAATTTATTTCGACGATCAATATCGTCCCAAAATTTTTCTTGGTATGATTTTAACTTGGTTAAAATTTGCTTAAACGGCGTATCCCAATAAAATTGATAGGTGTCTTGAATGATGATTGTGTAAAAGGTACTTGTGTCTACACCAAAAGCTTGCAACGAATCATTGTTTGTAATAAACTGCATCACAGTAGCAGAGTCTGTAGAAAACTGATTGCCTATGAGCCTCGCAAAATCTTCTTTGGTTCTTAATTTATTAATCACCAGCTTCACTTCTGCAACGCGCCCATTTTTTAGCATCCTTGCAATTTGCCAAGCAGTTTGTCCTTTTTTTAATTGATACTTGCCTGGTCTTACTATGTCCCAATTTGGTAAAACCAAAGAAAGTAGGTGAAGTCCAAGGCTATTTTTAATGAGTCCTTCTTTACTTAAATGACCAATAACAGCTCCCTTTTTTACAATGGACTGATCTACAGTAAAGCTTTTTTGTGCGCCAGAAAAATTAGTGATTGCTGAAAAAATACTCCATGCAGTAATAGAGCCCAGTACCAATAGAATAACAAATATTGCTGTTCCTAATTTTTTCATGGTTTCAATTTAAACAAAAAACCCTGACTGCAAATACAGACAGGGTTTTAAATATCAGAGTTTTAATTTATCTCTTTGTAGTATCTACGGTAGTTGCTGGTTTAGGAGCCGGAGCTGGAGCAGCAGGTGCTGAACTATTCGTATTTACTTTTTGTAATATTGAATCTGCGGGAGCAGCGCTAGTGCCACCTTTTAAGAAAAGCGTAGAAAGTAAAGCAAGGATGGCAATAATAGCTGCAAACAACCAAGTACCTTTTTCTAAAACGTCAGTGGTTTGTTTAACGCCCATGAATTGGTTGCTAATGCCACCAACATTACTAGACAATCCACCACCTTTTGGATTTTGGATTAAAACCACAAAACCTAAAGCTACACAAGCAGCTACTATCAATACTAGAAACAAAATAGTCATCTTATAATCCTTTTAATTGTTGAATCTTGGCAGCAAAATAAACGGATTTTTCAGGATTTATGAAACTTAATTTTTGGTAGAGCTGAATTGCC
>JACCDP010462382.1_pt1 | contig 43163 bp, 47 predicted proteins | sample 7445841 | NCBI WGS metagenome assembly JACCDP01 (sample SAMN15323441, study PRJNA562643) | freshwater metagenome | isolation source: river surface water | place: USA:Blue River Watershed | collected 2017-08-17
CAATCGTTCGCGTCTGCTGGTACGAGCCTCATACCGCGCCAACATACGAAGATCTGATGCAGTTTATCGCCAAAGGTCGGATCGCTGGCTGAATGGAATCAATCCAAGCACGAATACAAACAAGGTAGCGTAAATCGGCAAAACGAAGCCCTGTCAACTGAATGACAGGGCTTCGTTTTAGGCGTAATCGCCACCAAAAGCTATAATGATAATCGGATTGGCAATTGCAATCGATAGCGCGGCTCTTAATTCCCATCCTTGCGGCAATCGCAACATTCGATTGGGTAGATCCGATTCGGGGCTGGCAGGGGATAGGGTGGCGGGTAGTAAGACGGTAAGGCGATTGGATCTGGTAAATCCTGTTATCTCTGGCATCTCTGTTTGAGATATCAATCTATTTTGTCCCTGAGTGCCAACAGTGTCGAATAGATAGAGATTTAAGATCGTTGCCACCATGTCACCAGTAGGCTGAATCTCAATCGTCTCGATCCCGCTAGCGGGATCGCCGCCGATAGCTAGAGTTTTAGGTAATAGAGTGCTAGCGGGATTGGTATCGCCCAATTCGGCCTGAAGTGTAGTAGTCCAAATTTTGGGAGATCTGATAAATATCGGCTGGGTGTTAGGTGTTTTAGTCATTAATTAGAGTTAAATAATCCGTAAAATTCCCACTCGCCTAGAGCGACTTCTATGACATTGTTGCTGTCTCCAGGAGCGGTGCATAAATATCTTAAGTATCTATATGCGGTGGTTATACCAGGAATGGGTAGAGATAGCCATTGCGAGTTACCTGTAATAGTAGTGTTGTTAGTTACTGTTAATAAGTCATCAAAAGTAGTGCTGTTATTACTGCCTTGAATCTTGAAATTACGAGGGAATCGATCGTTATTAATCCAAGATCTAATCGATACATAATTAGGAATTAGAGTTTTATTCGCCCCTAAATCTACCATCATCCATGGGGAAGTTTCCAACCATGTATTGCCAGGATGCGAATCGACGATCCTGTTTGTCATTGTGGCAAAATTATCGAAACTTCCCGTACCCGATCTAGAGTATACGAGCTGAGGGAACGGATTAACCCATGCTGTAGTGTTCTGATTGGTGCCTAAATAGTAGAAAAGACCATTTGTATCGCCATTGCTAGAATATGTGAGCGTCGCGCCGCTAGATGGTGCCGATTGATATGTTAGCAATCCATGCTGACCCAGCCAGCCAATCGAGCCATCGATATAACTCACTCTCTCGATCGTATCTATAGCCGCAAGCGGAGCAAATACGCCATCTTGTCCGGTTTGTGATTTGATTTTATTACTGCCAGATCGCAATAATAACTTATTGGCGGTGCTATCGACACGCTGCACCCAGATATCGGCATCTGATGCCGATGGACTTACTGGCAACGTAATCACAATGTCTCCTGCCGTGCAATTGACTCGCAACCGATCGCCAGCGACAGCCGTATAATTGCTAGATTTAGTTTGCCACGCAGATAAACCGCCTCCCCCGCCTCCAGTAGCCGCTAAAACGCCACCAGACAGACTTAACCCACTACCGAGTGTTAATTGCTCGATATCACCACTACCCGCGCTAGAACGCCCTAAAATCGCGCCGCTGGCGATTGCTTGAATCTTGGCTACGGTAACAGCTCGCCCATCGATCGCTATACTGGTGCCACTACCAGATATGGTAACGTCACCATAATCGCCGTCGGTCAATCCACCGCCAGCAGGTAGATTTTTAATCGCGCTCGCATCTAATCTGTTGGTGCCAGTCAGGGTAGTTAGCAAGTCTCTAATCTCAATCGCGGTCGGATTAGATGGTAAATCCTTAATCGCCGTCGCGCTGAGTCTATTGGTGCCCGTTAGGGTAGTTAATAAATCTCTAATCTCGGGGGCAGTTTGCGATCCGCCTCCACTGCTTAAATTTTTAATCGCACTCGCATCTAGACGATCGTTCCCCGTCAGGGACTCTAATCGCCTCTTAATATCTATCCCTCTTAATATTCGAGTCCAAGCTGACATACGCGCTCGATATAAGGTGTTGTACTAGTTGACTAGATGCTAGTTTTATTTTAGCAAATCACCCGCCAAACAGAGCAGATGGTAGCAATTAACTAGAATCCTATTATCGAGACACACGGTTTTTAGTATAGAAAATTATATATACTAAAAACCGTGTGTCTAATCCTCAATCCCGCTCTACAAGCCAATCTCTAGAAATGAGCCAGGCAGCCAGATAGAGCGGCTGGGATGGCGGAACCTCGTTAATAGTGATGATTTTGGATGGCGTGCATCATCAAATTTGCCAAGTACATTAAGGTACAGTGCCAAGTACATTAAGGTACAGTGCCAAGTACATTAAGGTACAGTGCTAAGTACGTTAAGGTACAGTGCTAAGTACGTTAAGGTACGGTATAATAGTAATGTACTTATCAATATTTATATGCCAACCAAGAATAAAGCCGTTAGCTGCTACTTGCCCAACGATTTAGTTGACTGGCTGAATGGTTATTGCGCCGACAAGCCAAATCTAACTGATTCAAACAAAAGCCCTAAACTTGGAACTGCAATTGTAGAAATACTTAATAACGTCAAAAACAAATCGATTGATAGTAAAACAGTTGTTTCACAGGATGAATTAGTAAGTATAGATTCGATACAGACTAATGATGCGATCGACCCTCAATACTCAGTTTCTTTGCTGCGAGAAGAATTGAATCAATTACACGAGGCAAATAAAGATAGAGACAAGCAAATACAACAAGCAATAAAAACAGTAGATATTCTCAGTAGATGTATGCGCCGAGATTTGGGCGATGTAGAGGATTATCTCAACGAAGAGGAGCTAAACTTGTTATTTCACAGATTTGAATCGATGAATTTGCAGCCAGGAGCACTCGCTCCTCCATTGACCTATAGAATAGCTCGACTAGAAGATCTTACAGAGAGGCTGAGTGTTAGAGAGGTCAGGCGAACGGAACGAGAAGCTCAACAAGATGCCGCCCGATCCAATAGAAAGAGCGGCAAGGGGTTCGGCTGAACGGGTTGACGATTAGGCGTGACAAATTAGACCAAATCGCCCACGCCTAATCTGACGTGGTAATGGTTCGGCTGATAGATTAGTACCCGATTAGCGATGATAGGTGAATCTGAGCCATGCTATCGATGTAACTTGCAGGCATCCCAGTGCTTCTAATCGCCCAGTTTCTAGCAAACTCACCAGCTTCGTTAATACTGTTAAATCTGGATGTGCCATTTACACAATCAAGAAATTCGTTATCTCGTCTTACGGACGCGCAATAAGCGATCGACACCTTAAGTTGTTCGTTACCGCGACTAATCCGCCCGGCTCTAATTTCCTCACGCAAGAGGCTCAATCGGCTGGTATTGCTCATATTTGCACTAACAGCACCAGCAGAGCCAACAAGGATAGTAGTAACTAAAATAGCAGCGGTAACGAGTTTCATCGGGGGTATCTGTGTAAATTGCTTGATATCCCTATTAATACATCCCCATATCTAATCCGGTGCGATCTCTGTCACATCTGGCAAAACAGATAGAGGATCGATTGGTTCTACCGTTCTTGGCAGTCCCAATCGATCCTCTATCGCCGCTATTCCATTTCTCAGCACCAGCGAATTAGGATATCGTGCAAACTTATCGCGCATTTCCTTGAGGTAGTACCTCATCCGCTGTCGGTCGATATCCGTATCATCAATCCGGTTGCCCATCGCTACCTCACGAGTAACTAGCATTTAAATAAATCCGATCTCCCACGCAAGTATCGGGAACGCCGATAGAAGATGCCAATACCGATACATCCCCATACCTTACCCATCGCCCATATCCCTGTTCAGGATCGGCATAATTGGGCACGTTTAAAAGGTAAGCCAATCTATCCGTTTCGGATAGATACGCTCGCCATAACTGGATAAAATCCTTGTTGGTACTGGTAATAGTGGATCGATTGATATCGCCTACTACTATCTGCTTGCGGTCGTACCCCGTTTCACTCTCTTCAAGCGCGCGATCGCATCGATCTAAATGCGCCAAGACTTGCCGAACGGTATAATCATCCGGCAATGATTGCATCTGCAATTCTAATCGCGCCGCATCGCCAGCAGGAATGGAATTAGGAGCGCAATAACGCAGATGATATCTAACTCTAGATCGATCGATTTGAGATAGTGCTGGCATGATTTAAACAGCAGTTGTTTCGGGTAAATCGTATTTGAGTTTGTGCGAAATCTCCGCCCATTCTACTTTAGGCTCGATCTCGGTCATCCGTTCGATAAAGTTAATTTCCCCATCGAATGGGGTTTCGTTTCTAGCTTTAATTATTTCTCTAGCTAACTTCTGTTTGCCACCAGGTAAATTGGGGAAAGACTTGACGATATCGCCGACGGTGCAAAGGTTAATATAAAGTAAATCCGGCACATCTTCGATGTTTGGTGGTTCTGATAAATCATCCGCACAGGCAACACCGCTTACACCTTCATCGGTTTTATAATGATATCTCAACTGTCTTTGAGGAGTAAGTGAAATCGAATCGATAACCACGTCCGCGCCTAGGGAATGGTTGTAGATGCGATCTCCCACCTGACATGAGAAAGTAAATTCTCCGCTTGTTTCCACTGCGTTTGTGGCGTTAATATCAGTTGTGTTAGGCTCTTCCATTTTTCCTCTTTTATAGTGTTAAATCATGCCGATAAAAATAAGCTGTAATTGCCCGGAATATCTCAACCGCACCATCCCTATTCTATCTCCAAACCCTAGCAAGCCATCATTATCATGGCAGAATAATACGGTTAAAAAATGCAAGCATGTATACGCATCGGCTAAATATCTAGGGATAGATTTAAACTCGATCTAGCTACTGCAATCTCTCCGGCGGATCTTCCCCTGGCAGGTATTTAGGGGTATACACATTACCAGCATCGTATCGCCCGATTAACGTTCCCATAGTGCCTGCTACAGCCGTAGCAATTGCAAACCAATCTCTAATCGACATCTTATCGGCTTCGCTCTTGCCTCTAGCTAATAAGCCTTCGATATTAGGAGCCACAGCCGTTAAAGTTGCCAGTAGCGAGATGTACGCACTAACCGCCGTCTTTGTTAATAAAAGGTTACGGTTACTCGTTCCCGATTGGATGCCCATGATAATGATGGTAATGGTATTTACGGTATAAGTTCTTATACCTTAAGTATCATTATAAATTATAATAGGCTTGGATATGACAACTGTAGATATTGCGATTGCTAAATTTAACGATCGATGCGATCGAGCGATTGAATTACTAGATCGGGCGATTGAATCGCTGAAGCCAAAAGATTCGAGCAGATGGATTCACAAACAGAACAGATAATTAGAGAAGGATTGAGTCAAGCTCGTGAGGCGTTGAGTGAATTTAGATATGCAATTAAAAGCGTATCCGAATCATGCGAACGAAATGATAAAAAGCTATCCAATCTAGATAAAGAGTTTGACGATCTTAATAATTCAAATATCAATATCAGAGGTAGATTAGAAGCTCTAGAAGAGTCCCAAAAAAACATGTCTACCGACGTGCGATCCATCCGTAATTCAATCGTCGGCAGCTTAATCGTAGCCGTCTTAATCGGCATGGCTGGATTGGCTTTTACAGCCATCAGAACGCCTCAACAACCTACGCCTCAATCAATTAGTAAATAACACAAATACATGAGCGGTAAACCAGTAATCGCAGTCGATCCAGGGCATAATTTAGATCGAGATGGAGGCGCATCATATGGCAAGTATTCAGAAGACTGGATCGCCTTAAACGTCGCAAAATCGCTAACCGCCGTCTGTGCGAAAAACGGCATTAAAACGATTGATTGCTTACCAGGTAATGCTAAATCCGTAATCGATAGCCTTCAGCAACGAGTAAACAAATCTAACCAAAATGGTGCGACTATTTATTGCTCGATCCATTGCAACGTGGCAACACCTACAGATGGCGCGAGGGGTTGCGAGACGTACGCGATCTCGTCGGCGGGCAAAACGATCGCGACGAATATCAACCGCGAACTAGGTAAGTTAGGATTTAAGATCCGAGGCGTGAAAGAATCCCTAGATGGCGGTTCGGCTCCCTATGTGGTGCGCAATACTAACGCCACTGCCGTATTGGTTGAGATCTGCTTTTTAGATGCGGCGGAAGATACAAAAATACTAGATAGAGTCGGTATCGAGGCGATCGCCCAATCCATCTATACGGGACTCACTCACGGCGTAACCACAGATCCTCAGCCCGATAATTACGATAACGATCCTGTTGCCAAGCCAGCCGTTCGATCCGTGCTGGTAGACGCTGCCAAATGGTATAGAGGCTTACCGCATCAGGATGAAGCCTGGAAGTGGCTAGAGAATCATCTAGACCCGATTCAGATTATGGATTTTCGATCTGGATACACGCCCGACTCGATCCCTGTCAAACAGCCAATCCAGCAAGCCAGCCAATCGCCCCTAGTACTGCCATCCAAACCACCAGACTGGACTCGCCCACTGACCGACAGCCTGCCTGCAACGCCTAAGAGCGTAATGAGCGTAATGAGCGTAGCGAGTTGGATCGACAATGGCGACGGCTCTACGAATGGAGTTAAAGGGCTATCAGACCAGATTATCGCCCAGATGGGCAATGTAGGATCGATCGAGTTTACCCATCCACGGTTTAAGCCATCCAATACATGCGATCCTTATTTCCATCCCCTATTAGCCAAAAAGCTCAAAGCGATACTAGCTGCGCCGCATGGATTAGATATGCATTGCAATAGTGCATACCGTTCGCCCGTCCGCCAGTTTGTGTTACGGACATTTTACGAGCGCAAGATGCATGGCATTACTGCCGCTGCCAGGGTAGGGACTGGCAATCACGAGCGGGGGCTGGCTCTAGATTTAGAAGATTGGCAAGCATGGAAGCCGATCCTAATTAGCGCGGGCTTTAGCTGGCAAGGGATGGGCGATCCGATGCACTTCGACCTAGATATCGATAGTATGGTGCCCCACGAAGCGATTAAAGCCTTCCAGAAGCTAGCTAACAAACATGCCGGCGCGGGATTAGAAGAGGATGGCATCTGGGGTGAGAAAACCAAGCAAGCGATGCTAGCGGCTCCCGCTAGCGGCTGGTAGTGCCGCAATCTGGCGTATAACACCTTATACCTGAAGTGATAAAATAGAGACACCGCTAATGGCGGGAGGTCGATCGTCAATCGACCTCTAATCACATCTCTAGGAAAGGTAGAAAATATGACTGATAGTATTGTACGCTTTGTTTTCGACGACAACACCATCCGCAATGATGGATTGGTTAATATCACGGCTCTAGCATCTGCTTACTACCGATCTACTGGTAAACGTAAAAAGGCGCACGACTGGCTTCATACAAACGAAGCAAAGGAGTCAATCGCATACCTAGAGCGAGCTGCCGGAATTACGGAAGCTCACATTGTAGTTACCGAAAATGGTATAGGTACTTGGGTTCATCCCGATCTAGCTGAAATATTCGCTCAATGGATTTCGGTTGAATATCGGTTTGCTGTAGTGCAATTAATCCGCACAGCCAAGGAAAACCAGATCGCTGCTCCACCGAAACCCGTTAAACCACCGCGCCAGCTAACTCACGGACAGCAAGCTGTAGAAAAAGCTAACGAAATACGAGTCATTACCGACACCCTGACCGATAATCCTCGATTAGCTCAATTATTGATTGATTATGCTTTGATCGATATTCGTGTGCCATCTCTACCAGTTACAGAATTACTAGGTGTGGTAGAGATTGCCCGTAACCTGGGATTCTCGACAAATCATTCTAGTCGCGTCAAACTAGGATCTTTTATTGCCCGTCAATTCAAGCATTTAGCTGTCGTCGAAAAGCGATTATGCAATGGTGAAATGCAAAATATCAACTGCTACCCAAATACGGTCGAGATTCAGGAAGCGGTAAGATCTTTTTTCTCTTAGCCGCTATTAGCGGGAGGTCGATTGTCAATCGACCTCTAATCACATCTCTAGGAAAGGCAGAAAATATGACTGATAGTATTGTACCCGTTCTATCGCGCAACGATGTCTCGATTGAGTTTACTAAAAACAAGCCAATCAGCCTAACCGCGATCTGGAAAATGGCGGGAAGTCCTATAGACCAGACTCCAGCTCATTGGAAACGGCTTGCTTCCACTCAAAGGGTTGTAACTCGTGTGTCGCAAGAGCAAAACATGTTGAAATCACATGTTATAGAATCCGGTCGTGGTAAGGGTTCTGAAACCGTCGCTCATTACAAGCTAGCAATCGAGTATGCAGCTTACCTAGATGTGGAGTTCAAGTCTTGGATGCTCGGCATCATTGGCGACTACATCGAATCACCAGAAGAGTTAGCCGCAAACATCCTAATTGCTAGCCACAACAAAGAACGGCAGCAAAAAGCACTCAAGCGAGTCAAGGTAACTCTCAGTAATAAAGAGGTTAACGATCTGTCTCATAAGCATGGGTTGCCATACTATAAGATGCATGACGATCGCAATATTGGTCTGTACGGAAAAACTACCAAGCAATTAAGAGTAGATGGCGGCATCGAAAAAGAAACTCCATTAAATTATCTATCCGACCTAGATATCAGTTATGCAGATGCCGCAAATGGTATGGTAATAGCCGCTAACAATCCATCCTTAATGGCTTTAGCTGCATCAGGAATTGCCGATTTGCATAAGCGGATTACTGGCAAACAGCTAGAGCCAACATGGGACAGCAATCGACTAACACCTGCTAAGGCTCGAAAGATCGCTCAATCTAGAGAGTATCAAATGGAGTTAGGCATCTAATGACACCGCAAAAAACATCAGAGTATGAATATTCGGAGTTGGTGCCATTCAACGGATGCCAGTTCCTTAACGAGTCAGGGCTTTATGATTTTGGATCTGCTTTCGCTCATAGCCATATATTCCCTGGATATTCAAACGTATACTCGTTTGAATGTAACGCTGGAACTGGCATAGCTGACGCATGGTGCCCATCAAATGAAGCCGAATTCGGTCGATTGATGGCTTTTGCCGCTATGGTGCGATGGAACGATTCGGAATTATGGGCAAATACCCTTTAGTCGGCTATTAGCGGGCAATCTGCCTCAACTGGTGCCTAGCTTTTAGAAAATACCGTTTCGGGATAGTGGGCTTCGCCCGTCCTCGTGTTTCTCGTTTCCGCCTGCTTGTCTACCATTCTCGCAAGGCCAAAAGCGATTGGCTGTGATACGTATCACCAGAGCAACATAACTATTCGGCTAGGGTCGAATGGTTGTGGTACTCTGGTTTATACATGGCAAAAGGGTATTATATGGCGATCGCGACATATCAGCGCGTATCTAAACAGGAGCAGGCACGAGATACCGAAGCATTCGAGCGGCAGGGCTGGCAACTAGATCGAGAGGCTAAAAAGTATCCTGATGTTAGGCTGCATTTTAGCGACATCCAGAGCGGCAGAAGAGACGACAGACCAGGGATGCAAGCCCTGATCGCAGCGATCGAATCTGGCAATGTTAGCCTTTTGATTATCACACGGATCGACCGCATTGGTAGGGATTTGGAATCAAACACCCAGCTTCAAAAATTGTTGGAGCGTAAAAATGTTAGGGTTTACGAGATATTATTAGGTCGGTTTCTCGACTGGAAAAACCCTAATGACTGGAGTTATTTTGTCCAGGCTGGATTGGATGGCGAGAAAGAATCGAGGATGCTATCGACCAGAATCAAACAAACATTCGAGTATCAACGCGCTCATAATAGGATTGGCGGCGGAAGTGTTGGCTTCCCCTATCGGCGCGACTCTGAGGGCAATATAGAGCCAAATCCTGATGAGTGGGATAAGGCGATTGAAGCGATTAAGATTGTTGTCCAGCATGATGGATCGGTGGTTGATGCCCTCCATCAAATCAATCGAGATCTGGGATTGAATCGATCGATTAACTGGCTGTCTAACTGGATTCGATCGCCACTAATTAGGGGTCATACTCCAGTCGATACCTATTTAGGACAGGGCAAAGATCGCCGCCGCAAGCCGATATCTCAATGGCAGTTGTTTGAGAATACCCACCCCAGTCTATTCGACGCGCCAGAGCTAGCTAGAATCGGTGCTAGAGCAGAAATAGACCGGATTGTTACCGACTCGCGCGCGTACAAGGGAAAAGCCATCGAGCGGCAAATTAGGGCGTTATCGGGACTGATTTACTGTGCTAGATGTGGCGGATCGTGTAGGGTCAGGTCTAGCGCGGATACCCGTTATAACAATCCATCAATTACATACGCCTATTGCACTAATCGCATAGATCGCGGCACTAATTGCGGCGGAGATAAAAAGATCGACGGCAAGCGGAATCTAATTAATACCAGGTATGAGGATATCGAGCTAGCGGCTATGGTGGCATTATCGCAGCGGGCTGAATCGATTATCGATTTATCTCTCAATGCCGATATTGTAGATGCGCCAGCCGATACGCCTGAAATAGTTAAGCTGCGAGCGGATATCGACCGATTGAGTGGGTTCAACGATCCTGACTTGGCGAGTGCCATTGCTGATAAAACCAGTCGCCTCAATGCCCTAATTTTGGCATCTGCACCCGCTACCCACAGCATCGAACGCCGCAATATGTTCGTCGATTTGTTTGCTTCTGGCGATGTGCTAGCCTATGCTACCGAGATCGAAAAGCGGACTATCTATCGTGCCTGGATTAGCCGGATCGATATCGATCGCCAACAAATTGAAGTGTTACTTACTATCTAATTGTTTTGCAAACTCAGCTAATAACGGCTCGTTAGCTAGTAAATCGTGATATTTACCAGCTAAAATCGATGCCGCTTCTCTAGCTAATTTTTCCCGTGCGATTGCATTTTTTACGGCATCGATTGTCGTCATAGTACTGTAGTTCTGATTCGGTTATAGTAGCGATGCTTTACGTATAATTACTTATATTATAAACCACAATATCGGCTATTTTGCAAATTACAACTAATTTAAATAAGTGCTGAAACCGTTATCCATCAACATATTCAAATACCGCACGATTGCATTGTCATATACAATCGTTCCCACTTGAAACGCCATAACGCTTACCAATTGTCAATCGGGGTATGTACGGTTGACAGCATCGTCAAGCTGTGGACGATGGCATTTTTAGCGATTAGGATTGCGGTATAAACACTTGTACCAAACATATTTTAAAATGTTGTTAGCGTCACAATTACCTGAAGATAAAAGCCCGTTATCCTTAGCCTTTGCAGCTACATTGCACGCGTTTAAGATATCGATTGCTGAGATATCGAGACTTTCTGGCGTGCCGGACAAAAAGATTGCCGAATTTAGAGATGGCGTGATGAATATCACAATGGCACGAGTATCTAAAATCATCATGGCACTGACACCCACTCAATCTAGTTTTTACGCGGCGATGGTAACGCTTCAAGCCGCTGCTAAAGCCGCTGAGATTGAAATCCCGCCTATCGACTTTAGAACGATCGACGATGTTGCCGATATCTATTCGCAGGCATATAAAACGATGAGCGAATGGTGCAAAGACTCCGAATTCAGACAATCTCGGCTATCTGCAAAATCCAAGCTCTCAGAGCCGCATATATCCCGCTGGCGTAATGGTAAATATGACATGGAGCAGGGATCTGTGGAGCGATTGATCCAAGCCATGCAGCCAAAGCACCGTCTATTCTATTTGGCTTTGGTAGATATATTCTTTGTTGTCGGCTGCGAAAAGGCGACTCAGCGGCGCGAGCGGCTCAAAAAGGACGAAGCAAAAGACGATAAGAAGAGAACGGACTGAACAACAAAGCCCATGATGCAGGTTACATCATGGGCTTTGTTGTATTGCGATCCGGTGTCAGTTTAAAAGTATGCAGGCATCGTCGCTCTACTTTCTTCAATCTGCCCGATCGTTTTGGCGACTAAGTGACTGGGAATCAGGTCTAGTGCCGCTTCTTGGGGCGTGCGGTAGTTATTATCGGTGCTGTAATAGATGCCATTCTCTACTCTCACATACCCTAACACTGTGCTGGCGTTGTTGATGCTAACGTATGTGAGCTGGTGCGAAATCTCGTTATTTTCCCAGCCGCGATCGCCAAATACATCAAGCTCTTCTAACGTGTATCCGAGCTTATCGAGAATAGATTGAGCTAATTGATGGTCGATAACAGTGGCGATTGCGGTGCTAGTAGTCATTTCGATCTGTCCTTTACTTGGTGATATGTCAGTTATACTCCTGGTATAAGAACTTATACCGCGATCTAGGTCACAAGGATTTGGGTATTTCGCTGATAACTAGAGTTGTTGTTTCTGGCATCCGGTATCCAGGGTAAGCGAGTCGCCAAGCGTCATGATGGTACAGGTTTTTAGTTACAAATCGAGAGCATGGAGCCTGTTTGATTTCTAACTTCAGCACGACACTCGCAGCCTTGAGACTGCGCCAGTTAAATGCTTTCTCATCGCGCCCATTATATTTGGCGATGCGAATGATGGAGGAATAATCAAACAACTCGTCGATTATCTCCGCTTGCCGCTCTGTTTCCGCTTCCAGTATCTCTATTTGAGCATTCTTGAGTTCTGATTCTTTAATCAGCCTTTCATTCTCTATAGCCAGTTTGCCCGCTTCTATTAACGCCTCTCCATAGGTTTGCGGTACCTTTGACTCGATCGATGCCTTGTAACCAGCCAGGCCAAGCATATAGACATTCGCACCAGCCGCGCCCATCTTTTTGGCTAGTGGCAAATTGTACTCAAACGCCATGTCATACAATGTTTCAGAATCGATTAAGTTGACACCTTGCATTCCTCCATCAGTCTCGATTTCGGCATTTATTACATCGATTTGGTTGTCGGCTTTCTTTTTAGATATCGCCTGTTTAGATATCCCTAACATTCGCGCTGCCGCCGAAAGGCTGGCATAGGCTTTCCCGCTAACCGTATCCACCACTAGTTCTAATCCGTCGCTGTCGAATCGTTCGTATTTTGCTACAATATCAGACATAATTACTCTACAAAGGTAAATAGAGGGGAGCCAATCGAATAAACGACTGGCTCCCTTCTATTTTATCAATCTTGAGTATAAGACCTTGTACGCTAAATTACTTAGTCTACAGCTCTTTTCAGCTCGTCGGCATATTGCCGCTGAAATCCAACCGCTAAGATCGTACCAGCGGGAAATACTAGATTTGCATGTTCGGGATGTTCGATCTCTAGCTCGGATTTAGCAACTAGGATCGCCCCTTGGAGCGGGTTAGGGTTGCGGTGTTGATAAAAATCGGTGGTTTTCATGCACCGATCCGCGATACAGTGCCGCGATCCTCGCGTCGTTCCTGGTGCTAGCTGCCGTTCTGGTTTGGATGCAATTGCGTCTGCTGGTAATTTATCTAAAACTAGAAAATTAACATCACCTTGAGGTGTATATTGCCCGATCTCTGGAGCGATATAGATAGTTCGATCTGATTTATTGGATTCAGCATGTTGCTGGATCTGCTCGAACACTTGAGTTGCAGTTGTCATATTTAAGCTCTTTGTTTTGGGTAAGTCTTAATTGAATCGGTATCGATGCCGCATCCTGAAAATGCGATATCCGGTGCGAGTAAATAACGCTGCGCTTGTTCGCATGTTCGGCATTCAGGGTCTACTTCCAGAGCGTAAATCCTGCCCGTACTCGGATCGTATGTGCATAATATTTTCATATCATCCGCACACATTAACGACTCCATCGAGAAACTGTTAACCGACACATCTAAAACTTTAGCATTAACATCTTCTAAATACTTCCGCCATCCATACCGTTCGATCCGAATTCTCTTAATCTCTTGATTTTCCTCTCCATTAATCTGCTCGATCGTTTGAGTTTGAGGGTTCATTACAATCTGCTCGTCTACTGTCACACCTCCAATCGCCCATATTTTAAATCCATCCTTAAATTCAATTGCTGCCGAACCATCTGAATGAATGACTCCATCTCGCCACTTAACAGATGGCCGATCGCACGCTATGCAAACACTTTCAAACGGGAAAATCCACCCGACATTTTTACAGTAATCAATGTAAAGATTGTATTTTTCACGATCGTATTCAACCCCAATTTGATTTCCCATATCCGCAAATGCTGCGAATCCAATCAACCACTCATTTCGCAGGCCCGAACTCAGGCTCAAATCCAGACTCGAATCCAGACTCGAATCCAGACTCGAATACAGGCTCGAATACAGACTCAAATCCAGGCTCGAATACAGGCTCGAACCCAGGCTCGAATACAGACTCGAACGCAGACTCGAACCCAGGCTCGAACGCAGACTCGAATGCAGACTCAAATCCAGGCTCGAATACAGGCTCGAACCCAGGCTCGAACGCAGGCTCGAATACAGACTCAAATCCAGGCTCGAATACAGGCTCGAACCCAGGCTCGAATACAGACTCGAACGCAGACTCGAATCCAGACTCGAACGCAGACTCGAATGCAGACTCGAATGCAGGCTCGAACGCAGACTCGAATGCAGACTCGAACGCAGACTCGAATACAGACTCGAATGCAGACTCAAACACAGGCTCGAACGCAGACTCGAATACAGGCTCAAATCCAGACTCGAATACAGGCTCGAATCCAGACTCGAATCCAGACTCGAATCCTTCAAAAGCTCAATTAGCAGCATTCCAGTTAGCGGCGAATCTGCAAAAACAAACAACGGCGGCTGTCGATTGATATATTTGTACAGATTAGAGATTGCGTTTGATGCTAAATCTCTGTCTATCGGCGATGTGGCTCGATCTAGCCAATATTGATGGATCTGAGGTATTAGAATCTCTCGATCTGGTGTCAGTTTTGATATTTTGTTCATTGTTTTACTTGGTTGTTTCCGCATTATATTCGCGGTATAAGACCTTATACCGCGATCCATGTCACTATTAAGAGCTTATACGCTAAATGACGGTAACAAACTCTTTTACTACAGAGAATACCGAAAATCTTAGCGGATTGCCATTCGACGAAACCAGAGAGAAGTAGTTACTGTTTTCGTCTTTTTTTAGATCGAGTTTTAAGCTCGAATATTGTTTTTTTAGCGTTAATAACATCGCTTCAATCGATTCATCAAATTCTCTTGCGTATAACGAAGCTTCGTTATCGTGGCAGAAAGAAAGTATAGTGGTGCCGCAAATTTCTATATTATCTTCAACGCATAAAAGACAATATTTAATAATTAGACGTGTTCTGTGAGTGTATGGATTCATTCGATTGTTGTTGTAGTTCACCCTACATCGCAATATGCATGGCTATTTCGTTCTGTCTGGCATCAAGCACTTGTCGGAATCACAAGCGATCGGCCCAGTAAGATTATCCGATCCAACCGCTAACGCAGCCATATCCCGATTGGCTAGCGCATCTTCAAAGCTAGGGGCGATGCGGCGTGCCATCATCTCGTCAATCAGCCGATCGTATGTATCTTTGTCGATTGGCTCGAATGGTAATCGGGGGAATGTCCCGTCGGACGCATCGAATCGGGCGAGTAAGGCGGCTGAGATGTATCCTTCATCGGCTAGTATCGCCCGATAGATAGCTTCGCCTAGAGCTTCGATTTCATGCTCTCTGAGTTCGATTGTCGCGCTAGTGTTGTGGGCTGTATACCACCGCTGGATTTGCATGTAAAAATCAAATTGAGCGGCAGCACTAAACCGGTTGACATCGATCGCATCCGCGCCCTCTAGGTTTGCCCATGGCACTTCGATCGGCACTTCTACCAGCCATTCAGTACAGCGCGGATCGAACGGATCGTCTAGCAGATTGCCATGCTCGTCCTTGTCCGACTGGGATGGGATGACACTATAGCCATAATCTAGAGCGGCTAGAGCTACCGGATCTTCGCGGCGGAAGGTAATCCGGCGGATGAATCGCTGGGCTTTAGGGGGATGCCAGCCAGGGGATGCGCCAGTTAGCAGAGATTTGGTTCCGGCTGGCTGAACGGTAGTACAGCGATTGGGACGCTTGAGATTGTGGCGTTCGCAATATTCGGCAACTGTAGATTCGACAGTCAATCGCCAGTTTGATAAATAATGCCGCTCGGTAATGCGAAAATAATCAGCCTCATCGATGCATGATAATGGTAGATAATCGTTATCTCCTGCACTCCATTTATCCGGTCGTCCCGCTTCCCACCATTTGAGCCAGTCTACACCAAACAGATTAACAAAAAAGTCGAATAATCCGGTGAATGATACTCCGACAATCGGATCTATTTCTCGCGAATATTGCATTTTCTCATCGATAAATTGATGATGCAATAGCGCGCAAACACTAATAGCAGCGGCTTTAAATGCGCGTGATTGAGATAACGTATCGAGGGGATCGAGTAGGTTTAAATGCACCTCAGATAAATTGCAAAAATTGTCGTTGAGAATAATCTCGCCACAGGGATTGGTGCCATATCGCATCATCCGATGGTCTAATTCTTTCTGTACGTTTGTTGACTCTATCGATGAGTTGTCGAGCAGGAACTCTAGATAGTTACGAGCATCGATTCTCGATACCTCATACTCTTGCAAAAAGATAGATTTTTTGGATGGCGTATCTAACAAATCGACATTAGCACGCATCACCGATTCGCCCGCCCATTGGATGGCTCCCTCACCAGAATGATATTGCTCGCGTACCGCTTCGATACACTCATCTAAAGTGGGTTTTTGGTGGAAAACGCGAGTATGGTTGCTCATGCGTAAAGCATCGCGTTTAGGGTCGATACGCCACTTGCCGTCATCATCTACTACCCACAATCCATCCTTAGCGGTTAGGGCTAATTTATCGTCGCTACTAAATTGACGGATATTGGCAGATCTCCGCACGTTGCCAGCTACTACCGCTAGAGCTGGCTCATCCAATAACAAGCAAACTTCTAGGCTATTTAATTTGCGTCCGACCGCGCCATTTAAAATCTCCACCATCCGCTCGAACATATGTTTTAATCCCGATGGATTGGATACGCCGCCAAATCCCTTAATAGGCGTGCCAGCAGCGCGGACGTGGGATAAATCGATCGTTAAATCGATTCGATTTCTAAGGCAATAGTAATTAGATGCATATTGCAATACAAGTAGGTAAGCATCGACCCATCCATTGCGGCTATCTCCAACAATAATAGACACCGAATTTTTATCTATTATTGTTTGAGTATTCTCAATGGATGGTAATCCACACTGCTCCTGGAATCCAGGATCTCCAACAATTTCTAAATTTAATTGAGTAGTAATAACAGGCAATTTATCTATAACATCTGACTCGATAATCGTCCCCACGCCGCATCCTTGCATGAGCAAATCCAGGGCAAGCCCCATGCGATCGAATGAGTCGATAACGATATTCGAGCAGTTATACGCGCCTTGATAATTTTCTGGCTTGGATGCCCATTCTGTACCGCCTATCCAGAGCCAGCGACCGCTAGTTAATGAGGTCATATCCAAATGGTGAGAGCGGATTAATTCGATTTCGGCAATCGTTAATTTTCCCAATTCCGCCAATCCTTTCATAATGCGATCGACTGTCTCGATCCATAGCTCGCGTCGTCCTGATGGCGTGCGACGCGAATAGGTGCGATTGTAAACTAATGGTGCCGTAAGCGATTTATCTAACATTTTTCTATTTCCTTTCTAAATTGTTTCCACGATCGAAAATTACCCGATTGATAGTATCTACTACTAACGCATTCTGCTACATGCTCGAATGGTGATAGATGGGGCGGACTGGCTTGTAATAATTTATCCGCTCTCACCAAATCTGCATCGCGCTCGAATGGTTTCAATCCATAACTTACCCGCGCGCATCGACTAGCTGAAAGCCTTTTATAGTTGTCGATCGTATCGGGATAATCGTCAGCACTGATATATGGTAAGTGCCAGTCTCCAGGTTCTAAAATATCTGGAGTCGAGTCGATTAACGCTCGATACATTTGACTCACTAACTCGTAAAACTCAGGCTGTGCGTCTGGATGCATCCTGAGATCGAATAGATTTTGCCACTCAGTTGATGTGATTACACCATCTGCGCAGATAAACCCCTCCAAAAGACGATTTACGTGCTGCTTATGGAGTCCGATAGCAGATAGTAAGTAATGGCAAATACAAGCACTCCTGGCGGCAAATATCCACAAGATAGGAGCTATTTTTAATCGCCATCCTTTCAACTCGACCCCAGCAACCATGCCCGCTCGATTAGACCCCCAACTAATCGGAATAAATGGATCGTGCCAAACCTGATAGCGGATTGTTTTACCAGGAATGGCACGGGAACTATTAAACGAAAGCGACAACACCCGATGACGGGCAACCTCCTGTAATAAAAACTTGGGTACTCTCACCTGAAATGTTGTCAATCTTACTCCCGATTCTTGCCCGATTGAGTCGCAGATGATAGTTGCTGATATTTTAGATGTATTTGCCATATCTTTTCTCATCCTCTTCGAGTTTTAACCCGACTTCCTTGTCTTTGGTGTATTCCTCTATCGTAAAGTTACATACATCGATCGCTAGCTGCAATTTCAATTTAAGATCGTTACCAATTCGAGTGTAGATGTAGCTTTTTTCGTGTGTTAGAACATTTTCTAGTCTTGTTTTTTCCCATTCTAGGTATTCGACTGCTTTAGTAAGGTCTTGTCTCGGGTCGGGATCTTTTTGTCCTGCACGCCAGAGGTATTTAACCGCGTTAAGCAAATTAAAATTCCATTTGCGATCCGATTCTAGATGCCAGATTGTATGTATGCAATCTTCTTTGTATTCGTATTCGAGGATTTCAAGTGTGCTAAGGATTTTTGCGCCTATCGGGGATGGTGTTTGATAATAAGGTTTAGTCATTCTTGTTTAATTTCTAATCTGAATGGGCATCATTAGGTATAGTAAAAAGCCGTCCGATGAGACGATCGTTACTGGCTCTAGTGCGCCATTGATGTTAAGAGTTACTTTTTCATCATCAAACATTTTCAATCCTTGCTGAAGGTATTTGAGGTTGAATCCGATGTTTAAAGGCAACCCGTTTAATACGCATTCCATTGTCGATATCGCCCTGGCTGCATCGCGGTCGGATGATACGGTTAATGTGTTTTGTTTTAACGATAACTGTACTACGTTATTGGCGATCGCTACCTCAGCAATCGACAGTAATTCGAGCAATTCTAGTCGATCGACTGTCAGTGTGCGTGATGCAGATTTGGGTAAGAGCGATTCGTAATCGGGATATTTACCCTCATAAACTCGACACGTAGCCGACACGCTGTCGTCGGTAACGAACAACGCCTCATTAATGCCAATCGACATCCGAATCTCTTCGGCAATGGTGTCGGGCAATTTGCTTAGGAATTTAGCGGGTAATGTTACTGGCTCGATATCCCATTCACAGTCGAACTTGCAAACTGTTAGCCGATGCCCATCGGTACTAGCTAGTGTTGCTGTTTTAGTTACCGAGTCAGCTTTGATATTAATCCCCTGTAATAATGGCTTTGTTTCATCCTTGGATACGGATACAGAGCAAGCATCGACCGCTCGCCCGAATGAATTAGCTAACAACCGAGATCCGATAGGCTCATCGATTTTAAATATCAGATCTGGATACTCGGTGGCATCCAAGATCTGAAATTCTACATCACTCTTGTCGGTGCTAAATGTTGCTTTGTTGTCATGGATAATAATCTCTAAATCGCCTTTTAGCTTGTCTAATAGACTAGATAAATCCTTCTCAAGAATGACAAACGATCCGATAGCACTGCATTCAGCTTCACAGGTAACTTGCAAACCTTCAGCTAAATTATAAGCGGTTAAGACCAAATTATCTGGCTCGACACACTCGATTTTAATCCCTGCCAAAACTGGCATTAATGGCTTAGTTGCAATACAGGACTTAATCGAGTCAACTGCCTTTTTTAAGTTTTTAGCTGATACGTTAATCTTCATTTCTTATACTTCCTGGTTATTTGTAGCTTTTGCAGTCGAGTTAGTTTGTTTTCTTTTTTATCCGCCATTTCATCCAGATCGGCGGGCATCAACATTAGTGGATAATCTGGTATCGCCTGTTGATGTCTCTGCCATTGGGTAGTGGCTATAAACCTAGTCCACATGCGTGATACCTTTATATCGATTGTGTTCGCTTGAGATTATCGCAGATGGGATAAATGCACCGATGGCGATACCCGTTAGTAGAGCGATAGTGATGTGTTTGATATTGAGTGGAATCATGCAAATAGGGATAGTTGATTATTGAGATTGGCTGCGATTTCTAGATTGGCTTTTGCTTGTTGGTAGTAGCTATTTTTAAGCTCCGCCCCAACAAATCGCCGTTGCATTTTTAGCGACACATATCCCTCGGATCCGATACCTGTAAACGGGCTGAATACCAGATCGTTGGGATTGCTCCAGAGCTGTAAACAGCGTTCGATAACATCTAATTGCAGCGGGGCGATATGGCGTTCGTCTGCATGTTCTCTAGCCGATTCTTTTTGGAGGGTATTACTTGGATTAATGTCCATCCAGACAGGAGATGCGTATCTCTGCCAGATATCGATTGATGTTTTTTTGTCGATATTGTCAACTGGCTCGGATGGAAAGTTGCGATCTGATTCGCCAACAAAGTAGTTAAGTTTGCCTGCAATTGGAGACTCGTTATTACCTGGTTTTCGCATCGTTACTAAGTAATCTGGAATACCCTGACGAGACATTGCCGAATCCTTTTCTAGCTGTTTGTGTAGCAGTCCCAGTGCTTTAGTTCGCTGCATTGCAATCACCGGATCTTTCCAGATAACTACTTCTGAATGGTAGATAAACCCTTCCGCTTGAAATGCTTTGATTAATTCGCCTCTGAAATCCTTTAAGCCAATCGCGCCGTCGTGTTGCTTGCTCATGGGTAAGTTCATGCAATGAAAACTCACCAGTCGCCCTGGCTTGATAATCCGATATAGTTGCCCGATTAGGAATTGAAAATGCTTGTAAAATTCATCGTCGCTAGCACTATTACCCATATCTCGATCGCTAGCAGAATAGGTGTAGAGCGAGCTAAATGGCGGGGAGAAAATCGAATAATCGATCGAATCGGATTCGAGGTGACTGGCAACATCTACACAATCACCTAGATACAAATCCCAGCCATTACCGCTAGTTTTATCGGTCGTATATTCGGTTTTTTTGTCGTCCAATTTAGCATGCAAATTGGTGGTAATGTATTGTTTGGTTTGTTCGGTCATTTCGTTTGCGATTGCCTCTTTTCGTCTGATGTTTTTAAGTACTGCGCCCTCTGAACTAGCGGTGATGATGTATACGTTTACCGATTCTTTTTGCCCAAATCGCCAGCATCTTCTAATTGCTTGATGTAGCGATTCATAGCTGTCGGATAAGCCTACGAATGCGATATTGTGGCAGTTCTGGAAGTTCATCCCAAAGCCACAGATCGATGATTTGCTGACTAATACCCTGGTAGATCCCGACACGAAATCAGCCATTGCAGTCTCTTTAAATTCATCGCTGTGCTTACCTGCTACCTGCACCGCATCGGGAATCGCTTTTTCCAATGCATCGCCCTCGTCATTTAAATCGCACCATATCAGCCATTGTTCGGATGAGTTATTAACCAGTTCAGCACATGCACCAACTCGATCGGCAATCGATTCTCTACGAGCGCGGCGGCGTTCCATTAGATCGCCCGCTTCTAGCTTGAATAATTGCCCATCATCTGGCATAAGCTGGCGATCGATAACGATATCGTGATACTTGAGTTCGGGCAGATCGTAGCCTTCATTCGGATACCCTAAATCGGATGGACGTTCGATAGTCATCGCCCATTGCGATACCCACTGCCAGAATTCGCCCTTAGCGTGCCCTTTTAATCGCCATTTGGATGTATCTCCGCCATCATGAGTAAAATAGGTGGCTAGCATCTCTACACGGCTCATCGCGCCTAGAAATTCGGCATGGTTGCCCAATTCCATATAATCGTTAGGCGATGGCGTGGCGGTGCAGGCTAATTTGTATGGGGTCTTGGCAAATGCCTCGATAATCTGGTTGCGAGTAGCAGATGAATAGGATTTAAGAATCGAGCTTTCATCTAATACGATGCCGGCGAATAAATTGGAATCGAATTTGTGCAGAGATTCGTAATTGGTAATCACAACTCGATCGCTATCTTTAACGATCCCGTCTTTAGTAAAGCGGGCAGAAATATCAAATTTAATTGCTTCGGCTTCAGTCTGTTTGCCCACTGCTAGCGGGGTCAGTACCAATACTGGCTGTATGGTACGGTCGATTACCTTATCCGCCCATGCCAATTGCATCAAGCTTTTACCCAGTCCACAGCCTGCAAATATTGCAGCCTTACCCCGATACAATGCCCATCGAACTATGTCGCGCTGAAAGTCGAATAGATGGCGGTTTAGTGCTGTAGTTGCGAATCCGGATGGTTGGATCGATCTAGATTTTTGCTGCAAAAATTCACTGTAATTAATATTTGAATGCGTTGATATTGCTGCTTTTTTCACTTGTGTTTTCTATGGTTGTCTCGATTGCCGATAAATATGCACGCACCAATTATTCGTCTCAGTCTCTAGAGTATAAGATCTTATACTCTAGAGATCGTCAGCTAAATTACGCAGATGCCTGTGTAGATTTGTTGCTAAATTCCTCGATTTTGTAACTCGCCCATTTGTGATGGTATCCGAGCTTCGCGCCGATATAATTCCAGGCTTCAGGCGGCAAGTATTGCTTGATAGCTAGATCCATTAGGCGGTATACGCACCACTGAGACTTGTAACCACGCGATGCACCTTCAGCCACAATCGCGTCGATACTAGCCATCGCCGATTCTAGCTCGGGAGTGCGGGCGATCGACTTGCCTGCGATCTTGATAAATTTAGTACCAGTAGGTGCGATGTCTACAATCCGCTCTTCAACTAAATCGGTCTTCTCGTTCCGAACGTATTTAGTACGCTCTTTTTGCTTGCGCTCGACACCATCTAGGCTCCACACGCGCAGATCGTCCGGCATTCCCAATCGCTCGTAATTGCCAGCCAAATCGACAACTATCGCTCTATCTTTGCCCTCACAGGGGCGCAAGGCTCTGCCCACCATCTGGAGGTAGCGAGATAGGCTAGCAGTCGGGCGGGCGAGGATGACACCATCTAGAGATGGGATATCTAACCCCTCGTCGAATAGAGCGCAGTTGGTGAGTACCTGAATCTCTCTATTTCTGAATAGCTCCATCGCACTACGCCGCTCGGATGTATCCGTGGTGCCATCTAGGTGATGGGCGGTGATGCCAGCAGCACGGAGGTAGCGGGCGATGGTATCGGATTGCTCGCAGGATACGGCAAACACTACCGCCTGTTTGCCTGCTAGATGCTGTTGATAGCACTCGATTACCTGATTGGCTACCACATCACTAGGATTGGCTTCGGCAATGGCTTCGGCTTTGTAGTCACCGCCCCTTTTAGTCAATCCCGCCACGCTCATCTGTTTGGCTACGCCATAGTACTCGTAGCGGCTGAGGCTGCCCAGATCCATTAATTCGGATACGGTAATCCCACAAATCAAATCGTCGAATACTCCTCTAAATCCTTTCCCATCTAAGCGGATTGGTGTAGCGGTTACACCTAATACCCGCGCATTGGGATAGCGATCGAGTACAGTGGAATAGCTCTTGCTGGTAGCGTGATGCGCCTCATCGATAATAATCAAATCGAACTCTGGGCATCCATTCAGCCGTCTGCCCATGCTCTGTACCGATCCGACCTGAATATCTCGATCGTATTGGCTCTTAATCCCCGATTTAATCACACCTACAGGCTCGTTAGTAATCATCTCTAATTTATCCACAGCCTGGTTAATTAACTCCTCTCTATGCGCCAATACCAGGCATTTGAGATTGGATTTAATCGATAGATTGACAATCGCACTCAATACGATAGTCTTGCCGCCGCCAGTGGCTAACTGCGCCATTACCTTGCGGTTGCCGGATTCCCACGATTGGTAGATTCTGGATATTAGATCTTGTTGATAGGGTCTAAGGATTAACATTAGATTGCCACCTCATAACCTTGGCGAATCAGGCTGTATGCAACACTTCCAGAACATACCCAGAATCTACCGTCATCGCCCATCAATATAGTTCCCACTACATTTTTAACCTTGTACTCTTTAGCTTCGGTCAGTGTTTCAAATTTTCTCATTGTTTTGTCCTTGATATAATGCCTTATACCCTAGTTATAACTAATGGCAAAATTAGTCGGTGCGATCGATGTCACCGTTTGAAGGGATATAATGCAACGGCTCATCGTCGGCATAGGCAAGATCGACGGTACAAAGTACGATAGTAGCCGACATAAAGGCTAGGGCAAATGGCATTAATACTAGTAATAAAATTGGCATGATTAATATCCCGATCTAATGTCAACAAATCGATCCTCTTTTCGCTCTCTTCTTAGTTCGTGATAGCCTTTTTCAGCTAACCAGTGATAGCAAAAAGTATTCATCATCTGGGGATGTAGGCGATCGCCTAGAGTCCAGTCGATGCCAGATAGCTCGCACTCAATTTTAAGAGCGCAATTAAAATCGGTCTTGAGGTTTGGCTCTAGTTCCATCCAACGGCTGGCATGGGAGATCCAAGGGTACATGTTATGCATAAAGCTTGACTCCATCAATTGATAGCACCTGACCGCCAATCGCTGTTATATATTTAGTGCCGATACGAACGATTCTGAATCGAGTGTTACCGATCTCGCCGTATACGGGTTGATTAAATATCAACCGTTTCTTGGCAGCTTTAATAGATATGTTTCTATGCATAATTTATCGTTTGCACAGTGCTTTAGAAATACAGTCAATTGCGCTAAAACTCTCAGCCACAATCGCGTCATTATCGTCTAGAGCGATCCAGATAGAGCCGCAGCCAACTAATGTAAATCCGCGCTCGTTGGCCAATTTCTGGCAGTAAGAACGATTATCGAAGAAGGCTGAGATAAATTTCATGGCGTTAATTTGTTAGTTGTATTGGTGAATTATCAAAAGCGGTAGTTCGACTTACTATGCTTGCCGCTTTAGCGTATTTTTGGTATAACCTCTTACACTCATGCACCAGTTATAACTAGTAAAAAATCCCTATGGTGTGAGGGACATCACAGGGATTCGGGTATTTTAGGGTGTTTTGTATTTTTTTCTGTCGCTGCGAGTTTTGGCTATTTCGGCGGATAAACGTTTGGCAGCGGCTTCGCGTTCGATCCGCTCCAGCCTGCGGCGGTTGGCTAGCTCTATCTGTTTTTGGTATCGATCGTCTATCATGATGGCTCGATTGGCGATTGCTGTTTGATTCGATTGAGGCGAGTTATCGGGTATTCGCGTTCGGTGATGCCTAATTTAATTGCGGAAGCGGGATCTAGTCGGACGTTACAGTAATAAGCCTTATTAGGTTTCTGGTAGTATTCGCCAACCGTCACTCCTGTAATCCGCTTGCTATTCTCGCATCCACTATTGGCAATATCCACAACAAAGACTGAAATCCCAGGAGCATATTCGGATCTAGGCATATTCGATCTCCCCTTCTAATTCGCCAGGTGGTAGGGCTAACGCTTGAGAGCTTTGTGGCAATAGTGACGGTTGAGAGCTTTGTGGCAATGCTAACGATTGAGTTGGCAACAGTAGATCGAATACCTTATTTGTCATGCCGTCATTGCGACCTAGAAAGAACCTTTCCCAATTGTCCTGACTCGGTTCTACATGGGAGCGAACTTTACAGGCAGGCGATTTAGCATTATTTCCAGCCAACTCGCGCTTGACCGTAAACTGGAACACGCAGAGAGATTTAAATCGGGCATCTTTAGGGCGAGCGGGAATGTTGTTAGCGATCGCGTGGCATTTAGTTACCTCGTCGGTTAACCGTTGCCAGTGAAAGGCAAAGCTAGCTAAGTTCGATCCCTTCGCTAAATACACTAGAGGCGTTTCATGCAACAATTGATTAGATTCGCCTAATAACAGAATATTGTAGATTCTGGCGCATCCATATTTAGATCGATCGCTGTGTTCGGATTTGCGATAAATACCAGCACATACCATTCGTTCGGCTTCTGTAGATGCAACGCGATCGATGGCAAATAGCGGCGTTTTTTCAACTACTACCATGCGCGGCTCTTTAATTAAAATCCCTTCCTCAGTCGAGCCGGAATTAAACTCATAGCTGACGATTCGATCTGGATCGAAGTCTATCCAACCGCAAGCGGCCATGTTAGCAGCACTGATAAAATAGCCACATGCATCAGCACCGGATTCGCCTCTGAGCGGTTGAATTCGCGGTAACGGTCGATTGTTGTCGATGTATTCATCGCTAGCAAATTTATCCTTAATAACTGCTTCGGTAGTCAAAGTCTCTTTAGTTTTAGTCATTGGTTTGCGTTGTTTTGGGTAGCAACTATCGCTATTAGAAAATATTTGCGCTACAAATCTAAGGTATCATCTCTTATACCTTAAAATCATCCGCTTTTGTACTCAAATCAACTCGCTCGCTCGGTTAATTTAGCTTTTAATTCGGGTTCGATCGAGCTATCTAGCAATGCGGCGATAACCTCCGGTGAATATGTCGTCACTAGCATATGGGCGATGCTCATATTCTCGCGCATCCATGCTCGCACCTCACATACGAAAAGATCCCACTCTGACTGGGTTGTAGCCGTTTCAGAAGTGAATTTATTATCGAGACACACGGTTTTTAGTATAAGAGTATCTTTATTACTAAAAACCGTGTGTCTCGCACTCAGATCCGGTACCTGCATGGCTTGCGAGCGTTCGATGGTTTGAGCGTGTTTGGTAGCTATAGCGGTCGTGAGGATGTCTCGATAGGCGAGTCGGTCGGATGCTGCGTAAATCGATTTACGTGCCTTTTTAGAGCCGATTTGGCGTTTCTTCTTGCCCTCTTTACCAATCAGTCTCAGTACCTTGTTAACGATTGCAATATCGCTATTTTGCAATCCGCCATTACTGCCGATATGCGCCTTCGAGCAGGCGATACCAAAAAGGCGGAAGAAGTCAGGCGACTTCTTGCGGCAATAGGCGGCAATCGATACTACCGTATCGTCCTCAGCCATATACTCTCGCCCATCACCAATCGCCTGCAAATCGCGCCAAACTGGGTACAGGAGGTTATACTTCTGCTCGCACTTACTGACGCGATTGTAGAGGATATGCGATCCATTATGCTGTTCGATGATATTAATCCGGTCGATCGCGTGCGCTAGTTCGGGAACGTCAAGGATGTATGCTAGTTCGCATTGGCGGATAAACTTTTTGCGGTCCACTACCACAACATCATGGATTAGGTCGAATCCTAGTTGTATCCCTGGCAGCTCGTGATGCAGCAATGTCTTGGATGCTACCGTCCGCTGCTCTTGAGTGCTATCGGATCGGGACATGGTAATTTGAGCCTGCAACAGGCTCATTTTAGTGCCATCTGCTTCGGCTAGTGCCGTGGCTTCCTCTATATTCAGGATCTTTTCGATATCGCCCATCGCCGATTTAATATCGAGACTGAGATCGATATTATTATCAGATCGATACTCGCTTGCCAACTCACGCCAATCGACAATCCGAACATTATGCCCAGATTCAATTAAATCGTGTCGGAGGTAATAGAGCGCGTTATTTTTGCATAGATTGGCTCTTACTACAAACTTCGCATACAGATCGTTCCACAACTCCCCTGTCGGCGAGTTTTCGATCCGCCCGAATCCTTGAGCTAGCGACGTTTGATTGGCAGTAGTTTTTAATTGCTTCTTAAGTCCATCAACCGTTAGAGGTGCATTTTTAGTATCGCATCCGCGCTTTCTAATAAAGATATCGCGCGGGCAATTCGATCGATACCGACCGAGCATCTGCACATGTACCCGCGCATCTAGATTGGGCGCGTACATCATCACGCGATCGAATAGCGGGCGATCTAAATGCTTGTCATCAACACTAAAACCTGATTCGATCGTTGGCGATAGTATCAGTAATCGCGTATCTCTAGCTTGTAAGGTCTCGACCGGATTAGCAATTAACTCGCGCTGCTCTAATAATTTTTTGCTGTCGATCCGCTCGATCTTGCCTATTAACTCGGGCATTGCCATCGATACCAACCGCTCGATCTTCTCGCCATATTTTTGCGAAGTGGTGGGCAGTACGATCCGCTCGCCATTTTTGAGCCGCGATAGCAACAGCTCGGTAAAATCATGCGACGATCCATCCGCGATCGAGACATCCCAGTTAAAGATCTGGTGCTGATTTTTAATAATCCGCTTGACGATATCCCCGCCCATCGCGCACAATCCCTCAATCGCGATGTCGGTGAGATTATCCTGCAATGCGACTACCGCGCCGCCAGTACTCACGATGCGGCGGACTAGGTTGCTAAAGTGGTTTTGCACCGCTGCATATCTAGATTTAGTCGTCTCACCACCTGCGATGTGATTTAATACCGCTTCCGCCTCATCCAGTACCAGCAGCGTCCCATCCGGCACGTCGTCCAAATTGAGTCGGATCGAGCTATCGGCTACGATAGCAATCCGCTTGGCACTATTAATATAAGCATCCGCATATCCATGTCCCGTGCGGTAACTGTCGATACCCAATCGATTGCTAGTCTGGTCTAACAATCCATTTCGATAGGATACCAGCAATATCCGCCCGTCGGGATGCACCCGTTCCCATCGGCCGCATAAATCCTTTAATTGTTCGGTCTTGCCCGTCCCCATCGGCGAGGATACGAATAGCATCGTCCCACCATCGGGTACCCAGATAGTATCTAAGTATCGCTCGGATCTCAACTCGTCCGGCTTAAGTCGGGATTTATTGAGGGCAATATAATTTGTGCCATTGTCCAGGATTCTGGCGTACCGATACCACTCTAAATATTTAATCTCAGTAGTATCGATATCGATCTCATCGATATCGCCGTCGGATTTATCGTACTGATTCCACCAAGCGACGCTAAGCGCGTCACCAACAAGATCGCGCAATCCATAATATTGAGATCTGATATTGCGATTGAAACTCGCCCCCGCATCGGGATAGAGTATCAGCTCGCAACCAGGATGCTGGGCTAAAATCTCGCCAATCTGTCCGCTACTACCGCTAAAGTTCCCACCAGATGCACCGATTACTAAATCGCTCGGATATCGCAGGCTAGTGATATAGGGTTTAAAGGTTACGCCCTCAACAAACAAGATCCGCTCCGGATTGGCACGATTACCCCAAACCGCAATCGGCATCTCGTCGTGTTTTTTAGTCTTGTTGTTGCCAGTTCGATCCCAGATATAGCCAGGCTCCGCCCCATTTTTAATCTGCGCCCCGACTAGCAACCCATCATAATTAGGGATCGGCAATACTAGCTTACTGCCTACGGTATAAGCGGTTATACGCTCGATATCCGCATCAGAAAGCCCGCGATCGATAAACCGCTGGCGATGGATACTGCTGATTGGATTGTCTGTATAATTTTGTCGATACTCGCGATCGATAACATCTGGAGTCGCTGCCCGCGCCCGCCGCTCCTTATTCGCCCGTTCCCGTTCCCGCTCGGCTTTGCGCTTCTTACGTCCCCATTCGCGTCTTTCTTCTGCCGTACGCTCTTTAAAGGTATCTGGCACCCACATCGAGCATCCGGTACCCGTTAGGGTACCTTTGAGGTTTTTCCATCCCGCGATTGTATCGCTAGGGGATGTGCTCTTGCAGTGGTTTACACCATTCCACTCCACACATCGACTGTTGCGAGTATGGCAGATGGGGCAATCGCCGTTATTGCTGCGCTCGCTGTAGCGGATTTTGCTATTGTTGCTATTTGTCTGATAACCTGTTACCATATATTTAAGAATTTGTGGTACAACTAATTATACTCGATATCTTAGGATATTGACTATAATTACTTCGCGGGGTAGAGCAGTTTGGTAGCTCGCTAGGCTCATAACCTAGAGGTCGCTGGTTCGATTCCAGCCCCCGCGTTTTGCAGGCTACCCCATCCATATGCAACGAGAGAGCCGATCTAGAATTCTAGATCGGCTCTCTCGTGTGTCAACTTATTAAAGGATTCAATGAGTTGCTATTTTAGATCGCCCCGATCCAACTCTTGCACCGCCTCTCGGCTTAGGGTTCGGCTTCCACACTCTCCCGCAGCTCTTGCACCGATACCCCGCCTTGCCTTTGAGAATATAATGGGTAGATCCACAATTTGGGCAGATTGCATCTCTAGTAAGAGTGGAGTCAAAAGTTACATCCGTCCCGATGGGGATATCGGGATCGATCGACCACATCACCGCCGCCGCTAGTTTGTTGGGTACGTAATCGGCGATCCACTTAGCACTAGCAATGTTTAGCGCGATGGTGCCGAATGATATTCGATCGCATCTACCCCAGAGGATTACACCCCAATCGGATGGAGTATCGATCGGGTGGATGGGCGGCGCGGCGAGGTCGATTAGACATGCCGCGCCGTGACTGGTGGGGATTGATTTAATCTGCATCATTGCGATCGTCTACATCTACATCTACATCTACATCTACATCTACATCGATAGATGCTAGATACGCTCTCAACTCAGCTTGAGCGACAACGCTTCCGGCTGTAGTTTTAATTTTTATTCCACGCGTCACCATCTTTCTCGCGAGTAACAGGCTCGACTTGAGATCGACGCAGGCTGGGTGTTTTATTAGCTTGTCTAATTCGATCGGTGTAATGTTGTCCATATTGCTTGGGGATTTGTTTGCCTCGTGAATGAATCAATAATAACTTAGGTGATTATTGATTGTCAACAACCCCAACCCCAACCCCGAAAGAGCGGGCAAGCATTTAGCACCCGCCATCTAGACGATCGAGGAGTTAGGAATCTTTCGATCTGTATTTATACGGCTTGCGAGTCTTTCGATCGGGCGCGGACTCGCGATGGGGTTTACAGTAGCCCGATCGATTCTGCTTGGATAATGCTACGCCGCAGATCTGACAGGCTTTTTTTGTCTGACGGGCGCGGGAACGTGGTTTTTTATCCAGTCTGTAAATCGATCGAAATCGGCTTCGGGCAGTTGCAAACTCATGGCATACGCGCCATAACTTACAACTGCGGACGGAAATTCTTTAGCTATAGATTCAGCCATTGAGGTTGTCCATTCAAGATTACCGCCGCGCTCGGCTTCGATACCGATCGATGTAGTGTTGGTATCTGAATCGTAATTGCCTAATGAAACTCTTCTTTCGCCACTGTTGATTCCAGAGTAAATATCCATTTGTTTGTTTTGTTTCTTTGTTTCTACATTTACAATATTACCCCCACTTACCCCCACTTGTCTATCGGTATTTACACTTAAAATATATTTTTGCTTGGCTCGACGGGGAGCTAGGTTTTGTGGTTATGTCGAATCGACTTTTACGAGATGCGATCGGATTGCAGGTGATAGAGGAACGGGTCGAGCCGGTTGTGGTTCTTAAGCCTGATGGAGAGGTAGCGGCGTGGATTTGTTGAGTCCGACACATCTAACTAACTTCAATTCCACCGTCAATACTCCACGCTTTTGATGCCCGCACACTCCAGATGCGGGCATCATCTTTTAATAGCGCATCAAAAAATGCTTTGATCAGATTATCGATGTCTGGTTTAGATTGACATGGCAAACCATTCATTCGATCGCGTTTCTTCTGGCTCCAGGATGCGGGCATAGGCATGTAAAACACGATATCGATCGCGTCCGGTACTTCCCGATCTCCCCAGGCTGCGCGCAGGGCATCGCAATAGGATCGGTACCTCATTACGCAATCTCTTTGATTCCATTTATCCGATCTCGTCATCCGTGGTTTTGCTACTGGTATTATCTCTATCCGCATTTATGCTTAAGTAATGTTGCGTAGGTAGATGCACGTAGGTAATTACTCGTAGCTGTGACCTGCATCACATACCCTTTTTTTTGTTCTGTCTGTGACGGAAATCACAGACGATATCACCCTCGAAAATGCCCAGAGATTTTTTACCCTCAAAATCTCGATTTGAGTTTATAAAAAAATCTTGGACTCCCATCCGTCAATCTCCCCTTGCGAATCTTTTTAACCAATCCTTGCAGTTCCATCCAATGCAGGTGAAGAAATGTATTCTTATGGTTTTTTTGCCCGACCGCATCGCTGAATTTTTGCAATGGATAATCATACGACCATTCATAATCGACTAACACTGTTTTTATTTTTTCGACTAGCTCGAAATCGATCCTGCGTCTATCCATATGTCTAATGATGATAAGGTTTGCTATAATTTTAAGATATAAGTAGTTATACTCAAACCGCCATATGGCTTTTAATAGCGGCTCATCCGATTACAGTCCTGGCGCAATCGATCGCGAGAATATCGATCGATTGCGGAATCGGCGTAGTTTTGCCGACTATCAGAAGTGGAGCGATGCGGCGGCTGCGGCAAGCGAGAGAGCTGCCGATAATCAGGCAACTAGGACGAATTTAGCGGCTAAATCTGCGGCTAATTTAACCAATGAAATGGCGGATCGAGATCTCGCCCGCAACTTGCAATCTAAAATGCTCGATGCGGGAGTGAAATCGGGGATGCCGGATGATAAGGCATCAGATCGAGCGACAATTGCTACTGAAGGTGATAAAAATCGTACTCAAGAATCATTTTTACAGAGAGCTGGATTAGCGGCTGGTAATGCCAATGCGAATAGCAATATCGAATCGAATGAGAAAATTGCTAGACTGTCTCAACAGACACAGATGGCGGAATCAAAAGCAGCAACGGAACGAGCATCAATTGCAGCTAAGGCGCAAATCTCATCGGCAATATTAGGCAATAATCAGCAATTTGGAGGGTATTGGTAGTATGGCATTTGGATTTAGTCCTGGCATGATGCGCGGCGAGGTATCTTTAACCGCAGACCAAGCGGAAACAGATAGATTGGGGCGGATTTTAAAGAATCAGCAATTAGAACTAGATGCAAAGTCTGCTAAATCTGCATCCGATTTGTCCGATGCTCAAAATGCGGTAGAATTAAGTAATATCGAGTTAGCCAGACGCAAAGCTCAGCAGAAGTTAGATAATTTTAATTCCGGCGTGACGAGCAGTCGCGATAAGGAAGCAGAAATGTCTGATTTCGAGCGCAAAAAGCAATCTGGCGATTACGATTTGAGCAATCAAATTAAGGCGTGGGGTTCTGCCAATCAGTATCGAATGGCTGAAGCCGACCAGTCAAACGTAGCTCAAAAAGACCGATTGGGAATGCAGTTAGATACTCAAAAATCGATGCAACAAGCTCAAATCGGACAGGAAAATAGACTCAGACGCGATGATTTTAATCGAGCGGTTGATGGATTTAAGATGAATTTTTAGGTATGCCCAAAGCAGCAGCGGGAAGCAATAAAATCGAATTAGCATTAGCCGATTGGAGTGCTGACGATCGACAAGACGCGATCGATTTTGCCCTGCATCCCGCCAATGGTGCTACAGCAATCATGCTGTATTTAAATAAGCGAAATATCAAGGCATCGGTTGATACGGTTCATCGCTGGCAAAAATCTTTAATCGCTGAAAGTGCTAGAGTAAATCGTATCAGGCAGGTCATAAACGACTACAAAGGACTAGAATCGAGCGAAATCATTGCTTTTGTTGCTGGCTCGATGGCAGAGGCTTTAATCGGCATTCAGGAGGCTGTAGCACGTTCTGAAGAGAACATAAGTTACAAAGACATTCAGGCGTTAACTTCGCTCGCAAAAGAAGCTAGATCGTCGGCAATTGCTATGCAGACACCGCATTCTAGCGCATCGGCTAAAGAATTAGAATTAGGATATGTGATGTCTGCATTCGATAAATTAGAGGCAATTTTTATCGATGATGAGATTGTTTTAGAGCGAATTAGATTGGCTTGTAAAGGCATTTTGACCGAGATTGAGGGCAGTTATCAAGGTTGAGTTAACTGCTGAAATAATCCAACACTTTGAGAGCTGGTATTTGTAAATACCGTTACACCTCCCGATCCTGGTAATGGTCGAGGATGAACTGGAGATATGGTATTAGTGGTCGCAACTGGAATTATCCGAGGATTCTCCAAGTTAGGATCGGTTAACAGATCGAATTCAATTCCTGTCTGAAAAACACAGCAGCGAGTGGAATTGAGCCAATACAACGATCCTGGATCTCCATCGACAGGTGAATAATATTGATACGTAACTAACTCGATAAAACTAGTTAATGCAGATCCGAACGAATCGATCGTTTCTGATGGATATGTGCTTGATGCATCCGACAAGCTAATAGTTCCGCCATTATTGACAGGCATTGGCAACGAAGAGAATGAAATTCTAAACGCCTCGATATCCGCATCGCTTCTTGTTGAGGGATTGGGCGTAGGGTGGTCTGTAGGTGAGTTTAGATTTTGGTTTGAATTATCGGTAATGACGAGCGGACTGCCACAAAAGAAATGGATGTAGCGGACGTTTATCGACGCTGCCCAATCTTTAATGACTGCCTTTGAGACAATTAAATCGTCGGTAATTATAGATGGGAAGTCGAAATATTCTCTCTTGTAAAAGTTACCAGCCAACCCGTAGTTAGAAAGATAACTAGAAGCAATGTTCTCCGTTATTAATGCCTGTTTCCCTGGCAATGATAATTGACCCGTCGCATTGAAATCTGGATAATTGATATCCGTAAAATCCAGCACTGGAATTGAGGAATTAGAACCCCACACGTTCGCTCTGACGTTCTGCCCGATAGGTCTACCGAGGTATGGAGATTGTCTGATAACTCTAAAGCAAATCGAGCTTATATCGGCTGCTGATGGCTTGACGGTAACTAATTCAGAATTTAAGTCCCCATCTATCTCATAAATATCCGAATCATCATCGTCTAGCAGTTTTAATTCGATATCTTTATCGTCCTGCTCGGATGGATTATCTAACGGCTCGATCGATACATCCACATAGCTAGTATTTGCGGGAATCTCAATTATCGGTCTGCTCTCGCTATCGACCGACGCGCCACTGATAGTGTAAAAAGCTGGCAAAATATCGGTATTTAGTTCGTACAGAATCGATAGCGGTTTATCGTATTGGCGATCGATTGAAATCCTAAATACAAAGCTCATCCCGCTACCGGATTCCAATTCATCCGCACTACCAGGAGCTAATCCAATCGATACTATTCGGAGATTGGTTAGGCATGTAGAAATGGGATCGCCTGGAGCTAGTACAGTCCATTTCCAGGATGCGTTTTTAGGCGTGCTAGGCTCGAATTTAAGCACGTTATTGGTAGCGTGCAAACAGATTTGAGTGGGACTTTTGCCCGATCCACTAAATAGATCGTACTGCTTATTGTTGTAGGTAAAGCTAATCGACGGCAATGGAATCCCTCGCCTAGCCAATCTCCGTAAAACCGGATCTTCCTGCCTGCCCGAGTTATCGGTAACGATGCCAATTTTATCTAGAATCCAGTTGTAAACCGCAAACATCGGATCTTGAGTAGATCCGAGCATCTGAAATACATTCAGCGTTCCTGGTGGATTTTGCCCGATTTGGATTGGTTCCGATGAGATAACTACTATCGCAAAGTCTAATAGCGGATTGTTTAAATCGTTGCGACAGGCATAAGCTTGACCGGATAAGATCGTGAGAATTAGTTTTTTATACTTAACGATTATTTCGTATTCCTTATACGCACTTTCCGGCACGATAGTTTGTGATTTTTCTATCGTGTTGTAGGTATATTCGATATCAGATTTAACTGGAATGGTTCTGACGCGATCGGATGTTAACGGTAACTCTGCATCGCCCAGCTCGTCTGAGTTGTCGGAAGGATTGTAAATGTCCGGATCGAATAACTCATCTATTATCAATTCCCAGCTAATTAACTCCCCATCGAATCCAGTAGATTGAGAGTTAGCATTTCTAGGCTGGGAAACTCTAAAGCTAACTGTATTCGATTCGGGTAGCTTGTCAAATTGGGGAATATTGGGCACATCTTTCTTAGGCTTGCGATACTTATCCCCTCTCCCGCTCCCGCCTTGATTGTTCCATTTCTTTTGATAGGGCATCGACTATTTGCACTAAAATAAAGATGAGCGATATTATTAACTAGATCGTCAATATGATAACACAGCGATTCGATCTACCGTTGGAAACAATAAAGACTTTATTCCCTGCTTTTTGTAATGGGTATGGATGGTTGAGCATTGAAGAATTGAATCTAATCGATCCGAATGCTGATAGGTTTATTATCGTTGAGATGGCTAATTTTATCGATAACAGTATATTTGTAAATGTGGTACCAGATATTCGCCCGATAATATTATGAGCGTACGATCGAGTAAGGCGACGGCTAAATATTTCAAACAGAAGGCATCGGATAGCAAGCGAGTTGTTATCAGTCACGATGCGCTAGAATGTCGAAAAGATTTTATTAAGTTTCGATCGTATGTTTGCGACCATAAAAGCTATGCCCATCATTTAGAGTGGGAAAAGATCTTAAATACGGGCAAGAATGATGCAAATTTGAGAGGGATTGCAGGCGATGACACCCTGATTCTCGCCCCTCGTGGCAGCTCCAAATCCACATTCTTACTCGAATGGGCAGCATGGTGTATCGGCACCCATGCAATTGCTGGAGTCGCCCTTAAAATCCTGTATGTGAGTTATGAAATCACTACCGCCCAGAACAAATCGGAACAGATACAATCGATAATCGCATCGCCTAAATATCGGGAAGTTTTTCCTGAAGTAAAACCAGGGGCTAAATGGGCGATCAAGCAATGGAGCATCGATCGCGCTCATGCGGGATTATCAACAATCGACGAGCCATATACACTCGCATGTACGGGATTGAGAGGGACTGCAACTGGCAAGCGATCGCATCTAATATTGCTAGACGATTTGATTAAATCGCCCGATGATATCGCCGCGATGGAAGTTAGAGAGAAGATGGCCGGCAATTGGAATAGTTCGATTAGTAAGACGCGATTTAGAGATGGCGGTAGAGCTGTTTGTTTGGGGACTCTGATGCGGGCGGATGATATTTACAATACCGAGTTTACCACCGCCAAGCATTGGAAGCGGGTAATCCAGAAAGGGATCGTAATTAATAAGATTACGGGTGAAGAAGAATCATTTTGCGAGGAGATGGCACCGCTATTAAATCTTCAGAGAGAGCGGGAATTAGACTTAGAATCGTTTGAATTCCAGATTCAGAATAATATAGTCCGGATTAAGACTCAATCGATCGATCCTGTCTGGATTATTAAAGGTAATATTCCAGACAGGCTAGACAAGATTGTAGTTGGTATCGACTTAAGTTCTGGCACGAAAGAGCGTAACGACTATACGGTGCTATTTGTGATGGGTAGCAAGCGAGATAGCAAGGGAATCAACCGTTATTACTGTATCGACTTTTGGCGCGGCAAGGTGATGGGAAATATCGACAAGTTAAACGAGTTTATGAACCTATACGAACAATGGAGCTATCTAACTGAAAATTGGGAAGTCTGGATCGAGGCGCATAATTATCAGCGTTCGTTAGCTGGTGATTTTAATACCTATATTAAAGGAGAAAAAGGATTAGACAATCTGGTAGTCGTCCCATTATCTAACCTTGGCGGCGATAAATTAACTCGCCTCAGAGGACAAACAGGCGTATTGCAAAACAGATTAGTAACATGGAATCGATGGATTAAATTTGGCATCCCTATCGACGAGTTAATCAATTTCGGATCGACCGCCCATGATGATTGTGTAGATGCTTTTGTATACGCGCTCAAAGGCTTGAGGGAGAGACTTCCTTTGGACGCGATCGATTTAGTAGAAACAGGTGGCAGGATGACAAAGCTAGCAGCGATTTAAATTATTAATTTTTGCATATAACCTCTTATACTTAAACCATGAGTATTATCGACAATTTAATCGACGCGCAGCTATCTAGAAATGGCAGTACGAATGCAAAAGGGACGATAATCGCCTTGCATTGCGCTCAGATGCGGGAATACGGATCTAGGGGCGGGCGAATCCAGTTTGATTGCCCGCAAGATGATGAGATAAATAGTCGCGGTAATGCGATTGCCGATTGGTATGACTCGAACGATCTAGGGTCGAAAATGGATAACATTTTCGACGTGTTCGTCTGTCGCGGCGAGATATTATGGCTGACGTTGCCGCTAGCAGATAATAAGTATTGGATCGAATTCTTTCAAGGCGGAAAGAGCCACAAGCATCCGCAATTTAAGCTTTACTATAAAAGAGGCGGACGGGAAATCGAAGCGGCGACGATCCGATATAGCTATGAAAGAGATGACAGCGAAATCGGATCTGTTAACGGTTATGGATTGCCATCGCCAGGATTTGCCCATGTCGATGGGGAGCAGAAAACATTAGGCTGGGTAAAGTTAATAATTACAGCCGATACGATTGTTGCGATCGATTGTAATAGCGAGCCGGATTTGCGGCGCGAATATCGAGGGTATGCGAATAATAATGTTGTCGTATCCGCCAATCCATTCGCACCGATTTTACCCGTATCTCTAGCGGTGAATAACCCCCAGCAAACTGGCAAACAGGGAACGGGAGATTTTCACGTCTTCGCCCATTTAATCGAGCAGCATGAGGCGAGATTGGGATGGGTAGACAACAACCTATCGACTTTTGGCAATCCCACCCTAGTCGCAACCAGATCGCCGCAAGAGGTGGCGGAAGTGACTACCGACATTACTACCAATACATGGGCGGCAAATCAGGGATTTAAGGATAGCGTCGGCGATGGTTTAGGTGTCCCATCCGATAAATCTCTAACAGGAAGATCGGCAAGTAACAAGCGAGTCAAAAAAATAGTTGGCAACGTCCAGCCGGACGAACGATTTGGATATATTCAAGTCGATCCGATTAGCGCGGATTTGACTAACTATATTCGGAACGATCGCGAGCTAATCCACTGGTGCTTAGGTGGAGTCGATCCGATTGGTATCAGCACGAGCGCAACATTTGGCGAGATTAAAACTCTATTCGGACGAGTACAGAATACAGCCGATAAAAAGGCTAACTCGTTATTTAAAGCATTAGGTAAACTGTTCTCGATAATGGTTGCAAATGAGGAGCAGAAATTTAAAGCAAATCTAATCGTGGCGATCGCCAACTCTAAGTTAGCATCTCAAATTCCCAATCTCGAATCCCTGTCCGATGAATCCGCCCAGCAAATTTATCAGCTATGGCGGACGGGGCAATTAGATAAATATCAGATTCGGTTCGATACTAAAATCGGATTGCCACCAATGGGGGATCGGCGAGTAGTTTGGAGGCATACTAGAGAGGTGTACAAACCCTCAACCCGCGACTTATTAGATCTATCTATCGTCGGTCGAAACCTGAGAGAAGATGGATTGAATCAAGAATTTACGATGGGTAGATTGTACCCCGAACTATCGCCCAAAGAAATTCAAGCGGCAACGTCTGGATTCAGCCCTAGAGTTGTCGAAAATCAGATGAAAGGTATCGTTTCTCTGTTACAATTTTATCAGCAGGCAATGGCAATTTCTGGCACACAAAATCCAAATATTCCGTTAGGATTAGAGTTAGGGATTAATGAATTAATTGCCAGCGCGATCGAATCTTTACGTAAAGAATTAAATTATGGTAAGCCAAATTACACCGCAGCAGACGCTAGCACCACCCCAGCCAATTTATCAGCCAACATATCAGAATTACTCACCCGAATTAACAGCAGCTCTAGCAGTCCTGGAGCGAGCTTATCAGCGGCAGAATCAACAACAGGCATCGCCACAAACATCCCCATCGCAGGTACGAACTAGCCAACAAACGGCTGGCGGATATGGCGGATCTGGTGCGATGATGGGTAACATCGATCCGGCTGTATTGCTAGCACAATGGCAAGCGTTACAGACTCAAAACTTACCCCAAACTGCCGTCCCTGTTGTTAACAATCCCGTCAATCCGGTATTGCAACAGTACCAGCAAGCAGCGGGATTAACTCAACAAGTACCGCATCAGACGACTGTTAGTGGTGAGTTTTTAACTCAACCCCAGATCGATGCATTAACCAACTTCATTCAGTCGGCTAATAATCTATCTGTTGCGGCTGAAAATTATGTTAGTTTCCTAGAATCCGAATATTCCAAACTTCGGGACTTTAGCAATAAGCAGCATAATTTAATCGAACGATTCTTACACGATCGAGAATTTACGCTCGAATATATTCGCGGCGCGTGGGTTCAGGAATCGATCGATAACGAGTTGGCGAATGCAATTGCTACGGTTTATATGGAAATAGACAGACTATTTCCCCGTAACCAGCAACAACAGCCACCAATCCAAAATCCCGCATACACAGGCGGTAACGTGCGGATGGATGCTCAAATCGTCGATACCGTAGCACCGATACCATACGTAAGCATTCCAGCATTGCCGAACGGTAACGCATCTGTAGATCCTGGATCGATTACCGTCGAACAGTATTTCGCAGCTCGCGATAACGGGAACATGCGCGAAGCAGTACTAGCAGCCTATCGAGATCCAACCGCTCTATATGCGGCGATGTATCGATAGCAGTAAATAGGGTTTACGTTGCGATAGTTATTGGGTAACTAGTCTTGAGTACGATTACTTATATTTAGGAGAGATAAATGACACCATTATTAACGTCGGTAGCAGCAGGCGCGGCTCGATATGGAGCGCAGGCAGTAGGTAATATGGCTGGGCAGTTTATGTCTGGCAAGATGGGCGAAACTATTGGTGGGCATAACGAAGGAGCCAGTCAGGAGCATCGGGAAGCAGCACGACGGCTGAATGTCGATCCAAACGTGTATGCCCAAGTGGCAGCGGATGTAAACAATCGCGGGCAAGCATCTGGCGCGAATCAAAGTCGTTCGGACGTGGCATTTGGCAACCAGCTGAATCAATCTAATAATCGCGCCGACGCGACTACCCGTATGGCATTGAACGATCAGGAAATTGCAGCCAATCAGGCTACACAACTAGCTAATGCCTATGGTTCGGCTCAGCAAGCTCAAGCGCGGGCATCCAACGATATCATGTCGTCGGTACTGAATCGACGCGCTGCATACTAACCAAAAGCCGACCGAGCTTGATGGTGTCGGCTCGGTCGGCTTTTGGTTACTGGTTAGGTATAAGTAATTATACCAAAAAAAGGTAACTATAGATGGCAATTACAGCCGAGACACTAGTACCGATTATCGGTACCGAATTAATCCGCCCCCGACCTAATTACATCGCCCGCGCCGTTCTAGCACCTAAGCACGTATGGGATGCGAGCGCGCAGCCAGGTAAGCAAGTAAGACTAGACCGCTATGGCTGGTTTGGCGATCGGGGCGACTTGTCTAAAGATGCACGACGCAGACAGCCCGATCAGTTGATTGGTGCGAATAACAGTCGCCAGCTCAACAAAACCGAAATCTACCTATCGATCGATGAATATACGGGGCCAGGCGGCGGCGATATTAACGATCCTTCCAAACCTGGAAACCTGCGAATCAGTAAGGAAAACATTCTGCTCCAGCAGAAGAATATCTACGATATCAACGCATTCCGCGATCCGGTATTCCGCCACCAATTCCACCAGTCGATTGGTTCCGAATCCCTCCTAGATGACTATCAACGATGGCAGGATCGGGTGTTAATCGACGAGGCGATGAATTCGGCGACTAAGTACAATCCGAACGATGTAGCCGATGGCGGTACCTATGCCAATGGTCCCGTTAAGTTTAGCGTCAACAACGACCTTAAAACCATCGTTGAGATTCTCCAGACTAAGAACGCGCCGACGTTTGAGGATGGATTGTATCGCTGTTTGGCTAGTCCCCGCTTCCTGAAGCACTTGATGCAGGATGCCTCCTTTATGGAAGTTGCCCGCTACCCTGGATACGCGCCTATCGAGATGATGCGCGATCCTTACAATCCCTACGCGCCGCTGATGTTGCCACATCCCAATGTGGCAAACATGATGACCAATCCCAATAATGCCGCATTTTATGGGCAGTTGTTAGGTCAATCGGCAGTCGGGAATGCGAGCCAGATGTTCCCGACTGGGATCGTATTTGGCGGCGTGCGGTTCTTTGTTAGCAACAACATCCCCACTCAATTAGTAAGCCTCAACTACACCGCCTCATCCAACCCCACTAAATATCCAACCGGACTAGCCAACCGCGAAGCCTATCCGGCTGTCTTTTTTGGTGCCGATCTGATTGGTGAGGTAATGGCAACCCAAGAGCCAGTCCGGTGCTTAGTAAACAGCAACACCGACTATGAGCGGTTCCTGATTCTAATCTGGCAAGCCTATGGCGGTTGGCAGAATATCAATCCCGAATTTGGGATCGTAGCTCGCAGTTACGGCGATTAATCGATTTAGGGGCTGGATTTCAGTCCCTAAACACTAACCATCAACCACCAATCACCAATCAAATATGACGATCGTTAACTATAGCGATGTGACAGGGCAAACGCTCAGAGGTCACGCAGACGAGAAAATCAACCTACACGACGGGATGCGGCTGGTCGAGCGGGTGGGATACGCCCGAATCACATCCACGTTACAAAGCAACATCCCGATCTTTCTACCCTCATCAGCTCAAACGGCACTAGAACTAACCACCAATCCAGATAAACGGCTGACGCTGCCAGTTGGGGCGGTTGTCAATCACCTCTCACTGCGATTGCCGCAGCTAGAAGCCGACCCAGTTACTCCTCAGTATGGCAACCTCCAGAAAGGGGCGACGCTAATCGGTACGACGGGCGAATTCGTAAAGGTAGCGGCTAACAACACTTTCAATACCACAGCTCCATCAATTGTCTGTGTCGCGAACGCCTACACGCCAAATAGCTCGGCTGTTGTCAACCGATCGATTGCCACGCCTGGCGATGTAGCCGCATCCAGCCTGATTCAAGTAGCAGCTCCTATCGATATGTCACTAGTGGTATCCAATGCAGGTAATACCGCCGCTGGGGTCGGCATCAGAACATCAATCGGCGATGCACTAGCAATCGTTCGCGTCTGCTGGTACGAGCCTCATACCGCGCCAACATACGAAGATCTGATGCAGTTTATCGCCAAAGGTCGGATCGCTGGCTGAATGGAATCAATCCAAGCACGAATACAAACAAGGTA
>JACCDP010008502.1_pt1 | contig 43130 bp, 34 predicted proteins | sample 7445841 | NCBI WGS metagenome assembly JACCDP01 (sample SAMN15323441, study PRJNA562643) | freshwater metagenome | isolation source: river surface water | place: USA:Blue River Watershed | collected 2017-08-17
TCAAGCAGTAGCATTTGTAGAATCCAAGGTTTTTCGTAATTTTGCGCTGAAACTGGTCTCGTGGCCGAGCGGCTAGGCACCGGTCTGCAAAACCGTATACTCCGGTTCGAATCCGGACGAGACCTCTCAAAAAAGCCCTTTAGGGCTTTTTTTTTTAATCAACTTTTTTTGCTCAAAAAATTTGCTAACTTTGAAATCGAAAAAAAATAAAACAATGAGTAAAAAAATTAATGCTTCTTCTAGCAATACTTTCGGTGGTTTTTCTGCATTAGTGGCTTTCTTGGCCATGGCTGTTTGCTTGGCAATTGGAATTGTAATTTATTCACAATTTTTTGGAGATCCCGCAAATTTTGAAAATGGCGATCCCAACGGACACCCCCTTGAAGGAAATTTATTAGGTACAATATACAAAGGGGGTTTTATTGTTCCTGGTTTAGTCGCGATTAATTTGATTATTTTAGTTTTTTCTTTTGAGCGTTTAGTTACCTTATTGTTGGCCAATGGAAAAGGCAAACCTGCACGCTTCATCAAACAAATTAAAACACATTTAAGTAACGGCGATTACACTTCTGCAATCAAGGCTTGTGACAAGCAAAAAGGTTCTTTAGCGAATGTGGTAAGAGCAGGAATGGTAAAAAGTCAATTTTTAGAAAGCGACACAAGCTTAGATAAAGAACAAAAAGTAGAAGCCTTGAAAAAGGAAATGGAAGAAGCTACCGCTTTAGAACTACCCATGTTATCCAAAAATCTTTCTGTACTTTCGACGTGTGCAACCATTGCGACCTTAGTTGGTTTGATTGGAACGGTTTTAGGGATGATTCGTTCCTTTGCTGCGATGTCATCCGGCGCGCCCGATACTGCCCAATTATCAACGGGTATTTCCGAAGCACTAATTAACACGGCATTCGGTATTACTGCTTCTACAATTGCCATCATTATGTACAATGTGTTCTCTACGCAAATCGATTCTATGACCTATAGCATTGATGAAGCGAACTTTACCATTGTTCATGACTTTTCGGTAAAAGCTTAATTTTATTTTTCCACTGAACGTATTTAGGAATGCCTAAAATTAAAATTCCCAAAAGCTCGCCATCGATTGATATGACCCCGATGGTCGACCTTGCGTTTCTTTTGGTAACCTTCTTTATGTTGTCGGCAACTTTTAGATCCACGGAACCTGTGGAAGTAAAAGTGCCGAACAGCAGTGCTGAACGAGAAATTCCCAAACGGAAAATAATGGTGACAGTAGACAGCCTTGGAAAAGTCTTTTTTGACGTCTCTGCTCCTTCCGATTCGACCGTGCGGATCAATACGCTTAAAGCGATGGGCAGAAAGTACAAGGTTAGCTTTACGGAAGAACAAATTAAAAAATTCTCCTTCATGACGGCCTTCGGATGTTCTATGAAGGAATTGCCTAGTTATATTGAAATGTCCAGCCAAGAACAGAAAGAATTCAAAACAAAAGGAATCCCCTCAGATTCTTCGCAAAACGAGTTGTTGGATTGGGTAATTCTTTCCAATGAGAACATTATGAAATCAGCCGAAACAGCCTTCAAAAAGGAAAAAGAAGATGCTGAAAATAAGAACAAGCCTGCTCCAAAAAAGAAAGATTTTTTACCTAAATACATTCTGCGCGCCGACAGTAAAGCCACCTACAAGAGTGTGGAAAAGGTCATTGATGTGTTCCGTGAACGTCAATTATGCGAGCTCTATTTCGTAACGATGTCTGAATTAAACCAACCAAAACCTTAAGGAAATGGCAGAAATGGCAGAAAGTGGCGGTGGTGGTCACGACAAAAAAGGGAAAAAACGCGCAAAAAAATCCTCCACCCGGGTAGATATGACCCCCATGGTGGATCTAGCGTTTCTATTATTAACATTTTTCGTTCTAACCTCTACCTTTGCTCCAAAACCTAAAATAATTTCGCTTACTTATCCAGCGAAAATTGACGAACCTCTTGCTGATCCTCCAAAATTATACAATGGTCTTACGTTTGTTCTAGCCAAAGATCGAATTTTCTATTACACTGGTCAGTTTTTTACGAAAGAAAATCCTGGTCCTAACGGGCCTACTGTCCTTACAGAAACTGATTTCGGACCACAAGGTGCAAGAAAATTGTTAGCAGATCTAAATTCTTTCGTTTTACGAGAAAAGAAAGGTTTGGATATGGACTACCAAAATAAAAAAATCGATTCATTGACGTACGCAAATCAGTTAAAGGCGGTCAAGGAAACCGACGATGCGTTAAAAGTTCTAATAAAAACGGACGACACCGCTCTCGCAGGAAATTTCATTGACTTATTGGATGAGTTGCGTATTGCAGAAATCGGATTAATGGCTCCAGTTCCTATCACACCTGAAGAATTGCTATTATTAAAAGAATCCATTAAAAAGTAAGCCATGGGTGATGTAATGTTTGTTTGGATTATTGTAGGTTGTGTTGCCGCATATTCCTTATTTAGTTTTGTAACCGGAATTGGTTGGTTTGTTAGTTCAGATGACCGCAACAATGTTGTATTTGCTCACAGGAATAAATCATATGGAGCCTATCAAATTCGAAAATCTTACAACAACCGATTAGCCTACATCGTATTAGGTTTGGCTGCACTCATAGCGGCGCCCATTGCATACAACTATTTGGTTCCTAAAGAAACAGTTGAGGTTAAAGAGAAGAAAAAACCCGTGGTTACAGAAGACACCACTGTACTCAATTTAGCCAAAGATGAAACTCCGCCACCTCCGCCACCTCCGCCACCACCTCCGGCCCCAAAGCTAGAAAAAATAGCCGCATTCGTGCCTCCTGTGATTACCGATGAACGGGATCAAGCCGATGAGGTTAAGATTATTGAAGAAGGAGAAAAAGTGGGAGAAAAAGATCAAGAAGGCGATGATGAAGGATTCAACACGGACGTGATAGAAATCGTGGAAGATAAACCTCAAGAAATCGAGAAAGTTGAAGATCCAGTAACATTTGTTGAAGAAGAAGCAGATTTTCCAGGAGGTTTTGGTGAAATGGGCAAGTTTATTAATGACAACATTGATTACCCCCAAGAAGCGATTGATTTAGGCATTAAAGGTCGTGTAACCGTTCGTTTTGTCGTTGAAAAAACGGGTCAAGTATCGAACGTGTCTGTCGCAATACCTTTGGCTGGTTGTAAAGCCTGTGACCGTGCTGCCGTTAAAGTTGTCGAAAAAATGCCATCTTGGACTCCTGGAAAAAACGGAGGAAGAGCGGTAAGAACGTGGGTTACCCTACCCATTAAATTCGAAGTCCAGTAACGGAACGTCATTCTTCAAATGAAGCTCGACAGAATGTACGCTATTATGGGTTTCTCTGTTGCGTTAACTTGCATTGTGTTTGCCTGTCTTTTGTTATTCACAAGTGCTGTGCCTCTTTTAGTCGAATGGCGAAGGTACGTTTTAACCGGGGTGCTTCTTGCTTATTCAGCTTATAGAATTTACCGTTCTTTTGTGTTAATTAAGCCGAATAATGAACCTTAAGTTTCTACCCCTTGCAACGTTGACCCTTTGGCTAATTTCGGGGTGCAATAACCAAGATTTAGAGAATCATCCTGGAAACTATTTTTCAAAGCAAAAAGAAAATTTAAAAAAAGGTAAAGGAACCGTTCTCTTGGACGAGTCCTATATGCCCTTATTTAATACCCTTTTATATACCTTTCAATCAACACGACCAGACGCGGATATTTCTCTTCAGTATTTACCCGAACTTAAAAACGTTCAATTATTCTTAGAAGATAACGAATTAAAGGTCCTTACCATTGCTGGGTCCAAAGAACTAAGTAAGAAAGAATATGAATCCATTACCACAACCAATAAACGCATTGACACCAAAATCATTGGATACGATGCTTTAATTCTAATTGCGAATCCTTCGAATCGAGTAGAGTACATTCGTCAAAGCCAAATTAGGCAATGGTTAACCACCAACGACGTAAATTGGCCTAATTCAAAAAATCCAATTTCAATCGTTATAGATCACCAATTTTCCACAAATTATCACACCATAAAAACTCAAATAACCGATAAAGCCTTCGGCAACAGAGTTTTTCAGCAGGCTGGAACAGATTCCGTTATTGCGTATGTAAATAGAAATCCTAATTCCATTGGAATCATTGGTTATAATTGGCTTTCAGATCGAAAAGACCCGGCAACCATTAAACGGCTAAAACAAGTAAAAATACTTTCGGTTTTCAATGAACAAACAGGAAACCCTATCTTCCCGTCGCAAGAATCCATAAGGAATCATCTGTATCCATATATTCGGCCTATTCGCATAATAAATCGAGGAATCCGAAACGGGATTAATACCGGTTTTGTGAATTTTATCTTAAGCGAGGTCGGTCAATTAATCCTTGATAAATCAGGACTGGTTCCGGAAATAGATCCTTTTAGGCAAGTAGAACTCAAAACAGAGTAAATCAAAATAATATTGGGCAATATCATAAAACCCTGTAACTTTGGCAAAGCGATTGTAGGCACATTAAAAACTAAACCATGAAAACAAGTATTCTCGCCTTTCTTTTCTTATCCTTATGTTCCAATTTGAACAGTCAAACCCTTGATGAAGCGATCTCCAAAATGGACAACGAAAGGTATGCAGAAGCCCTTCGGTCGTTTAAAGGTTTGTCTGAAAAGTCTCCTAATAACGGCGAAATTTATTACTACTGGGGGTTATGTTACCATAAAAAAGGGGAGCAAGACTCTTCTCTACTTACTTGGAAGAAGGGATATGATCTTGACAAAACTTCTGCGCTTTCCCATGCAGGATTTTTCAGAGTAAAATGGGTTATGGCAGATAAACCTGCTGCAACCATTGCATTAACATCAGCTTTGGAATTAACCAAAGGAAAAAAATTAGTCGCAAAACGTGCAGAAGTTCTCCGTGCTCTAGCCAGCGCTTATATCGAATCAGAAATTAAAGATTTAGATCAAGCGCTTACCTTACTTACAGAAGCGATCGAAAAGGATCCCAACAATGAAGAAAATTATCTTTTGCAAGGCGACGCACTCTATGCCAAAACACCTCAAGATGCTAGTTTAGCCATTAAAAGTTATAATAAGGTCCTTGAGATAAAACCCAAGTCCCCAAGAGGTAAACTGAGGGTTGCAAACATATATCGAGCAGCACAAAACTTTGATTTAGCTAATTCCATATACAAAGAAGCGGTTTCCATAGATTCGACCTTTGCTCCTGCCTACCGGGAACGAGCAGAATTACTTATGCGATTCGAAAAAATGAACCTGGCTATAAAGGATTGGAAAAAGTACCTTGCACTCAATGACAACATTGAATCGCGCTACAGATTTGTTAGTGCAATGTACATCGCGGGGCAATATTGTGAGGTTATTAAAGAAGTTGAGCAACTGAACCAACAAGGTTTTAGGAACTTTTATACTGAGCGTTTTCTTGCGAAATCGTACGGTGAATGTAAAGAAATTACCGATGGCCCTCGTTTAGGTTTTGAGGCAAGCGACCGCTTCTTTGCCCTTGCTCCTGCCGAACAAATCAACTACATTGATTACCGTACACGTGGTTTTCTATTAGTGAATATGGGCAAAGACTCCCTTGGATTGCTGGAAATGGAAAAAGCCATCAATTTGAGCCAAGAAGCACTCAAAGACCTAACTATTGAAATGGTAAAATTGTACTACAAAACGAAAAAATACGACGCCGCAATTTCGACGTATCAAAAACGCGAAAAAGTAATTGCCTTAACAGCCAATGAAATTCTCAATTACGGTCAATGTTATTTCTTTGGGCCTAAAAATTTCGTCTTGGCCGATTCCTTATTTGCAAAATTAAATCAAATGGCTCCTACGTATGCTAATGGTTTTTATTGGAGAGCTCGGTCTTCTTTTCAATTGGATCTAAATAATGAGAAGTGGTTAGCCAAAGAGCCCTATGCCAAAATATTGGAGTTAATTCCCGCAGAGAAACGAGCAGAAGGATCTAACAAGAAAATGGTCATTGAAGCGGCTAAATTCATGGGGAATTACTATGCGGTTTCCCAAGAAAAGGACCCAAACAAAACCAAAGAGTACTTTAAAATTGTTTACGACATCGACCCAAAAGACGAACAAGCTAAACAAGTTCTTGGAATAAAATAAGCTGATTTTCAGTAAATTAAACTTGTCCCGGTCATCGGATCGGGCTTGTTAATCCCAAGTAATTCAAGTAGGGTGGGAGCAACATCGGCGAGTATTCCGTTTTTGAGGGAAAGGTTGCGGTGGCCAATGTAAATGCATGGGACCGGGTTTAGGGTGTGGGCAGTATTAGGGGACCCGTCCGAATTAATCGCCTTTTCTGCGTTTCCATGATCTGCTAACACAATTAACTCATACCCCCTTTGGGTGAGGTGTTTAACGATGCGGTTTAATTCCGAATCTACGGATTCAACCGCTTTAACAATAGCAGAATACACTCCTGTATGCCCGACCATGTCAGGGCTTGCATAATTCAGACAGAAAAAATCTGGAGTATATTCATCGATGTATGCTATAAGTCTTGTGGACAATTCTGATGAACTCATTTCAGGTGCTAAGTCGTATGTTGGGACAGAAGGTGACTTAACCAAAATGCGTTGTTCTCCAGGATACGGCTCTTCACGGCCGCCGCTAAAAAAGAAGGTTACGTGAGGATATTTTTCAGTTTCAGCGATCCTTAGTTGGGTTTTTCCAGCGTTGGAAACCGTTTCACCCAAGGTGTTTTCAAGATGGTCTTTATCGAAAACTACTTTAACCTCTTTATAGGTTTCATCATACCTTGTCATAGTTATGAAATAGAGGTCTAATGGCTTCATTTCCCATTCCGGAAAAGGAGTTTGGGTTAAAGCCTGGGTAATTTGTCGTGGTCTATCGGTGCGAAAATTAAAACTAATGACAACATCTCCTGCCTCAATTAATCCTTCCGGGTCAACCAACAATGGTTCAATGAACTCATCAAATACCTCTTGGGAATAAGAGTCCCTAATGCTTTCGATTAATTCCTTAGTTTTAATTCCTCTACCATGAACGAATAAATCATATGCTTTTTTAATTCGTGCCCATCGCTGGTCGCGATCCATGGCAAAATAACGGCCTATTACCGTGGCAATTCGTAGGTCTTGATTGCACAACTCAAGCAAGGCTTCAAGATCTCGAACGGCGGTAGTTGGGTTGCAATCTCGCCCATCGGTTATTGCATGGATGAACACCTTGCTTGCTTCTTGGGACTTACACAAATCTATTAATGCCTTCAAATGATCGAAGGAACTGTGAACACCCCCATGAGAAACAAGTCCTAAAAGGTGAATTTTCTTTTGATGTTGTTTAGCATATTGAATCCCTTCCAAAAGAACTGGATGATTAAAAAATTCTCCGGAACTAATGCTGTTATTGATTCTGGATAATTCTTGATATACGATTCTTCCTGCTCCCAAATTCAAATGCCCAACTTCGGAGTTTCCCATTTGACCCTTTGGCAATCCAACGGATTCTTCCGACGCAAGCAATAATGAATGAGGACGGGTTTTCAAAAGATCATCCATGAATGGCGTATTGGCTGCATGAACGGCATCGGCGGGGCTTTTATCTCCGACCCCCCATCCGTCTAAAATAATTAAACCCACTTTACTTTCCATAGGGTAAACTTAAGGTAAAAATAGATCCTTTATCCATAGGCGCAAAGGTTAAATCGCCTCCTTGCAATCGGGCAAATTCATAAGCGATGTACAAGCCCAAACCCGTACCAGTTTTATCGCGTATATTCTCATCGCCCGAACGGTAAAACTTTTCAAAAATAAACGGTTGATCTGCAGCATTAATTCCAACCCCGTTATCCGACAGTTTCACTTTCAGCCAATTTAATTCGCGCATAACATCTACCGTTACCTTGGTTGCACCGTACTTGTAGCTGTTTTCAATTAAATTCGAAAGAATTATTTCGAGTAAAAATGCATCGGCGAGAAATACCTGGTCTTCTGCAATTCGAACAATCAATTCGTTCATCCCTTTGGACTCAAACCGATCTTTTAGTTTTTCAAAGAACACCGAAGGAACTAATGGGTTTTTATTTAATACGATGTTATTGTCCTCTAAACTCGCGGCCTGAAGAATATTTTCTATCAACTCCTGAGATTTCTTGTTTTCATCCAATGCCTTTTCAGAAAAGGCTTTTAATTGGTCCTCTGGCAAACTTCGCTTCATCATGGTTTGGAGAATTAATTGAACGCTTGCGAGCGGAGTTTTAAGTTCATGGGTCACCGAAAGCAGAAAATTCGATTGGCGCCGATGCAACGAGCGCTCCCTTTTCATGCTTTTGTATAAACGCGATATCCCGAAAATAAGAATCGCCAAAAAGACACTTCCTTCTCCTACAATCATCCATGTGTTATTTGCTTCACCTTTAATTAATAGGTAACCCCACCAGCAAAATTGCAAGAGTATATAAGCGGACAGCACCAATAAAAACGAAAGATTCGAAGTTCTTTTCACGGCATCTCAAAGGTACGGAAATTCAATTGTTTCCGTTGAATAATCTGCACGGCCGCTGTTAAATAAGCCTCGATTTTCGACGCAGTCTTATCGTTGTCGTGAAACACCAAAATATCGCCTCCCTTGATGTCGTCACAACGTCTTTGAAGTTTCCTAAGCGTCATAGAAGCAGAGAAATCATGGCTCATCCAAGTCCACATTACTATGGTATACTTCTGTTTCATTATTTTCCTGGCATGGAGGGGTGTAATTCGACCGTAGGGCGGGCGGAAATAACGCGATTCAATTTCTTTTCCTGCTTTATTAATGGAGGATAAATAGCTGTTGGGACTTGAGCAAAAAGCACTTTCATGTCCAAAGGTGTGGTTTCCAACGACATGCCCTTCTCGAATTATTCGCGCATAAATATCCGGATGGGCTTGAACGTTTTCGCCCAAACAAAAGAAACATGCTTTTAACTGATGTTTTGCTAAAAAATCCAAAACAATCGGCGTTGCCAAGGGATGAGGACCGTCGTCGAATGTCAAATACACCGCATTGATGTCTTTTCCTTGCCAAATCCATTGAGGCCCAATCCAGCGAAAGAACCGCACGCTCAAGAACGTTTAAAATCCTTCCTGAATTGCGGACTTCGGCGCATACTTTGGATAGTCGTAATGCGCTTTTCTCGATTCAACATTGCTCAAGACTGATTGACGGGATTTTACATCTAAATTGTCTTCCTCCAGGATTTTCGGTAATGCACTTTCATACATTGATTTAATGCACTTCCGTATGCGCAATCCAAGAGTTGAATTCTGTTTATTTAAACCGGTGAAAGTAGCATTCATTTTATGTAAGGCATCCAACACTGCATAAAAATCAGATAAGTTGTCCATATCCTTTACGGCTACATCTGGGTTAACTAAGTAAAAATTAACCATGCTCTCGTAGTGGGTTAAAAGCTTATTCCCTAATTCAGCCGCTTTCTTATCGGCGCCACAAATTGCATAAAGCTGAACGTATTCCGAAAGATTTCCACTGCATTTTGATGCAATGGTTGGTTGATTCGGATCAATTTGTTTCGTCTTGAGATCTATGCGCATGTATTCCCTGTGAGGTGTATTCACCGTAAGCATGTTCAAAGGATCGCATCCATGAACTTCGCCTACGTCCAATACGGTTTCAAAAGGCATCACTTTCAGGGATTTATCTAAAACCTCAATGGCCTTTTTTGTGTTACCTTTCAGCTGCAATTGTTCTGCTAGCAGAAGGAAATTAACCCTGAACTGCGATGTGTGTCTTCGAGCATAGTAATCCGTAAGGACCGACGGATTTGCCATATCTCCGTATTGATACACCTCCATTAAATTATGGTACATTTCGTCCAAATCATAGAAATCCGGTTCTCGAACATTGGCTTGTTTCAAGGGGGAAAGGACATAGGCCATCCCTACTTGACGAATCCAGCCAGAACGCAATAAGGCCATTGAAAAGGATGATCCGCGATTGCTGGAGAAATAAATCCCTCTTTTCCAATCATTATTGGCTACCACATCCATCATCATAACCTCATCCCTTGTTAAATAATCATCTTGACGAGGATCGAATTGAAATCGAATGGTGTCTACGCAGTCGTTCAATCGATTCGCCTTAACGATCCCTGATTTTACAACGTTGGCTTTATTAACCCTCAAACTGAATGCTTCAGAAGGAAAGCAAGCCATAGAGCGTTGTCCTGAGTACAGTAAGTTTCGGTCATCCCTTACGAATGCCATTGCATCAGAAAAGTCTACATAGTTCCAAGAAGTTTCCAGTTCTTGAAACAAGGTAATCAAATCGCCTCCTTTAGCGCGATCCATTTCGTAAGATCCACCTTGAATTTTAGCAATAATAGAGGCCATCGCGTCGTATTTAGAAGACAAGTTTTTTACCAAGTCTTCCCCATCCGTAGAAACTAAATTCGACCATTCTCTTTCGAAAATTTCAGGATTGGATTTTGGCGTAATACTGTACTTTAGTGCATTCGCTTGTGCGGCAAAGAAATTAATCTTTTGCAATGCTATTTTGCGATTCAGCGGGTCTTTTAACCGTAATTTCAAGGCATTTTTCATCACCCTTTTATCCCGCATTGAAAGGTCGAATAATGAAAGAAAGGCCACCTGATCAGTACTCCCTGCGTACATGAGAATTTGATCTTCTCTGAATTTAATCGGCAATGCATCGGATTCATAGGCCTTAAGTTTCATTTGATTGGTGTACCAATCGGTCCCCATCAACGAAAGATTACATACCCTAACATCTGTTCTTTTTCCTTCCACTTCCTGCAAATACCATAGCGGGAAAGTGTCGTTATCTCCGTTGGTAAACAATATGGCATTTTGTTTACATGAGTTGAGGTAATTGTACGCTAAATCCCTAGCAGAGGTTTTACCGCTACGATCATGGTCGTCCCATCCCTGAACCCCCATAATAATCGGAACGATTAAACCAAGTAAGGTGGTTCCAACCAGGGATAATTTTGCTTGATTTATTTTACTTAAAACATAGGATGCCCCAACAGCTAGTGCCATAAGAAAGGCTAAGAATATCCACAATCGAGCGTAACCTGTCAAAAGGCTTAGAACCAACCCTCCAAAAATGAAAATACCAAAACTTTGTAAGGTTTTTTTATTGAGCGAAGTAATAAAATCATAGACGGCATAGACCCCAAAAGCAATCCACATGGCGAAGAAATAAAACGAACCTGCGTATGCATAGTCTCTTTCTCGAGGCTCAAAAGGTTTTTGATTTAAATAAAGGACAATGGCTATGCCCGTGAATAAAAACGCTAATAATAATACAAATGCGTCTTTAGGTGCTCGGTAAAAATGAAAGAAAAGACCCAAAATTGCAAAGGCTAATGGAAGGAGAAAAAATCGGTTGTATCCCTCGTTTTCAGAAGTATACAATGGGTGTCCTTCCGAAGCACCGACACGCGGGCTATCTACGAAATCGATTCCGCTAATCCAATTGCCTCGTAGGGCATCTCCGTTTCCTTGAATATCGTTTTGACGACCTGCGAAATTCCACAGTAAGTAGCGCATGTACATCCAATCTACCTGATAGCGGAAGAAATAGGTCAAGTTTTCTCCCATGGTAGGCAATCTTTTGCCATCTCGTCCAAGTTCTGCTCCCTCCGCCCCTTCTTCTGGATCGTAACCACTCCACTTTTTATACATCTCCACCTTATTGGGGTCCGAACCGTCGTACATTCTAGGAAAAAAGGTTGTTTGGGAATATACGGGCTCCGCTTCTTTCCTTACCGACCCATTGCTTTCATAGTACTTTTCCGCTATTGTATAATTCCCCTGATTCTTTTTAACCCACTCTTCTGCGTCTATTTCCTTTACAAATGCCTTAATTTCATTTTGGTCCTCTCCTCGATCGTTGTCCAAAACAACAAAGCGTCGTAAATAAAATGGAGACATATCTTTCCACCCTTCCGTACTTGTAAGTTCCGGCTGGCCATTCGCGCCCAATTCTTCATTTAACCGCAAGGAATTCCAGTAGGGTCCGCTTAACAGGGAGGGGGTTTTACCGTATTGTTCACGTTTTAAATATGAATGTAGCGTTACGAGGTTCTCCGGGTCGTTTTCATCCAAGGGAGTGTTCGCATTGGAACGAATAACAATCACCGCAAATGAGCTGTAGCCAATTAACAAAACCGTAAGTCCCATAATGGCATTATACCATAAGGCCTTCTGCTTTTTACGAGCATAATAAATACCAAAAGAACAGGCTCCCACCAGAAGAAGGAAGAAAAAAACCATTCCACTATTGAAAGGAAGTCCATAGGAATTAACAAAAGAAACCTCCATTTTACTTGCTAAAGCTACACTACCTGGAATTATCCCTTCTTGTATAAATCCAAGGGTGAATATTGAGATAACCCCGGTAATTAAAATGCCCGCTACATTTGAATTTTTTGAGACATTAAAATAGATAATGTACCCAATTGCAGGAACCACAAGAATACCCAATAAGTGGACCCCTACGGCTAGACCAAGCATGAAAAATATCATAATTATCCACCGGTTTGGTGCCGTCTTCAACTCAACAGAACGCATTTCTTCGTCCCACTTTAACGCCGCCCAGAAAATAACTGCGGTAAACAAGGATGCCATGGCATAAACTTCTCCTTCCACCGCGGAGAACCAAAAAGAATCTGAAAACGTGTATGCCAAAGAAGCAATCGCTGAAGCGGCTAAAATCATGAATCCATCCGCAGTATTGACTTCATTTTTTTGTTTTAGAACAAGTTTGCGCAACATCAGTGTCAACGACCAAAACATGAATAAAACGGTGAATGAGCTGCTCAAAGCCGACAAGGCATTGATCCAAATTGCCACAGAATCCGGTGAAGCAAAAAAGGAAAACATTCGTCCAAGAACCATGAACAATGGTGCACCTGGAGGGTGACCCACTTCCAATTTATAGGCGGCTGTGATGTATTCTCCGCAATCCCACAAACTCGCGGTAGACTCCATGGTGAGCAAATAAACTGCCGTGGCAATGGCAAAAATCGACCAGCCGAAAATATTGTTAAGTTGCTTAAACTTCATAAAAGATGGTTTTGAATCGTTGCGAATTTAATAATATAAAGGTTACTAGAAAAACCACTAACTTAAATTTCGAATCTTGCTTTTTTGGAAATTAAATAAAGTTCATAACTTTGCAACCAGAATGACCCATGGTGTAACTGGCAACACGTCTGATTTTGGTTCAGAAGAGTCTAGGTTCGAGCCCTAGTGGGTCAACAAATGAAAATCCTGCCTTGCGGGATTTTTTTTTGCCCTTATAAAATAACCGCCAATAGTATTTTGGCAAGGGCAAACCAATAAAGGAAGCCTAGACGAAGAAAATGAAGTCCCGTAGTGGACAAATCAACCATGAAATACCTCCTTTTGAAAATGTTTAAGCCTACGAAAAACCCGTCTAAATCGGTGAATTCAACGACAATTCACTAAAATTGCAGCATGAATAAGGACGAAGAGAAAAAAAGCATTGAAAACCTGGGGGAATTTGGGTTAATCGAACACCTGACCTCAACCTTCACTCAAGAGCTTTCAAAAACAGTAACGGGGGTTGGCGATGATTGTGCAGTTATTGACCGCAACGAAAACGAATATACCTTGATTTCCAAAGAACTATTTTTAGAGAACATACATTTCGATTTAATGTATGTGCCTTTAAAACAATTGGGTTTCAAAGTAGTTTCTGCGAGCGTTTCTGACATTTATGCCATGAATGGAGCTGCCGAACAAATATTAATAGGTTTGGGCGTTTCGAGCCGATTTCCTATAGAAGCGTTGGAGGAATTTTATGAAGGGGTGCGCAATGCCTGCGCTCATTATCAAGTCGATTTAATCGGTGGAGACACCAGCAGTTCCGCCAAAGGATTAGTCGTTTCTGTTACGGCCATTGGAAAGGTTGAAAAATCAAGCATTACCTACCGTAAAGGAGGAAAACCCAACGACATTTTATTGGTAAGTGGAGATTTAGGCCGACCATACTTAGGATTACAAATTCTTGAGCGAGAAAAAAGTGTGTTTTTGAGCAACCCAAACATACAACCCGAACTTTCTCAATTCGATACGCTTGTTAAAAAACAACTGATGCCGATGGCTCGCAAAGACCTGGTTGATTTGCTAAAATCCCTCGATTTGATTCCAACTTCGATGATTGATATATCGGATGGTCTCAGTTCAGAGGTATTACACCTTTGCAAAGCAAGTAAGGTCGGATGCGTAATTTATGAAAACAAACTCCCCTATCATGAAGACACGCAGTTAATGGCAACTGATTTCCAACTTTCCCCCTTAACCTGTGCTTTGCACGGCGGGGAGGAATACGAACTCTTGTTGAGTGTTAAGCCAGAAGACTTCGATAAAATTAAAGGCAATCCTTATTTTACCCCTATCGGTTATTTCACCAGCGAAGATCAAGGTCGATACCTTTGTGACACCTCTGAAAGCTATCACGAATTAAAGGCTCAAGGTTGGCGTCATTTTTAATCAATTCTTGGTAGGTTTATCCTTCGTCGAATGACCACATTCAGGGGATAATTCCCTGTAATTTGTTGTGAAAACCATTCCGCCTCGATTTCTGTTCGGAAATCTCCTACACTAAGAACAAATTTAGGGGCGTCGAATTCTATGTAAGAGTCTGTCTTCTGGTGCGCTTGGATGAAATTATTTCGAAGGGAGTCCGCTGTTTTTTTTTCGTATTCAGAGGCCAAGAGTATTCTATAACCCATGATCTCTTGCTTGATTCCTTGGCTTAACTTCGTCGCTGACTCAAAATGACCGCTTCCAATAATATCAACTTGACCATCGACTTTCAACAAAAATCCGAACAACAGAAAAATAACGCCAACAGAATATTTCATGCCATGTACTATTTAGACAAAAATAAACAAACCTTTCAAGTCGTCAACAAAGCTGCCCTAAGCTTATTTAGAATCATTATAAATTAATGCGGCACATGGTTTTTTGTCATGAATGTGTCATAAATAAATCCAATTCGTGTAAATTTGCACGTGAATTATTGGAGTCTTACACACTCAAACTATATAATTTTTGAAACCTAAATTCATGAAAATAGCTCATAGTGAAGGATTTAGAAAAGGCAAGTTGTTCGCCAGCATACTTGTTTTTATCTCTATCATTTTAGCGCCGAACGGTCTTTGGTCCCAAGGAGAAAACCTGTATAAGGCAAAATGTTCTAGCTGTCACCAAATTGAAAAAAATGGTACCGGTCCGATGCTCAAAGGAGCACGTCAACGTTGGGCTGACGCGGGTGAAGGAGATCTTATTTATGAATGGGTAAAAAACAATGCGGCGTTACGGGGCAGTGGGAAGTCGAAGCGAGCCAACCAAGTGTATAATGAGTATGGTGGTTCTCAGATGCAGCTGTTTGCGGATCTTTCCAACGATCAAATTGATCAAATTTTAAATTATGCCGATTCTTCTTCAAGCAAAGCAGCCGCTCCTGGGGCCGCGGGTGCCGCGGATGGAAAAGCCAAAGAAGATGCCGCGAAAGAAGAAGGGAAGGGTGGCGTTAGTAAAACGTGGTGGATCATGGGGGTTATCTTCCTTGTGATTATTTTTTCTGTTAGTGGAGTAAGAAGGCAATTAAAAAATGCAAGTTCTGAGTCTGAGCCAGACACGAATGCAACCTATTGGCAGGAATTCAAGTTGTGGTTGTGGAAATACCGGGCAGCAACTGGAGTAACCGTGCTCGTGCTTACTATAAGTGTTCTTGTGTTGGGGTTGCAAAGTCTAGGAAGCATCAATGTAATGGAGGGATATCAGCCTTCACAGCCCATTAGTTTTCCGCACTCCGTGCATGCCGGACAAAACGGTATCGATTGCAAATACTGCCACAATTCCGTAGAGAAATCTAAGTCTGCGGGCCTTCCAACGGTCAATGTCTGCATGAATTGTCACAAGCAAATCAACGGTAAAACACCGGAGCAACAAGCGCAAATTTCCAAAATTTATGCGGCTGCAGGTTGGGACCCAAACATTAAACCTGCAGGAGGCTACACGGGCAAAACATCTCCTATCGTTTGGAATAAGGTGCATGTTTTACCTGACCATGTTTATTTCAACCACTCGCAACACGTTGTTGCTGGTAAAATTGATTGTATTCAATGCCATGGTGATATGAAAACCATGAAAGAAACAGCTAAAGTTCAAAAGGTTGAAGACTTAAGTAAAATTGAAGGAAATATCAAGTTAACAAAACCTACCCTCACCATGGGCTGGTGTATTGAATGTCATGGTAAAAAAGAAGTGGTGATTGATGACAAGAGCAATGCCTACTACGATGAACTTCATAAGCGTTTAAAAAGAGACATGAAGCATTACAAACACCTTAAAGAAGATGAAAAAATCACGGTAAGTGAATTGGGCGGTTGGGAATGTTCTAAGTGTCACTATTAATTAAGATTTGTAGAAAACAGTTATGGGAAGTACAAAAAAATACTGGAAAGGAATCGAAGAATTGAAAGAAACGCCTGCATTCCTTGAACAGAGAGATCAGGAATTTCCGGCTCAATCCGCTATTGAATCCTTTTTATTGGACGAAAAATTAGCCGAAGCTTCTACGGGCCGTCGCGACTTTCTTAAGTTTCTCGGATTTTCAGTAGCCGCTGCAACTTTGGCTTCTTGCGAAGCTCCTGTCACAAAAGCGGTGCCTTATGTTAACAAGCCTGAGAATGTGACTCCTGGTGTTGCTACATGGTATGCTTCAACCTACTATGATGGACTTTCTTATGCCTCCATTTTGGTGAAAACACGAGAAGGAAGGCCTATTTTCATCAAAGGAAATAAAGATTTTGGCTTCACTAAAGGAGTAACCAATCCGCAGATTATTTCCTCCGTATTAGGGTTGTACGATAGTGAGCGCCTCAACGGCGCTCGCAAAAAAGGCTCAAAAGCTAATGTGGCGGTCAACACCGCAGACCAAGCGATTATACAGGGATTGAAAAATGCGAAAAGCATTGCGATTCTTTCGCCTTCCATTATAAGTCCTTCATTGCTTAAGGGTATCCAATTATTTACGGAAACTTATACCAAAGAGGGAAATCGCAGTGTAGAACTTGTTCAGTACGATGCTATTTCGTATGAGGCCATACGTAAGGCACATTTGCAGAATTTCGGCGAGGCGCGTATTCCTTCCTACGACTTTTCAAAAGCGCGTACAATTGTAAGTGTTGCCGCTGACTTTTGCAGTACATGGCTGTTATCCAACGAATATGCACAACAATATGGGGCGACAAGAAATCCAGACGGCGAGTTTATGTCGACCCATTTCCAATTCGAATCCAACTTGTCCATTACTGGCTCAAATGCCGATTATCGCGGACAAATTAAACCTTCAGAAACCACGTTGGTTTTGCTTTATCTTTTAAACAACCTAAAAGGAACCGGAGGTACAGGATTGAAAGGTGATTTATTGAAAATTGCAAACGCAGCGGTTAAATCCTTAAGAAAATCTGGAAAAAATTCATTGGTTGTATGTGGAACAAACCGCTTAGAAGACCAATTATTGGTTAACGCGATTAATCATCAATTATCTGCCTACGGAACAACGATTGATTTGTCAAACGATGTAAGACTTTTTGGTGCGGAGAACTCCAAGGCTGAAGTATTGTTCTCGAATATTCTTAAAGGTAAGGGTCCCGATGTATTAATCGATTTGGGCACCAATCCAGTTTATACCCACTCGCAAGGAAAAGAACTCAAGGCCGCACTCGGAAAACTACCTCTTTTTGTGTCCACTGCAAAGTATAGCGATGAAACGTCTTCCTTGGCAAGCTACATCGTTCCTGATCACCATCCCTTGGAAAGCTGGATGGATTTTCAGCCAAAATCAGGAGAATATTCCGTAGCTCAGCCCACCATTCGTCCTTTAGGAGACACCTGTTCCGTATTAGAATCTTTTTATGTTTGGGCTGGTTTAACTAAAAGAACGGGCAAAGACTCAACGTTTGCTTACGATACGATTCGTGGTGCATATACTGGCAACTTTGATTTGTTAGTTCATAACAGCTGTGTTGGAACTACTATTCCAGCATTTACCAATACATTTACCCCAGTAAATATCCCTTCATCCAATAAGAACCCTGGTGATTGGGAAGTTAATTTTTATCAAAAAACAGCGATTCGTGACGGGGCTATGGCGAGCAATCCATGGCTACAAGAACTTCCAGATCCAATTTCTAAAGTGACTTGGGACAACTACATAACCATGAACCCTTATCAAATGGAGGAGCTTGGTTACGCGACAACGTATGACCAAGAACATGGACTAAACCTTGCAAAAATTACGGTCAATGGAGTTTCCGTAACTTTACCTGTATACCCGCAACCAGGACAAGCATTGAATACCGTTGGTGTTGCTCTTGGATATGGAAGAGGGGCAGGAGGAGAAGCCATTGGAAAAGGGGCTTATCAAACCAAAGAATACGGCGGATACGATTTAGCTGACGACGGAACGAAAAAAACCATAGGAGCCAATGTTTATCCAATGCTTAGATCATCAGCCGGCATGCTTCAATATTCGGGTGCGGCAAAAGTCGAAAAACAAGAAGGAACTTATTTAATTGCGGCAACCCAGATACATCACACGGTGATGGGCCGGGAGTCCATTGTAAAGGAGACCTCCTTAAACACTTATAAAACGAAAGCCAAGGAAGCATACAACCCTCCTCACATGTTGGAAAGGCTGAACGAACATGGTCATCACGAAAAGGCACCTGTATCAGAATTTGACTTGTGGAATGCACATCCTGTTGAGAAAATAGGACATCGATGGGGCATGACCATTGATTTGTCTTCATGTATTGGTTGTGGTTCTTGTTTGGTGGCTTGTCAAGTAGAAAATAATGTTCCTGTAGTTGGTAAAGACGAAGTTCGACGAGGGAGAGAGATGCACTGGATACGACTTGATAGGTATTATGTGTCGAATGCAGAAGAAGCTATTGGGAAGAAAAAAGAAGAAGACTTCAGCTATTCAGAAGCGGAAAAAGCAACGGTTAATCCAACCGTTGTTCATATGCCATTGATGTGCCACCATTGCAATCACGCCCCTTGCGAAACCGTTTGTCCAGTGCTTGCAACCACTCACAGCAACGAAGGGTTGAATCAAATGACTTACAACCGATGTATTGGTACGCGATATTGCGCGAACAATTGTCCCTACAAAGTGCGTCGTTTCAACTGGTTTAATTATCCATCGTACAAAAAATTCACCGAAGTTAACCCGGCACAAGATGACCTTGGAAGAATGGTATTGAATCCGGATGTTACCGTTAGAACTCGTGGTGTAATGGAAAAATGTTCATTCTGTGTTCAACGCATTCAAAGCGTAAAATTAGACGCCAAAAAAGAAGCGCGTGTTATCGAAGACGGGGAACTCCAAACGGCTTGTTCTGAGGCATGTCCTACCCAAGCTATTACCGTTGGTGATTGGAACGATTATAATTCTTCGGTATACAAGAGTACGCAAAGTAAAAGAGCATATCAAGCCCTTGAGGAGGTTGGAGTTAAGCCCAACATTTGGTACAAGGTTAAAGTAAGAAACGAAGCATAATTAAGGTCTTTCAAAAAAATAAGAAATGCAAAAAGAAGCAGCCATAAGAGAACCGTTAATCCTGGGTCATAAAACATACCATGACGTAACGGAAGACGTTTGTAAGCCTATTGAAGACAAGGCTCCAAGAATGTGGTATATACTATTTACCATTGCATTAATCATAGGTCTATACGGCGTTGGCTCTATTTGTTATTTGCTAGGAACCGGGATTGGGGTTTGGGGACTTAATAAAACCATCGGATGGGCTTGGGATATTACCAACTTTGTATGGTGGGTAGGTATTGGTCACGCAGGCACCTTAATTTCGGCAGTTTTATTGCTTTTCCGTCAAAAATGGAGAATGGCAATTAATCGTTCCGCTGAAGCGATGACCATTTTTGCCGTCTTTATGGCAGGAACTTTTCCTTTGATTCACATGGGTCGTTTGTGGGTAGGTTATTGGGTTCTTCCTTTACCGAACCATTTTGGTTCATTGTGGGTGAACTTCAACTCCCCTCTTTTATGGGACGTTTTCGCTATTTCTACCTATTTATCAGTTTCTTTGGTGTTTTGGTACATTGGATTGATCCCTGACTTCGCGACTATACGCGATCGCGCTAAAAAGCCAGTAGCGAAAAGAATGTACTCTATCCTTTCTTTTGGTTGGTCTGGAAGAGCTAAACACTGGAACAGGTTTGAATTGGTTTCCTTGGTATTGGCAGGTCTTGCAACTCCTTTGGTGTTCTCCGTTCACTCCATTGTATCCTTCGACTTTGCTACATCCGTAATACCTGGTTGGCACACAACGATTTTCCCTCCTTACTTTGTTGCCGGGGCCGTTTTTTCTGGATTTGCAATGGTACAAACCTTGTTGTTGGTCATGCGTAAAGCCATGAAACTGGAGGCGTATATTCATACAAAGCACGTCGAATATATGAATGTTGTAATCATGGTTACCGGGTCCATTGTTGGAACAGCCTACATTACCGAATTATTCATTTCATGGTATTCAGGAGTTGAGTATGAAGCCTATGCGTTTCTTAACCGGGCTACTGGCCCTTACTGGTGGGCCTATTGGTCAATGATGACCTGTAACGTTATTTCTCCGCAATTGATGTGGTTTAGAAAATTGCGAAGAAGCTTATTGTTCACCTTCTTCATTTCAATTATTGTCAATATCGGTATGTGGTTCGAGCGTTACGTAATCATTGTTACTTCGATTCATAGGGACTACATTCCTGCGGCTTGGAGTATGCATTATCCAAGTCATATTGATATTGCCGTATATATTGGAACCATTGGTCTCTTTTTTGTGTTTTTCTTGTTGTTCGCAAGATACTTCCCTGTATTAGCTTTGAACGAAGTAAAAACGATCCTTAAAGGGTCAGGCCAATCGTATAAAGAATCCCCAGATTATCACAAACACCATTAATTGTCATGGCAGATAAACTAATATATGTAATGTATGGAGACGACGAGGTGCTTAAAAACAGCGCTAAGAAACTCGTGTCCAATGGCGTTAAAATTGCTGAAGTATACAGCCCTTTTCCAATCCACGGGATTGATCCAATTATAGGAGTTAAAGGGACTAGACTGGGCATCATGGCCTTTTTATACGGCTTAACCGGATTAACCCTTGCAACCATTGGAATGCATTATTTTATGGTGCGTGAGTGGAAAATGAATGTTGGAGGAAAACCCAATTTTACCTACGCAGAAAACATGCTAGCATTCATTCCTGTCTCTTTTGAGTTTACCGTCTTGTGTGCAGCTCATGGAATGGCTATAACGTATTTATTGCTCAACCGAACGCTTCCGGGAATGCCCGCACAAAATCCAGACCCAAGAACGACCGATGATAAATTTGTCATGGAAATACGGCTACAAGATCAATCGATCAGTGAATCTGAATTGGATGAACTGCTCAAAAACACCGGTTTCGAAGAATTGGAAAAGAAAGTTATTAAATAAGAGTATTTAGTCAAGAGAATGAAAAAATCATTTATTAAATATACAGGTGTTCTTCTTTTTGGATTGTTCGCCTTTACTTCATGTAGTTCAGATCCAGACAGTCCGGGCCTAGAGTACATGCCCGACATGTACCGCTCACCGGCTATTGAAGCATATGTAGATTACGGAGAGGTTCGTGGAAGAATTGATGAAAACAAAAAAGTTCAACTAACTGCCCTTACTCCTCCAGAATTCACCATTCCTTTTTATGGTACGGATAGTAATTTGGTGAAGACCATGTTGCCTTACCAACATTTACCAAATGCCTTGATGAAAAACACCCACGGATTGTTCAACGAAAGACTCTCTTCACAAGATGAGTACACTTTAGCGGCTGCCGACAAAATTAACGGCGTTGCCTTCAGTGAAAAAGTTATCGAAAAAGGAAAAAAAATATACACGGCTATGTGCCAACATTGCCATGGAGAAAAAGGTGATGGAAATGGTCCAATGGTTACTTCTGGAGCATACAATGGTGTGCCAAACTATACTGAGGCGCAAAGAATGGCTTTATCAGACGGACAAATGTTTTACTCCATCTATTATGGTAAAGGCATGATGGGCGCTCACAGATCTTTGCTGAACAAAGAAGAAATATGGACCGTAATACATTACATCCGAAGCATTCAGTATAAAGACTATGCTAAAACCGGTAAAATCGCATTTACAGATACGACTAAAACTAAATAGTAACCCATGGAGTTAACTAATCCTTCTGAAAAATTTCAAATTACACCTAAAGCGAAACGTTTTGCTTTAAGTTTATTAATTATTGGTGGCGTGCTCTCTACTTTAGGGATAATACTTGGAGCAGGGGAAGAACATTTTCTTACCCGGATTATGACCAATGGATTGATTAATGCTTTCTTCTTTTTCGCTATTGGACTCGGCGCATTGTTTTTCTTGGCGTTGAATTATGCTACTGAAGCGGGCTGGTATGCCGTAATCAAACGTGTTGTGGAATCCGTTGCGCTCTATTTACCCTATGGTATTGGGGTTTTAGGTGGTGTTCTCTTACTTATTACCGTAATGAAGGGGGCGCATATTTACATATGGATGGATGAAGAGGTCGTCAAAGAAGATCATATAATAGAAGGAAAATCAGCCTATTTGAACATTGCTTTCTTTTGGATACGCACCCTTGCCTATTTCGCCGTTTATTTGATTTTTCTGAGAGGCTTTAGAAAGAGATCGCTATTGGAAGACGAAGTTGGTGGAACGGAGATTCATTTTAAAAACTACCGAAAAGGAGCTACATTCTTAGTGTTTTTTGCGGTTTTCAGTTCAACTTCTGCCTGGGATTGGTTGATGTCTATTGATGTGCATTGGTTTAGCACCCTTTTTGGATGGTACACATTTGCCGGCATGTGGGTTTCCGCCATGGTGGTAATTGTTCTTACCATTATTTACCTAAAGAAACTAGGCTACTTGCCACAAATCAACGAATCGCACATTCATGATGTAGGGAAATGGATTTTTGCCATATCCTTTTTGTGGTCTTATCTATGGTTTTCACAATACATGCTTATTTGGTACGCGAATATCGGTGAAGAAGTAGCCTATTACGTAATGCGCACCGAAAACTTTAAGGTATTGTATTTTGGAATGTTTCTTATAAACTTCATCTTTCCTATGCTAATCTTGATGTCGCGCGACGCTAAACGCGATAGCGGAATCCTCATGTTTGTAGGCATCATCATTCTTTTAGGACATTGGTTGGATGTTTATATCATGGTGTCTGCAGGTTCACTTGGCGTTAATGCTCAATTAGGAATTCTTGAACTTGGAATGCTTTTACTTATGGCAGGTGCATTTATTATGATCTTGCTAAAAAATCTAACAAAGGCTCCGTTATTGCCAGTACACCATCCCTTTCTTGACGAGAGTATACACCATGAATTTTAACTTATTTAATTAAAATGGAAAGCAAATTAATCATTCTTGGAATTATTGTTTTAGGTGCTATCGCCATTGCTCAACTTACGCGCCTTTATGAGTTAGCGCGTAAAAACCGCAAAGAAGAAGAGCATGAAATACCCAACAGGGACAACTACTTGAATTCTAAACTTATGTTAGTATTCAACGTATTTCAATTCGGAGGCTTCCTTTATTTAGTCTATAAATACGGTTGGACCGGAAGAGGCCCCTCAGCCTCACTCGAAGGTCAAAGTACTGACTGGTTATTAAACCTGAACTTCATCATTATAATTCTGGTGTTTTTTATCACCAACTTCTTACTTTTCTATTTCGCGTACAAATATGTACGTCGCCCGGGGGTTAAAGCCTACTATTTCTCCCACAGCAATAAACTCGAATTACTTTGGACATCTGTGCCTGCTGTAGTATTGGCGGTTATCATTATTCTTGGGCTTAAAACATGGAATGAAATTACAGCTCCTGCCGCAAAGGATGCGGTTAAAATCGAATTGTACGCACAACGTTTCAACTGGACCGCCCGGTATGCAGGAATGGATAATACCTTGGGGAGATCGGACTACAAGCTAATTACCGCAAGTAATGAATTAGGACTTATTACCTCTGCCTCTATTGACTCGTCAATTAACGCTATGATGCAAGGACCGGATGGTATTTTAGACATCAAGAAAAAACTCAATGACAACGATCTTGTTTTATCCGATTCAGTAGCTACAAGCTTGCAAGAGCGCTTAGACCGAAAAGAACGCCTAATTCGTTTGTTACAACAAATGAAAGCTACGCACAATTCGAAAGAAGATGCCGCTGCTTGGAACGATATCATTCAAAAAGACACCCTTTATTTGTGCAAGGATCAAGCATATGAATTCAGCTTTCGTTCTAAAGACGTAATTCACTCCGCTTATTTCCCTCATTTCCGACAACAAATGAATACTGTTCCAGGATTGTCTACACGCTTGAAGTTTACGCCAATTCATACGACCAAGGAAATGCGAAAAATCAAAAATTTAGCCACCTTCAACTACGTATTAATGTGCAATAAAATTTGCGGTGGAGCCCATTATGGAATGAAAATGATTGTGGTGGTAATGGATAAAAATGAATACCAAAAGTGGATGAAAAACAAAATGAAGCAAACCTTTAGAAACTCCTTCATTCCAGCAACTGCTGCTGCTCCCATTGAAACACCTGCAAAAGAAAGTTAAATAAATAAACGATTAAACTAATTAAAATGGCTTCTCATCACGACGCTCATCATGAACACGATCATCACGAAGAAACTTTTGTGAGCAAGTATATTTTTAGTCAAGACCATAAAATGATTGCCAAGCAGTTCTTAATGACTGCCGTATTCATGGGCTTGGTGGCTATGATGCTCTCCATTCTTTTTCGTATACAATTGGCTTGGCCTGGTGAAAAATCTGAATTTCTTCACTTTTTCCTTGGTGAATATTGGGCCCCGAATGGTGTGCTTCAAGAGGACATGTATTTGGGCTTAGTAACGATTCATGGTACAATCATGGTCTTCTTTTTATTAACCGGAGGATTATCAGGAACTTTCTCCAACTTGCTTATTCCATTGCAGCTAGGCGCACGAGATATGGCATCTGGATTCCTAAACATGCTCTCTTTTTGGTTCTTTTTTGCCTCGTCTTTAATCATGTTCCTTTCGCTCTTTATTTTCAATGGAAGCATTTTTGGAATTGATTTAGGTGCCGATGGTAACGGGCCAGCAATGTCAGGGTGGACTGTATATCCTCCTCTCTCTGCCCTTCCTCAGCTCGGCGGCGGAGCCGGTCTTGGAATGACCATGTGGTTGATCTCTATGGCGATTTTCATTGCCGGATCATTACTAGGAAGTCTTAATTACATTGTTACAGTATTGAATTTAAGAACCGCTGGTATGTCAATGTTGAGAATGCCCCTTACTATTTGGGCTTTCTTTGTTACGGCTATCCTAGGTGTTCTTTCGTTTCCTGTGCTATTGTCCGCGGCCCTGTTGCTGATAATGGACCGATTAGCCGGTACGAGTTTCTACCTTTCCGACATCATGGTAGGTTCCGAAATGTTAACCAATCATGGCGGATCACCGCTTTTATTTCAGCACTTGTTTTGGTTTTTAGGGCACCCTGAGGTATACATCGTTTTACTTCCAGCTTTGGGATTGTCCTCCGAAATTATTGCGACCAATTCTCGCAAACCCATTTTCGGTTACAAAGCCATGGTTGGATCGATCTTGGCCATTGGATTTTTATCGTTCATCGTTTGGGGACATCACATGTTTATCACAGGAATGAATCCTTTTCTAGGTAGCGTATTTGTATTTACCACTTTGCTCATTGCGATCCCTTCCGCAGTTAAAGTGTTCAACTATATCACTACGTTATGGAGAGGTTCTATCGTTTTTACACCAGCGATGCTCTTTGCAATTGCTCTTGTTTCAACCTTCATCACGGGTGGAGTTACTGGTATCATCCTGGCAGATTCAGCGTTGGATATCGCTATTCATGATACCTATTTCGTTGTTGCACACTTCCATATCGTTATGGGTATGTCGGCGGTATTCGGAATGTTTGCTGGGGTTTATCATTGGTTTCCTAAAATGTATGGGCGAATGATGAATACTCGAATGGGTTATGTTCATTTTTGGATAACGTTAGTTGGAGCATACGGAGTATTCTTTCCAATGCATTTCGTCGGTCTAGCTGGAGCACCAAGAAGATATTATAATTATTCAGTATATGAAACCTTCGATACAGACTCCTATGCTATGATCATGGATTTAAATGTGATTATCACGACCTTTGCAATCATTGCCGCTATCGGACAAGTTGTATTCTTATTCAACTTTTTCTACAGCATTTTCCGAGGACCTAAAGCGCCTCAAAATCCATGGAAATCTAACACCCTCGAATGGACCACCCCGGTTGAGCACATTCATGGCAACTGGCCAGGAGAACTTCCAACCGTGCATCGTTGGCCTTATGACTATTCCAAACCCGGGTCTGAAGAAGACTTTATTCCTCAAAACGTACCCTTACAAGACTGGGAACAAGAGGAAGCGCATTAAGCTTTTAGTCAGAATAATTATTCCGAAAGTTTTTCGATTTCAGGAGCTATGTTTCGTAGCTCCTGAAAAAATTCTTCCCCAAAAGCTCTTACCAGAGGTTTCTTTAAAAATAGATAAACTGGAATTCCCAATCTTTCACCACAAGCATTGGCGGAATTGCAGATATCCCACTCGTCAAATTGAATGGCGGTAAAATCGTTCAGTTTTCTAACGCGAATAGGGTAAAGTGCGCAAGAAATGGGCTTTATGTCAGGAATAACCCCTTGTTTTGAAGCGGTTTCAATAGAACATAATGCAACGCCTTCTTCATTCAAGTATACAAAAGCACACTCCTTACCATTTACCAGGGTGGTAACATATTCGCCTTCGGAGTCGACCGTAGCCACTCCCTGTGATTCCACCGCTTGAATGCCTTCAGAACTCATGTAGGGTTTAATTGCCGGTAATGCGTGGCTCAACAGCGGCACTTCCTCTTTTAATAATGGTGCGCCCACATCACCTAAAACGCAACAGGAACCTTTACAACGATTAAGGTCGCAAACAAATTTTCTTTTGAAAATTTCATCGGAAATTATTTTATCTTCTAATTCTATCAGCATGAACAAAATTAGTTAAGTTGCTAGAAAAATTTTCGTAATTGCGTTTTTATTCCTAGCTTTGTAGCATATTAGTGGTTTGAGGGGACGAAAGTCCCCTCTTTTTTTAACGGTAATGGACAAAGGATTAATATTAAAATTAGCACAAGAACGAATCGATGTATTGGATCGGGGATTGTTCGTCGTTGATTTAACCGTATCTGCTACCAATGTCATTAATGTGGAATTGGATTGTGAAAAAGGTGGGGTTTCGATTGAGGATTGCATTTCTGTGTCAAGGAATATCGAACACAATTTGGACCGCGAAAAAGAGGACTTTGAATTAAACGTTTCCTCTGCGGGAATGGACAAACCTCTGCGCCATGAAAAACAATTCATTAAACACACCGGAAAGAAAATTAGCCTCCTTAAAAAAACAGGGGAAGTGGTAGAAGGCGTGCTAATTGCGTACAATGACCAGTGTTGGATTGTTGATTGCGAAAAAAAGATAAAGCTACCCAAAAAAAAAGCGGAAGTAATTACCGAACGTATCGAATATTTGAAAACAGAAATAAAAGAAATCAAACGTGTTATATCCTTTAAATAGTTATTTATGAATAGTATTGATTTAGTAGAATCCTTTTCGGAATTCAAGGACCTAAAAAACATTGACAAACAAACCATGCAACATGTCCTTGAAGATGTTTTCAGGGCTATGCTTAAACGAAAATTCAACACAGATGCCCATATTGATGTTATTGTAAATATCGATAAGGGAGATGTGCAAATTTTCTTGAATAAAGAGATTGTAGACGACGGCGAAGTGGAGGATTCTAACACCGAAATCGCTTATTCTGATGCCATTAAAATTGAGCCTGACTTTGAAATCGGAGAATCGGTAACCGAGGAATTTAAATTTGCTGATTTTGGACGTCGCAATGTGTTGTCCTTGCGTCAAAATTTGATCTCCCGTATCTTGGAATTAGAAAAAGATCATTTGTATAAAAAATACAAAGAGCGAATTGGCGAAATTATTACGGGTGAGGTATATCAAGTTTGGAAAAAAGAAATTTTGGTGCTTGATGACGACAAAAACGAACTTATCCTACCCAAATCAGAACAAATTGGAGCAGATTTCTTCAAAAAAGGAGAAACAGTACGTGCCGTGGTTTCCAAAGTGGATATGCGGAATAGTACGCCGGTCATTATTCTCTCAAGAACGGCCCCTGAATTTTTAGAGCGTCTTTTTGAATTAGAAGTTCCTGAGGTTTTTGATGGCCTTATTACCATTAAGAAAATTGTACGTGAACCAGGCGAGCGTGCCAAGGTGGCTGTTGAGTCTTATGACGACCGCATCGACCCTGTAGGTGCCTGCGTTGGAATGAAAGGAAGTAGAATTCATGGCATTGTACGAGAGTTAAAGAACGAAAATATCGATGTCATTAATTATACCTCTAACCAGCAGTTGCTGATTCAAAGAGCCCTTTCTCCTGCGAAAATAACCTCCATGGAAATCAACGAAGAGGAAAAGCGGGTCAAAGTGTATTTGAAGCCAGACCAGGTGTCGTTAGCCATTGGAAGAGGGGGAAACAACATCAAGCTCGCAGGAAAATTAGTGGGTTATGAAATCGACGTATACCGAGAAGGAGAAGTAGATGTAGAAGACGTTGATTTGGAAGAATTCATCGATGAGATTGATGGCTGGATTATCGACGAATTAAAATCTGTAGGTTGTGATACTGCGAAAGCCGTGCTTGAAATGACCGTTGAAGAATTAGTTAAACGCACTGAACTTGAAAAAGAAACCGTTGAAGAAGTTTTCAAAATTCTGAACGCTGAATTTGAATAGTCCCGTAATAGTCCATAAACGCACGAACAAAAAATATGTCTGATAAACCCATTCGATTAGGAAAAGCCGCTAGTGAACTCAACGTAGGGTTACCTACCCTTATTGAGTTTTTGGCAACGAAAGGTATCGTTATAGATTCAAATCCAAACTCTAAGCTTGATCCGGAACATTTCCATATTCTAAGGTCGGAGTTTGCTGCAGATCAAACACTAAAAGATCAATCCAAGGCTGCGTTAATTAAAGAAAAAAAGGAAACTATTTCGCTTCAAGAAACGAAACCAGAGCCTTCGGTCTCTAAATCAATTCCTGTGGAAGATGACGGAGATGAAATAAACTTAGATGAAATAAAACGCAGTGTTTTGGGAGGAGAAACGGCTTCCTCAAAACCCAAAGAACCGACCATTAATGTGGTGGGCAAAATTAACCTTGACGAATTTTCCCCCAAGAAAAAGGCAGAAACGCCTAAAGTAGAAGAGGTTAAACCGGAGGCCACAACTCCTGAGCCCCAAGAAAAAACACCTTCGAATAAGGCCCCAGAAATAGAAACGATAAAAACCGAAAGGACCGTTTTAAGTGGTTTAACAGTTCTTGGAAAAATTGAACTCCCGGTTGAAAAACCAAAAACACAAAACACGGCTGATTCCAATGCTTCAGAAGAAGCAAAAAGAAAGCGTAAAAGAATTAAAAAAGTAGAGCCTTCATCTGCTTCCGCCAATAAAACAAGTGCCGACAAACCAGGACTGAAACAAGACAAAAAAGAAATCTCCGAACAAGATATCCAAAAAGAAATTAAGGATACCTTGGCGCGTTTATCCAACCAAGGAGGAAAATCTAAATCTTCAAAAAACCGTAAAATTAAGCGAGAATCCATTGCTCAAAAAAGACAAGAAGAACTTCTTGCTGCAGAAATGGACGATAAAATTCTAAAATTAACGGAATTTGTTACGGTATCCGAACTGGCGATCATGATGAATGTTCAGGCAACACAAGTAATTTCAGCGTGTATGTCGCTTGGGATTTTCGCTTCAATCAATCAACGCCTGGACGCCGAAACCATTCAAATTGTTGCCGACGAGTTTGGCTTTGAAACCGAGTTTATCAGCGCAGATGTACAGGATTCCATCGCGGTTGTTGAAGATGCTCCCGAAGATTTATTGCCGAGGTCTCCAATTGTTACCGTTATGGGACACGTCGATCATGGTAAAACTTCCTTGCTCGACCGCATTCGAAATGCCAACGTAACCAGTGGTGAAGCAGGGGGTATTACCCAGCACATCGGAGCGTATTCCGTTACCTTAGCAGACGGTCGAAAATTAACGTTTTTAGATACTCCCGGTCACGAAGCGTTTACCGCGATGCGTGCTCGGGGAGCTCAAGTAACCGATATCGCTATCATCTTAGTCGCTGCCGATGATGACGTCATGCCTCAAACGAAAGAAGCCATTTCTCACGCTCAAGCCGCAGGTGTTCCGATGATTTTTGCAATCAACAAAATCGATAAGCCCGGAGCAAATCCTGAAAAAATCAGAGAACAGTTGTCCCAAATGAACATATTAGTTGAGGAGTGGGGAGGTAAATATCAATGCCAAGAAATTTCGGCGAAACAAGGGCTTAACATTCCTGAATTATTGGAAAAAATCCTGCTTGAAGCCGAACTATTAGAGCTTAAAGCAAATCCCAATAAAAACGCGGTTGGAACAGTCATTGAATCCTCGCTGGACAAAGGCAAAGGCTACGTAACCAACATGCTTGTTCAGACAGGTACCTTACGAATTGGCGATGTGGTTTTGGTAGGCCGACATTATGGTAAAATACGGGCGATGCAGGACGAACACGGGAATTCGCTTAAAATTGCAGGCCCATCCGTTCCAGTAGCAGTATTAGGAATTAACGGTGCGCCAAGTGCCGGAGACAAGTTCCATGTTTTAGACGACGAACGCGAAGCAAAAGGCTTGGCCTCAAAACGAGAACAACTATACCGAGAGCAAGGCCTTCGAACCAATAAACACATCACCTTAGATGAAATTGGCCGCCGATTGGCCATTGGTGATTTCAAAGAATTGAACTTAATTGTAAAAGGAGATGTGGACGGTTCTATTGAGGCCTTGTCCGATGCGCTATTAGGTCTTTCAACCAATGAAATCCAGGTAAACATCGTGCATAAAGGCGTTGGAGCCATTTCCGAAGCAGATATCAACCTTGCCTCCGCCTCCAATGCTATCATCCTTGGGTTCCAAGTTCGTCCATCGTTGAGTGCCCGTAAATTGGCAGAATCCGAACAAATTGATATTCGCTTGTATTCCGTTATTTACAAAGCCATTGAAGAAATTAAATCGGCCATGGAAGGAATGCTTTCTCCGGATATTGAAGAACAAATCATTGGTACTGCGGAAATCCGTGAAACGTTTGACATCACAAAAGTTGGGACAATTGCCGGATGCTATGTCGTGGATGGTATCATTAAACGCAGTGCTAAAGTTCGGGTAATTCGCGATGGAATCGTTATCCATAACGGAGTACTTGGATCCCTAAAACGATTCAAAGACGATGTGCGCGAGGTAAAAAACAATTATGAATGCGGTTTGAACATCGATAAGTACAACGACATCCAAATTGGTGATTTGGTGGAAGCCTACGAAGAAGTGGAAGTCGCTAGAAAGTTATAATACAACCTTGTTGTTTCTTTAATTTATTGTACCTTTGATACTAATATAACAATCGATATGGGTGGAAAATTTGGTGTTTTTGAAATCATTTTAATTCTCGCAATTGTTTTATTGTTGTTTGGTGGCAGAAAAATTCCAGAATTGATGAAGGGCTTAGGCCAAGGGATTCGCGAATTCAAAGATGCTTCCAAGGGGCAAGAAAAAAACACGGCAGAAGGGGATAAAAAATCCATAGAGGAAAAATAATCCCTATGTATTCCGATATTGATGAAATCCAATCGGATCTTCGGTTGGGAAAATCGGTTGTTGATATTGTTAATCATTACTTGCTTCGTATCGAGCAGCAAAAGCACCTCAATGCCTTTGTTGAAGTATTTGAAGAATCCGCTCGAACATCCGCCCACGAAATTGACCAAAAAATCAAAGCTGGAACCGCAGGACCCTTGGCGGGGCTGGTCTTGGGCATCAAGGATAACATTTGCTATAAAGGTCATCAAGTAAGTGCCTCTTCACAAATTCTCCAAAACTTCGAATCTCTTTACACTGCCACATGTTTGCAGCGGCTCATCGATCAAGACGCCATCGTCATTGGTCGTTTGAATTGCGATGAATTTGCCATGGGGAGCTCCAATGAAAAATCGTTCTACGGCCCAGTTCGCAATGTTCATAATGAAGCATATGTTCCAGGAGGTTCTTCAGGAGGCTCAGCGGTGGCTGTTGCTGCAGGATTGTGCACCGCGGCCCTGGGCTCGGACACCGGAGGTTCGGTTAGGCAACCGGCATCATGGACAGACACCATAGGATTTAAACCTACCTACGGAAGGATTAGCCGTTATGGGTTAATTGCTTACGCGTCCTCCTTTGACCAAATAGGGGTTTTCAGTCAATCCATCAAAGACACCCAAACCCTTTATGAAATCATGGCTGGAAAGGACGCCATGGACGCAACAAGTTCTTCCTTGGAAGTGCAAGAAGCACCGATAACACAAAAAAGCCTACGATTCGGCGTCATCAAGGACTACCTAGACCACCCTCAACTTGATCCCGAAGTGCATGCGCATTTAGTTGAACTTATTTCAAGATTGGAGCAAGCGGGGCACACGATCACTTATTTTGATTTTCCGTATTTAGCGTATGTCGTTCCCGTTTATTATGTGTTAACGACCGCAGAGGCGTCTTCCAACCTCTCACGCTTTGACGGAGTTCATTTTGGTTATCGGTCTAATGACGCTTTTGGCACCGATGAGGTGTACACCAAATCCCGAAGTGAAGGGTTCGGCGAAGAGGTAAAACGTAGAATCATTACGGGCACTTTTGTTTTATCCAATGAACAATACGAAGCCTACTATGCCAAGGGACAAAAAGTTCGTCGCTTACTGCAAGACCATACCCGTCATATGTTTGAGAAAGCAGATTGCCTTATCATGCCTACAACGCCCTCAACCGCTTTTAAAATAGGGGAAGTTAAAGACCCTATAACCATGTACCTTCAAGACATCTATACCGTTCATGCAAATTTGACGGGCAATCCTGCAATCAGCCTGCCTTTTGCTTTTCATACCAATGGATTACCTTTTGGCGTACAACTCATGACCGATAATTTTAACGAATCCCTTTTATTTCATGCGTCAGCAATCGTTAAAAACTCGATGGTATAGCTTTTTGTGGATGTTTTTAGGGCTGTCGACGTCCTTTTTCGCTCAAAACACCCCTCCCAATGGTGCGGGTAAAGACTCTTTAGGATTAAATCCTTTCCTCAACACAGTTACACAATCCTTGCAATATTTCTACGCTGATTATGCGAACTCAACGGTTTCCGATTCCATCATTAAAGCGCTGAACTATGAACCTGATATGCTCCCCGAATTTAGCGACAAAGAATACTGCGAACGATTAGATCAAATGAATCAAAAAAGTCCTTTTGGATTTGATTGCAATAATATTACCCTTAATTCAATCCGTTTTTTTGCTAAAAACCGACGCGCTTTTGTCAAAATTGTTTTAGGCCGGTCAGCTTTATATTTCGATTTGTTTGAAGAAAAATTATCCGAATATGGCCTTCCTTTGGAATTAAAATATTTAGCCTGCATCGAGAGCGGATTGCGGCCTCAAGTTAAATCCAAGGCCGGTGCTTTAGGATTGTGGCAATTCATGTACCGAACGGGGCTCTATTACGGATTAGAAGAAACCTCCTATTTAGACGAGCGAATGGATCCTATCAAAGCAACGGACGCTGCTTGCCGTTATCTAAAAAAACTTTTTGGGATTTATGGTGACTGGAACCTTGCCTTGGCCGCATACAATGCTGGACCAGGAACGGTAAACCGTGCACTTCAGCGGTCAGGAAACCAAAAAAACTACTGGGATATTCGTCCGTATTTGCCTTCTGAAACCCAGGGCTATGTTCCCACGTTCATTGCTGCTGCCTACATGATGACCTACTACCAGGAACACAACCTTATGCCTGCTCCTGCAAAAATCCACAACGCGCAGCTGGACACTATGTGCCTAAAAAGGGGGCTTTCGATGGCTACCATTTCAAAAAATTTGGACTGGGAATTACAAGAAATTAAAGACTTAAACCCTATTTATAAAGCCGAATATATTCCGGCATCGATAAAACAACGCTGTGTAACCGGTCCCCTGGATAAAATACTGCTCTTAGTATCCATGGAAGACTCCTTGTACCTGTTGGAAAATCCGATTACTCCTAAAAACCTGCCCAACGTTGAGCCCTTGAATAAGGATAGCTTATTGTTTTACGGCGACAGCCTCTCTGGAACCGACGTTTTCCACAAAGTAAAGCCCAATGAAACGATGTCTTCCATCGCTGCAAAATATAAGGTGTCCGTCGATGAACTTTTAGAATGGAACGCCCTTAATACCTCCAACGTATATGTAGGACAACGAATCGTGCTGAAAAAAACCAACACACAAATTCCGGTAATAACCCCCCCCTCCCCCAACGTAAAACCTGTTATAAAACCCGTTGTAAAACCTAAAAAATACCATACCGTTAGGTCTGGGGAATCCCTTGGTAAAATTGCAGCGAAATACCATTTGTCCTTAGCTCAACTCAAAAAATTAAATCCAGGCAAAGGGAATATTATCCAAGTGGGGGACAAGATCCGTATAAAATAGTTGCCCAATGTTGATTACGGCCACCATCATTACCTACAACGAAGAACCAAATATCGCACGTTGCCTGGAAAGCTTACAAGGAATTGCCGATGAAATCATTGTTATGGACTCCTTTTCAACCGATCGAACCATGGAAATTTGTCGTTCGTTTGGCGTAACGTTTCACCAACAAAAATGGCAAGGCTATGCACAACAAAAGAATGATCTAAACGCTTTGGCTACTTACGATATGATATTATCTCTAGATGCGGATGAAGTGCTTTCTTCAGAATTACAACATTCAATTCTTAAAATGAAAGCTTTAGGGGAAAGGGGAACATACGCTGTGAATCGTTTGACCAATTATTGTGGAAAATGGATCTACCATTCGGGTTGGTATCCTGACATCAAAGTTCGCTTGTTCCCAAAATCTTGTTATTGGGAAGGAAACTTGGTGCACGAAGAATTGGTGTGTTCCGAGGCATTCACTCCTTCCTTATTAGAGGGGCACTTGGAACACTATTCTTATACTTCGCATCGTCAGCACCGAGAACGAGCCGATCGATATTCTACCTTGACGGCAAAAAAATACGTGGAATTGGGTAAAAAGCCCTATCCTCTGCAACCCTTCATTAGCGCTGTTGGCAGATTTGTTAAAATGTATGTTCTAAAGCGTGGGTTTTTGGATGGCCGCTCCGGTTATCATATTGCCCGCATCAGCGCGCAATCGAATTTTTTTAAATACCAAGAAGTAAAGCGCTTGTATGAAGAACGAAAAACCCATTAAGCGAATCATCGTTTCTCGTACCGATAGCATTGGTGACGTTGTCCTAACTCTGCCTTTGTGCGTGAAGTTAAAATCCCTTTATCCAGAGGCGGCCTTGATTTATTTGTGCAAAGCCTATACGAAGAGCGTGGTCGAGTGCTTTGCTCCCGTGGATGAAGTTTTACTTTTGGAGGATGTTGAGCACATGACCAAAGTTGAGCGTAAACAGGCTTTGTTCGCCGACGTGATTTTTCATGTTTTTCCTCAAAAAAAAATAGCCCAGTGGGCCAAAGAGGCCAACATTACGCACCGCATCGGAACAAGCCACCGTTGGGCTCATTGGATCTATTGCAATAAAAGGGTAAACTTTACGCGAAAGAACTCCCCCCTTCATGAAGCACAATTGAACTTTCACCTCCTAAAACCATTGGGGCAAACAAATATCCCCTCCTTCTCAGAAATTCAGGACATGTCGATGAGTTTTCAAGGAAACTCAAGTTCTCCCATCAGCGGCGATTACATCGTGCTTCACCCCTTTTCCAAAGGAAGCGCGGTAGAATATCCCCTCCGCTGTTATGTGGAATTAGCGCAAAGGTTGTCGGATCAGGGCTACCAAGTGGTGGTTTCAGGAACGGCCGTGGAAGCGGAAAAAATAGGCGTAAGTTTTGATCATATACCGGGAGTTATCAACGCGGTTGCGAAATATTCCCTCCAAGAACTCTTGGGAGTTTTAAAACAAGCCAAAGGTTTTGTTGCGTGCTCCACAGGGCCACTTCATTTAGCCGGCATCATGAATGTAAAAACAGTAGGGCTTTTTTCACCTAAAAAACCGATTGATCCAGGACGTTGGTCGCCCTTGGGAACGCAAACACAATGTTTGGTTTTTGACAATGATTGTACGCAATGTCAGGAAAAAAAATCGTGCAATTGCATCGAAAAAATTCCCGTAGAACGCATTTTCAATGCCCTTCTTTCTTGAGGTAAAATCCTTAAGGGTTTGAAGGGCTTTACTATCTTTGCGGCCAAAGCAACTACATCATGGAATACAATCCACGCGAAATTGAAAGCAAATGGCAATCGTACTGGAAAAATAATGCAACGTATCGGGTTTCTTTAGACCTGAACAAACCCAAATTTTACGTTTTGGATATGTTTCCCTACCCGTCAGGAGCGGGACTACATGTTGGGCATCCCTTGGGGTATATTGCTTCCGACATTTATGCACGATACAAAAAGTTAAGCGGCTTCAATGTTTTGCATCCTATGGGCTATGATTCTTTTGGTTTACCGGCAGAACAATACGCCATTCAAACGGGGCAACATCCTGCCATTACTACACAACAAAACATTGCGCGATACCGAGAACAGTTGGATAAACTTGGCTTCAACTACGATTGGTCGCGTGAGGTCCGCACCTCATCCCCAGAATATTACACCTGGACTCAATGGATTTTCCGTCAATTGTTCAATCATTGGTACAATCCAGTAACGGATAAAGCGGAACCCATTGACCAACTCATTGCCCAGTTTGAAACCGAGGGTTTTGCAGAAGAACAACGCGCCTCCTTGCACGGTGGTATTGAGGCGAACCTTGAGCCTTTCACCGCAGAAGAATGGAAAGCGTTTAATGAGAAAACACAACGCGAAATATTAATGAATTTCCGATTGGCGTATCTGGGAGAGTCCTATGTCAATTGGTGCCCTGCTTTGGGAACGGTGCTCGCCAACGATGAGGTGATCAACGGTTTTTCAGAACGAGGAGGTCATCCCGTTGAGCGAAAACTGCTGAAGCAATGGAACCTCAGGATTACGGCCTATGCCCAACGACTTTTGGACGGATTGGACACTTTGGATTGGTTCGACAGCATCAAAGAAACACAGCGCAATTGGATTGGAAGGAGTGAAGGTGCCTCGGTGCATTTTCCTCTGGAAAATGGCCAAGGAAGTATAGAAGTATTTACGACCCGTCCAGATACTTTGTTCGGGGTGTCGTTCGTAACCCTCGCGCCTGAGCATGACCTCGTACACACTTTAACTACTTTGGATCAAAAATCAGCCGTTGAAGCCTATGTTAATTCTTCTAAGAACCGCAGCGAACGAGAGCGAATGGCGGATGTAAATACGGTGTCTGGGGTTTTTACTGGGGCTTACGTTTTACATCCTTTTACCCAAGAAAAAATCCCAGTGTGGATTGGTGATTATGTCCTTGTAGGTTACGGAACAGGTGCCGTGATGGCCGTCCCCGCGCACGACGAAAGAGACTTTAAATTTGCTAAATTTTTCTCCTTGCCTATACTTCCCGTTATATCGCCCAACCAAGAACATGATTTTGAAGAAGGGGCTTGGGGCACAAAAGAAGGAACATTAATAAATTCAGGATTCCTGAATGGCCTAGCAGTAAAAGAGGCCCTATCCAACATGCTAGATGCGATTGAACGGGAGGGTAAAGGCTTGCGCAAGGTTAATTTTCGCCTGCGAGACGCGGTTTTTGGTCGACAACGTTATTGGGGAGAACCCATTCCTGTTTATTACAAGGACGAAGTGCCTTATCTCATCGACGAAGCAAGCCTACCCTTAACCCTTCCTGAAGTAGAATCGTATCTGCCTACAGAAGACGGAGATCCGCCTTTGGGCAGAGCAAAACAATGGAAGCATCAAGGCCTTTACGATTACGAACAATCCACCATGCCCGGTTGGGCGGGAAGTTCTTGGTATTTTATACGATACCTCGATCCCCAATACCCAAAAGGATTGGCGTCGAAAGAAGCCATCGATTATTGGGGAAATGTGGATTTGTACATGGGTGGAGCAGAACACGCAACAGGCCATTTGCTTTACGCTCGCTTTTGGTGTAAATTTTTACGCGATCTTGGGCTTGTTCCTTTTGACGAGCCTTTCAAAAAAATGATTAATCAAGGCATGATCCTCGGTCGAAGCAGTTTTGTTTATAGGATTGTTGGAACGACAACGTTTGTAAGCAAAGAATTGAAAGACAACTATACTACCAATCCTATACATGTCGATATTTCCTTGGTGGACAACGACCGTTTGGACTTGGAAGGCTTTAAGGCTTGGAGGGCGGAATTTCAGGATGCTGAATTCATCCTCGGAGCCAATGGTGAGTATGTTTGTGGAGTTGAAATTGAAAAAATGTCCAAGTCGAAATACAACGTTCAAACGCCGGATGAATTGGTGGAACGTTTTGGTGCCGACACCCTTCGAATGTATGAAATGTTTTTGGGACCGGTGGAGCAAAGTAAACCTTGGGACACTAAAGGAATTACCGGGGTTCATGGGTTCTTGAAAAAATACTGGAAACTCTTTCACAAGGAGGGAACATTTGAAGTGACCACAACAGAGCCGGCGAAAGAACATTGGAAAATCCTGCATAAAACCATCAAAAAAATACGGGATGATTTGGATCGATTTTCGTTCAATACGGGGGTTTCTACCTTCATGATCTGCGTTAATGAGTTGCTCGAAGCTCGGTGCAACCATCGAGAGATCCTTGAGCCTCTAACCGTGTTACTGGCTCCCTATGCCCCTCACATAACTGAAGAAATTTGGGAAAAATTGGGACACGCTTCCGGTTCTTTGTGCGACGCTACCTATCCAACCTTTGATCCTGAGTTCTTGGTGGAATCGGCTTACGATTACCCTATTTCATTCAACGGAAAAATGCGCTTCATTCTGAACCTTCCGCTCGATTATGGAATAGATGAAGTACAAAAGGCGGTTCTCGAGCACAAAGATTCCGTGAAATGGCTTGAAGGAAATATACCCAAGAAAATTATTGTTGTTCCTGGGAAAATTGTAAATGTGGTGCTGTAATAAGTTCCATCAATACTTCTGATGACTGAACCGTAATGGCATAAGGACTTACAACATCCTTATGGATCCCAATTTGTGCACCTCCGGCAAGAATGGTTAATTCCGGCTGTGCAGCACGTAATTGCTTGAAGTAATTTTTAACATAATGCTCCTCCACCGAGGTCAACCACGAGGTCAACAAGACATCGGGACGAACTTTCTCTATCGCGATTAACAAAGAGTCGTATGGCAAACTTTGCCCAAGATAAATGGTGAAAACTCCTTTAACCCTCAACAGGTACTGATAAAACAAAATTCCGATTTCATGCCATTCATGTTCTGGAAGATACAGCATTACTACCGGAGAATTGCGGTCGGGTACCGGCAACTGATTGATTTCCGCTACGATTTTTTGACGGATGAGGTTCGATATAAAATGTTCTTGGGCAGGATTGATCGAATTGGTCAACCACATAACACCTATCCTGTCAAAAAATGGAATTAAACATTCCTTGAATGCTCGTTCCAACGAAGAATTAACAATGATGTCGTCCAAGGTTTTATTGAACAGGGATTCATCCATTTCCACTAAAGCCAAAATCAACTTTTCCTGGCTCGCTCCTGCGGGAGTTCCCAGTTTGATCTCTGCTACTTTTTCCCGAATCTCAGTAGCGCTCAAAGCTGAAATCTTGGATATTTTTAAGCCATGGTCTAATAAAATCCTAACATTTAACAAGTAAACCAATTCTTCATCGGTGTACATTCGAATTTTGGTCTCCGTTCGTTCGGGTACCAACATTCCATAACGTTGCTCCCAAATCCTTAATGTATGGGCTTTTATGCCCACCAATATTTCTACATCCTTAATTTTATAAACTCCCACAATAACCTAACAATAAAGCATTGGTTTTGTTCGCGATAAGGGATTGCCTACCTTTGTTTCATGAAAATTTCTTCGGCAGCCTTCGTCATGTCTAATTCGGATTATAAGGCTTGTCCCAAGCCAACACTCCCTGAATTTGCTTTTATCGGTCGATCAAACGTGGGCAAATCTTCCTTGATTAACATGTTGCTCAGTAAGAAAAACCTTGCAAAAACATCGAGTGCCCCTGGAAAAACGCAGCTCATCAACCATTTCATCATCAATGACGCTTGGTATTTAGTAGACCTTCCAGGTTACGGATATGCAAAGGTCTCGAAAAACCAACGAGAGAAGTGGCAAAAACTCATATCGAGTTATTTACGACATCGTGAAAACCTAACCCTTGTTTTTATTCTAATCGACATTCGATTGGAGCCTCAAAAAATCGACTTAGAGTTCATCAATTGGTGTGGTGAAGAACAAATCCCGTTTTCTTTAGTTTTTACGAAGTTGGATAAGGTTTCTCGTGCCGAAGCTCAACGCAACGTATTGAAATTGCAGGAGGCCCTTCTCGAAACATGGGAAGAACTCCCTCCTTTATTTACAACTTCAGCCACAAACGGGGATGGAAGAGACGCTCTTTTGGAGTACATTCACCAACTGATGCGCTCTACTGAATGAGGTTTGAAATTTAAAGCAGATTCTTCTAACTTTGTATTTATTGAAATCCACATATGGGAAGAGCATTTGAATACCGCAGAGCAGCCAAAGAAAAACGTTGGGACAAGATGTCCAAAATGTTTCCGAAATTAGGAAAGGCCATTACCATGGCGGCAAAAGAGGGGGGAAGCGATCCGTTGACCAACTCGAAATTGCGAACTGCCATTCAAAACGCCAAGTCGGAGAACATGCCCAAAGACAACATTGAGGCAGCTATTAAACGAGCGACACAGAAGGATATTGCTTCCTTTTTGGAGGTCAATTATGAAGGCAAAGGTCCACACGGTGTATTGGTCTATGTAGAATGTGCTACCGATAATCCAACAAGAACAGTTGCGAACGTAAAATCTTATTTTAACAAAGCCGGAGGAGGCGTAGTTCCCAATGGTTCCATGGAATTCATGTTCAACCGAAAATCCGTGTTCGAATTAGCTCCTTCCGTAAGCCTCGATTTGGAAACCTTAGAACTTGAACTTATCGACGCAGGTTGTGAGGAAATCGAAGAAATAGATGGCGCATTAACGGTTTACGGAGATTATACCGCGTTTGGCACCTTGGCGAAAGCGCTCGAGGACATGAACATTGAAGTATTGAAGTCCAGCTTAAAACGCTTCCCCACATCTCCCGTAGAATTTACAGAAGAACAACTACAAGACATTGAGAAAATGCTGGATAAAATCGAAGACGACGACGACATACAGCAGGTTTTTACCAATATTGCCTAAGGGCACAATAAATTTTTAAAATGAGCGTTTCGCGCGCACCCATGAAGGCACTCACAAGAATTTCTGTTTTTTTACCCTTGATACTGTTCATTGCAGCAAGTGCTTGGCGATGTTCTACCAACAAAAACGCATTCCTGAACCGCACCTACCATGGTATGACGGCCAAATACAACGGATACTTCAACGCGAATGAACTGCTCTCCATGGCGGTAAACAGTTACGAGAAAAACCGAAAGGACGACTTTTATTCGTGGTTGCCGGTGGTCGTAGTGCCCAACAAAGAGGAAAGTAAAAGCATGCTCTCTGCCATTGATACCGCGGTAGTGAAATGCACCAAGGTAATTCAAAACCATGCAATGCCTTCTGCAGAGGGAAGCAAAGAAGCGGAGTTTAATCCTTGGATAGACGAAAATTGGTTGACCATTGGAAAAGCTTTTTTTTATCGAGGTGACTATGAAAAAGCCCTTAAAAACTTCCAATTTACCAAACGCTTTTTCGCCAAAGATCCTTCCAAGTACATTGCTGAATTATGGATCGCAAAAATCTACATTCAACAAAACAGAATCACTGAAGCGAAAACCCTGTTAGATGAATTGCAAAACACAGCCCTTGAACAAGAGAAAAAAGGGCAGTCTTCGAAGTTTTCTAAGAAGAAAAAAACATCAAAACTAGACGATGATTATGTTCCGGAAATGGACCGTAGGACGCAATTTGAAATGTACAAAACGAAAGCCTCCCTGTATTTAATAAAGCAACAAGCTGAGGAGGTATTATTTCCATTGTCTCAAGCGGTGAGCAGATGCAACAACAAAAGGGAGAGGGCCCGATTAAACTTTATTCTAGGACAAATGTACTTAGCCACCAATGGTTTAGATTCCGCAAGAATTTCTTTTAAAAAGTCTATTTCTCCCTCTGCAGATTACGATATCAGTTTCAACGGAAAACTGAATTACGCGGTCTTAGGTAGTGGTGAAAAAGATGAGCGCGTCTTGGAAAAAATGCTCCGAGATGAAAAAAATGCCGCGTACAAGGATCAGATTTATTACGCTAAGGCGCAAATGGAAAGGGGGCGAGGTAATGTGTCCATCGCTAAGGCATACTATACACTTTCTGCTTTTTACAGCACTAAAAACCAACGTCAAAAGGCGCTTTCTTACGAACGCTTAGGAGATATTTCGTTTCAAGAAAAATCCTACCTAAATGCCCAAAAATATTACGATTCATGTGCCAAGGTTATGCCGGAAAAGTACCCAAATGCAGAGGAAATTGTAAGCAAGGCAGCTAAGCTTTCCAGCTTAGTTCAGGCAATTGAAACGGCTCAATATGAAGACAGCGTTCAACGCATTGCCAAAATGGATGAAAAGAGCCAAACCGCTTTTATCAAAGATGTCATCAAACAAATCAAAGAAGAAGCGCAAAGAA
>JACCDP010310269.1_pt1 | contig 43128 bp, 55 predicted proteins | sample 7445841 | NCBI WGS metagenome assembly JACCDP01 (sample SAMN15323441, study PRJNA562643) | freshwater metagenome | isolation source: river surface water | place: USA:Blue River Watershed | collected 2017-08-17
ACGGCGCGGCGCGGGCATGTCCGAAGGCGGCGCGGGCGGTGCGGCGAACCCCTCGACCGGCTGGGCCGCGAGCGCGGGCGCGGAAGCGGGGGCGTCGGGCGGGAGGATGGGCGCGGGTGACGGCGCGGGGGCGGGCGTAGGCGTGGACTTGAGCTTGTTGAAAAAGGACATGACGGTATCTCCCTTGGCAGAACAGCGAGTGTTAAACGGGCATCGCCCGCATTTGGATGTCTCTCCCGGCACTTCTTCTGCGGACTTCAACGCGACAACTTCTTTGATGCGCTGGACTTTCGGTACAATAACATTTCGAATCTGGCTGTCAAGGTGCTCTCTCGACACCTCGACTTCCACGTAGTCGGTCCTCTTCGCGCCCTTGGTCTGGAACTGACCGTGGGCTAGGAGAACGGACGAAAGGCCGGGGTGCATCGCTCGACCGTAGATGACCATCTGCGTGTCGGTCGCGAGCTGCTCTGCGGTCTTCTCGTAGCGGCGAATGTCGCTGGAGGTCTTCCAATCGACGATGCCTCGGCTGTGGACGACATCGACGTAGCCCTTGACCGGCACTCCGTCGAGGAAAAATGGCTTGAGCGGGGCCTCGATGCCTTGAATGGCGAAAGCCGCTACGCGCTCAATCATCGCCTGCCCGGCGAGGTAAAGGCCGGCTGCGTCGGCTTTCGCGTCGGTTTCGAGTACCTGCGGCGGCTGTCCGTTCTGTAGGCGGAACTCGATGAGTGCGTGCAGGTCCGTACCGAGCGCCTGCGACGGGGACGGCGGCTCCTCCAGGCCCATGACGTACTTGTAGTAGCCGCGCCGCTCGCAGCCGAACCTGGAGCTGGCGTCAAACGCCGAAATCATAGACGGCGAAAGGGCTACGAGAACGCCGTCCTTCACGTTACTTGGCATGGTTGTTTTTCTCCTCTGTCGCCGCAAGGGCGGCGCGGGCGTCCTCAATCACCTCAAGCCAGATAGTCTGACCAATGGCGTCACTGGCGCGAGCCGCTACAGACCACTCGACGACATGCCGCAGCGCCTCCTCCAACTCCCTCACCCGCGCCGCGAGGCGGTCAGTGTTCTCTGCGCAGCACCGCCTACAGTGTGCGTGCCAGTTGTCGTGCTTCTCGCACCTTCCGCCGTTACTCACTCTCCACCCCCGTCCGTCCATCGAAGCGCGTGAAGCTGTGCGAGCTTCTGGTGAATCTTGAGCAGTAGCAGTGCGGTCATTCGCGCTTCGCCGTCCTTCACGTCTTGGACGAATCGCCCGCCGAGGTCGGCGCAGACGCCGCACAGATAGAGCGTCGGCGCTCCCGGCGAGTCGAGCGTGGGGCATGCGTAGACGACGGCCTGCTCTCCGCAGCCCTCGCAGTGCAGTGGCCTCACTCCCCACCTCCGTCCGTCACCAGCGGCGTGACGCGCATGGCGTCAGCAAGACACTGGAGGGGCACACCATCGTCGGCATCCTCGACCATCGCCGCACACGCCTCCCGCTGGCGCTCGGCCACCTCGCGGAGCTTGTTTCGCATGGCATCCCCGGCGGCGAGCGTGCCCTCTGTGAAGGCGGCTGACAGCTTTTCGCTGTTCACTTCCGCCTTGTCGCCAAGCCGCTTCTGCAGCCGCGCCACCTCGGCCCGCGCCTCGTCGCGCTCTTGAAGCAGCGCATCATTCTCCTTTTGGGCCATGCGCGCGGCACAAGCCGCAGAATCAACACACTCGCGCGTGCCACGATGCACAACGTCGGAGCGCGGCGAGTCGTGCGTCAGGCCGCACCATCGACAAGTCACGGGTTCGCTCACGGCTTTACCTCCTCGCCCGCGAGGGCGCTTGCTTTGCGCTTGTAGGCAGCGACAGCCGCCTTGAGCACCTTGAAGCGGAGGCGCACAACATCCTCCGGTGAGTCCGACCCATCAGGCTCAAGGTTGAGGAACTCAGACCCGTTGCTGAAGTGGTGGTCTAGTTCGACCGCGATGATGCGGTACGCTTCGGCCAGCCGTTTGCGTCGTTCAGCGCGCTTCACTTGACCTCCTCGCCCGCGAGGGCGGCGCGAACTTCATCCTTGAAGTCGTCCGACCAATACTTGCAGTTCTGAAGCGTCTGGCTCAGCAAATCTCGCAGCCGCTGCACCTCGGCAGCATAAGCCCCGTCCACCTCGCGCCAGACGTCCAGGAGTGTGTCCTTGGCCTCCTGCGTCATGTCGAGTCCTTCGATGGCCGCGCGGACTGCGGATTCGCGTTGAGTCACGGCTTCCCCCTCGGCGTAGTTGATGTAGCCCGTTCCATCGGCCACGGCCTTCTGCCACGCCCGCAACTCGTCCAGCTCTTTCTCCAGCAGGACAATTTTGCAGTCGGAACACTCTCCATCGCAGTGCAGAGCAACCATTACTTTCCCCTCGGCGCGATGACGTGCGCGTAGCCCTCGTCCTGCCCCTCGCAGATGACGCGGCAGACTCGCCGCGCGTCAGCCTCGTCGCTGAATCCGCCCAGAAGTTTGCCGTCGTGGCGAATGACGCGCCACCTTGCCTGCGCGACCTTGAAGTGATGCGCGTTCTCAAAATTTTCTGACATTACTCCTCCCAACCTTCCGGCTTCGGGCAAACCTTCGCGTAGCCCTCCGGGTCCAGCGCGACTGGGTTGCGGATTTGGCTGCGGTGCAGCGGCGACGGGCGCTTGAGCGGCTGAGTCCAGTTCCAGTTCTTCGGCGGCGCGTCCTGCGCCTCATTCAGCATCGTTCGGTACTCGCTGCGCAGCGGCGTCACGCTGTGGCACGCCTCGTACTCGTCTGGCTCGTCGGTGCGTCGAATCCATGCGACGCGCAAGACGGCGACGTTGTTCGATGACGGCGCGGTGTATAGGTAGAGTCCTGGCTTCATATTTGGCTCCGTAGGTGGCGAGTCGTAGGCGTAGGCGTCGGCGTCGGCGTCGGCGTCGGCGTCGGCGTGAACGTCGGCGTGGGCGTCGGCGTAGGCGTAGGCGTCGGCGTCGGCGTAGGCGTGAACGTCGGCGTAGGCGTCGGCGTCGGCGTTGGCGTTGGCGTAGGCGTCGGCGTAGGCGTAGGCGTCGGCGTCGGCGTCGGCGTTGGCGTTGGCGTAGGCGTTGGCGTAGTGAAAGGCGTCAACCCCCCACGCCTCGCCCCACGCGCGCAAAAAACCGACGTGGCGGCCTGCCTCCGCAGCCGCATCTTCCGCGACTTGCCGCGCCTCTGGCGGTCCAAAAAACAATCGTAGGTGCATTACTCCTCCCGTGCCTCGTCAACATTATTACCCGCTTCGCCCTTGCCGTCAACCAAATAAACGACGGTCGGGCGTCCCTTCACGCGACGGCGCGAGCGCTCAAAGCCCATGCGCGCCAAAGCACGCGAAATCTGCTGGAGGTCAAAGTTCGTAACCGCGCCCGGCGCTTTCAAAAGCGCCTTCGTCGCCACCGTCATCGCCGTCAGAAATTCTGGGGGGTTCTTCTGGTCGGCAAGCCATTGGCTGACGGCAAGCTCCACCGCGTCTTCGACGAGGTAGGCTTGGGCCTCTTGGTCTGCCTGCACTTGCTCCTTGCGGTCGAGCCACCACCGCTCCCCCGACGAATACGCTTCCAGTGCCTCTGCCCACAGTTGCTCGCGCTCGGCCAGAAGCGCCTGCGTGTCCACAACGCCGACGCTGACGACCCAGAATCGTCGGTTACCCTCCTGGTCCGTCAGGGGCTGGAGCGCGTTCGTCGTGCCGACGAAGACGCACCTCCTCGGGAAAGTCTCGACCGTGCGTCCATAAGGCAGTCGAATCTGGTCTTCCTTATTCGTAATGAACGCGCGCACGGATTCCACGTCGCCGCGCTTCAACGACGCCAGCTCGCTCAACTCCACGAGCCAGTTCCCTGTCGCAACCATGACCGCATCCTTGTTGTGGATGTCCAGCTTCGTTTCGACCGTGAAGCCGCTACCCAGGATGCGGACGAAGCTCGTCTTCCCGCCGCCTTGCGCGCCCTGAAGGACGAGGACCGTATCGACCTGCGAGCCGGGCTTCATCGCCCGAGCGACGGCGGCAATGAAAAATTTTCGGGTGATGAGCTGAATCCAATCGCGATTGCCCGCCGCCTGCGCGTGGCGAACAAGCACAGTGTCAATTCTCTTTACACCGTCCCACTTGGGCAGGCCCAAGAGGTACTCCTGCACCGGGTCGTAGCCGTAATGGAGGGCGTGGTGCAAAAGCACGCTCGCGGCCTTGTTGCGGTCAATTGAACACCTGTACTCCGACTGCTGGAGCCAGACCGTCAGCCCCACGTCGAGGCTTTCATACGGCACGTTCGCCAGGACGCCGCCTAAGACTTCGATGCGCCGACGCAAGAGGTTGAACCGGATGTAGCCTGCAAAATTTTTGTCGTGCCTCAAAATTTCCAGGATGTTCGCCTCTAGGGGCTTGAGCGCTTTGGCGCTTCCGTCCTTGCGCTCGATAAACTGGAGCCGCGCTCGCCACTCCACGTCCTCTGCCGTGCCGCTACCGCGCGTGAGCCGCTCGTGGACGGCGCGGTCTTGGGCCTCCCTCGCCTCGGCTGATTTGACTGCGCGTTGGTACTGGTCCGCGACGATGCGCCGCCAGTAATCCAGGCCCTCGGCCTGTACGTTCTCCATGCGGAGAAGCACGGGGTCAAGAAGCGTCAAGGCTCCGTCCGCTGTCAGACGGCACGAGGGGGGGCAATGAGCGAGGGCACCCGCTACGCGCAAAAGCGTGGCGTTGCGCTCCCCCGCCGGGATTGCCTTACGCGCGTCGAGTAGCTCCAGCGTCAGCCGCCCCGCCTCGCTCCCCCGAGCCGCGAGGCTTTGTCGGATTCCTTGGAGGTCAAAAATTTCTGGGGAGTTTTCTTCCGGGGAATTGTCCCCTGGGTCGATTTCGCGGCGTTTAGAAAAGTCGAGTAAATCCGAGGGTTTGGAAAAGTCCAATGAATTCAAGGGGTTAGGCGTGAGGGTATGTGTATGGTCACGCAAACCCTCGATTTCGCTCGGCTCCAGCAGGCGCGACCCCCCCGCGCTCGCATAGCGGTCGCCGACCTCGCCCGGCGGGGCGGACGGCGCGTAATAGAGGCGGGCGAGGTCCCCGGTCCCCTCGTCAAGCGCCGGCAGCTCCAAGGCCCGCGCCACGGCAGACCACGCGCGGGCGTGGAGGGCGGGGGCGATGTCGCTAGCGAGCGGGAGGACCAAACGAAACCGCCCGGGGGTGAAGGTTTCGTGAAGGGCGAAGAGGTGACCGCGCGCTACTAGGCGCGCCTCTAGCGCGAGAATCGCCCCCGCGTCGTGGAACTCGCCGTCAAGGTCGTAAACCAGGGCACACGCGCCGAGACACTCGCTCGCGGTACGCCGCGCGCCCCGGTAAGCGAACGGCGACCATGCGGGCGCGTCACCCTTCCGCGCGACCTCGACAGGTTCGGCGGTCAGAGAGTCAACCAGCTCGCTCGCGGGTAGCTCGTGGCGCACGGGACTAGACCGCGCGGAATCGGGGGGAGCGAAGAGGGAGATTGACAGGGTACGGCGGGCCGGGTCTGTCATAGGGGGCGCGAAGAGTGGGGGCGAAACGCTACGCCCGCAAGCCACTAGGGGTTGCGGGTCGCGCAAGGGTAGAAGCGCGGAACGACGAAGGCGACTAGACGGGAAACGACTAGAGGCGCGCCCACTAGGCCCCGAAGGGTCTAGCGAGCGCGCCTCTATTCACTTCGCGGGATGCGGGCGGGACTAGGCGCTAGAGGCGACCCATCCCCCGCGCTCGACGTGGCGCCCGTTGGAGTTCGTTTCGCGAGTCGCGCCGCACGCGCATCGCTCTACGTGCGTCACGTTACCGTGCGCGGCGGGGTTCTCTTTCCTGGCCTTCGCGGCGGGTCCGGTGAAGGGCCTAAGTGCTTCTCTTGCGGTCTTGTGTTTGTGGTTTTTCATGGTGTCTTTCCTTCGTTGGTCTGTTCGTATCCCCGCCCGTATGCCTCTAGGGTCTGCTCCCATGACGCGCCATAGAGGTACTGTCCCCCGATGTACGCTCGGAGGATGGCGTCAGGCATAGCTTCCCGCGCGTCCGGCCTGCCCTCGCGGCGGTCGTCCCTGCCGCGCCGTTCCGCGAGCCTCATGAGTGACTTCCGAGGTAGAGCGTGCCCGCTTCATTCATCCACGCATCTAGACCATAGGTTCCCGCGTTGCGTGCGATTCTCTGCAATCTGTCGCTAAAGTCTTCTGCCGCTGTGAACCCGTTGGGGCCCTTAGCTGACAGCTCATAAGAACCGTCAAAGAATCCCGCACCGTGACCGTTCCGCGAAAGCGCGAAGTCATGCGCCACTTGCCGCTCATCGAAGAACCCAAACGGGTTAAACCCCAGGTCTCGCAAGCACTCGCTGGCGAAAGCCTGCAAGTCTTCTCTCGCATCTTCGACAACATTAGGCGCAAGCGTTTCAAGGTCGCTAACATCTAGGCCGGGGATTTGGTCAAGAGGTGTTCCCTCTTCGTAGGTTTCGCCATCAATTTCGATATCCTGACTTAGTGTTTCACTCCACAAGAGAGTTTCAAGGTAGGAGCACAAAGCCGCTTCGCTGATTTCATAGTCACACATGGTCAGCGGTCCTTTCGCTGAGAGTCACCCCACAGAATCGCGCCCACAGAGCCTTAGCGCGGTCCCTACGCTTCCACAGGGCTTCCATGCCGCAGCGAGTAGCGTATCGGTCCTGTGCCCGGCCCGCGTCCCCTTCCCAGCGCATAGCGCACCAATGCGCTAACTTCCACGCCCTCAGCTCGTAAGGGCTAATCCGTCCCTCGCGGTGTAGGTAGTGGGCTTGTTCCCAATTGGCGCGATAGAGAAAGCCCCTCTCCCCGCAATTGGAGGAGCCGAAAGAATCGCGGCGGATGGTTCCGTTTCTTTTGGTGTCACTCATCGCGCGCCCCCTTCCGTTTCCGTTTCCGTTTCCGTTTCCGTTTCCGTTTCCGTTTCCGTCGCCTTGGGTTGACGCGCTTCGATTTCGTCGCAGAGAATTGAAATCACCTCGTCGAAATCCCATCGCTCGATGTGCTCCCGCAGATTCAGGTACGCGCGGGCGGACAACATCGACTCGAAATCTTCGGCCCCCAGGTCTTCCGGCGATTCGTCCGAGTCGGGCAGACCCCAAGCAAGCGCCCACTGGTCCGCCGTGTAAGTCAACGCGCTGTCGCACTCCTGGTGAATCAGCTCCGCCAATTCCTCGCGGATTTCGGTTTCCCAATCGTCCCGGGTTTCGTGCTCGCTTGGCGTGATTCGGTTCGCAGAGTATCTCAGGCCCTCAATCACCGATTCCGCTACGTCTCGCGCAATACCGTGCGCCGCCCTGCTAACCTCGCTGTAGATGTCTGTCCGTGCCATTGTGTGTGTGCTCGCTTTCTTTTCGGTTGTGTGTGTGTCGCTTGTGTGTGTCGCTTGTTTGCTGCCGGGTTACTTATCTAGCCGCTTCCTCCGGACAACGCAATAACTAAATTGCACGCGCCCGAGTCGAACGAACGTAATGCCGCCGATGCGCCTAGACCTGCGGGCAAAAAATTTCGCCAGCATCTCCAGGGGGAGGACTAGCCCCGCGACTGCGGCCGCGACATAGGCCGCGCTCACAGCTCGCCCCCCGCGGGAGCCGCCGAAACGAGCGAGACAAGCTCCCGCGGGGAATAGACGCGGACTGCCGGGAGCGAGTCACCCGCGAGCCACATAGCGAGGGCGAGGCGCGCGACCGGCGGGAAAACGTCGGGGGGGAGGCTAGCGGCGGGGGTAGGGGCGGGGAGTTTGTAGGGGGTCATTTGAAAGCCTTTCTATTGGGTTTTGGGTCCGCTCGATTGCGGACACTCTCTTTATATCCGTTCGATGCGCCCGCGTCAATAGAGTTTCGACAGAAATCGACCGAAATCGACAGAAATCGACCGAAATCGACTCGGAGGCGCGTTTATTCGGTAGGTGCGTGTAAGGGCATGTAGTCAAACTGTGTGGGGGGGTGTGTAGGGGGTGTGTAGGGGTATAACGTTATTTTATGAACGATTCCGCGAGGTTGCGCGGGCCGTGTAGGGGTTTTGCCCGTTCACGGCCCTCCAACACTTCTCCCCGTATACGTATCATTATGGTCATATGAGTTAGGGAGAAGCTGAACGGTGAACACCCCCTGGAAAACGCGAAAAACACCTATGAATCCGCACGGTTGGCGGGCGTGTGGGGGTGTTCAGTAAACTCTTTTTACAGTTTTGGTCGCTTGGCCAAGCGGTCGCTTCCGCGCGCCTATTTCGGGCACTTAAAAAACACTAATAAAATCATATATTTCCTATATCCTGTGTACAGCATACCAATATGCCCTATACAGCATACCAATACGCGCCATATGGCCTATTGGTATGCGCCATATGGGATACCAGGATGCCAATAATTCCAGGGGGTTAGAAAAGCCTAGTGATTCCAGGGGGTTAGCTAAGTGTGCGAAATTTATCGACTCCAGGCCCCCGGGGGGAGAATAAGTCTTAGTGCGCCAAAAACGCCCAGACCGATTTCCAGCCATAGGCAATACAGTTTTGCTGGCCGTGTTTTCTAGCCATAGGCAATACAGTATTGTCAGGCGGGTGTGTCACCGTTCACCGAGTCTTCAAGACTCTCTAGGCGCTGTGTGTTGTCTCACTCATGTAAAGCCGGGAGAGTTGCGCGAACACGGTGAACGGTGACACAGTAGGGCGCCATGAGCGTGTTCAAAAAGCTCGCGGTCCAGGGCGGCGTTGCCGTCGTGCGCGAAGACGGCAAGGTCGTCGCCTCGACGCACATCAAGGCGCACGAAGAAGTCGCGATGCGGAAGAAGCGCACGGCGGAAAGCATCAAGCGGGAGACGTGGCGCTCGGTGATGCGCCGGCTTACCAACGACGGCAAGGACGTGATGGAGGTGCTCTACAACCTCGCCATGGGAACGGCGGTCGTCGCGCAGCTACCGGACGGTCGCGTCAGCGAGCCTGTCATCCCCTCGCCGGAAGTGCGGAGAGCGGCGGCGGTAGACCTCCTGCACATGCTGCACGGCAAGCCCGTCGCTCAGACGGAAGTCGCAAGGGCGGCGCAGGAAGCCGAGGACGTGGCGCAGTACGCGGCGCTTTCGGACGAGGAACTCAAGCGAATCCTCGAAAACTCAGCGTGGGACAAGGCCAGCGCAAAGCGCATGGAGCTGTCCGAAGGCGAGGAGAAGGAAGATTGACGACACCAATCAAGGTAAGGGAGGCGCTGGAGAGCGACCTGCCCTTCATTTTCTCGTCCTGGTACAAGGCGCATCGGCCCTACCAGAAGCATGTCGCGAACTCGGAATACGCAGACGGACACAACGCGCGTATGCGCGCTCTCGTTCGACGCAGTAGCGTACTCGTCGCCCACAGCAGCGAATACCCCGACGAGATTCTCAGCTACGCCGTCATCGAAGGAGATACGGTACATTTCGTCTACACGAAATCCAGCTACCGGCGCATGGGGATTGCCAGCGGACTCGTCAAAGCAGGCTGTAAGTGGTACACGCATTGGATGGGCGAGCAGGGGCGCTCATTCGCAGCGGCAGTAGGACTCACCTACAACCCCTATCGGCTCGACCGAGAAAGAACCGAATGAAGCTCGACACCGTGCAGTTCATCAGCATCGTCAACCACTACGGCCAGCACCTCCAGGGCGCGAGCAACACCAACGTAGGCGACCGCCCGGGGCAGCCGCCGTTCGACATCGAAGTAGTCGAGGGCGGGGTCATGCCGTGCATCAAGCTCGAAAAGGGCGGGCGCGTGACGCTGGTTCCCATGACGAACGTGGCCTCGTATCGCGAGTCCCCCAAGCCCGTCGTCCCGGCAAAGGTCACGAAGTAAATGACGAAGCTGGACCCTCGACGCGCAGCAGAGGAGTTGGCCCGTCGCGCGAACGCCGCGCAGCGGGCAAACTCCGTCGTCGAGGGCATCCGAGCCGAGCTTTTCGACAAGCAGCTCGCGTTCATGGATGACCCCAGCAGAAACAAGGCGGCGCTTTGCACCCGTCGCGCGGGCAAGACCTCGATGTGGGCGAGGTACGGCACCATCCTCGCCATCACGAAGCCCCGAAGCCTCATCAGAATCTGGGCAATCAGCCGGCTACGCGCAAAGCAGCTTCTTTGGGTCGAGTTCAAGGACGTATGTGCGCGGCACCGCATCAAAATCGACGCGCACGAGACAGAACTCACGCTTCGCTTCAGCAACGGCTCGGAGATTCGGCTTCTCGGCGCGGACAAGGACCGGGAAGTACAGAAGAAGCGCGGCGACAAGACGACGATGGAAGTCGTGCTGGAGGCGCAGCTTTTCGGACCCTTCCTTCGCACTCTCGTAGAGGACGTGGCCGAGCCGTGCCTCTTCGACACGCAGGGTACGATGTGCCTTGAAGGTACGCCCGGGCCGGTGCCTACGGGGTACTGGTACTGGGTAACCGGCGACAACGACGGCTCCTCGTGGACGAGCGAGGGCATGCTCGTCGCCACGGGGAACGACGACGAGAAAGAGCGCGTGGGGGCGGGGTGGAGTTGCCACCGTTGGAGCCTGCTCGATAACCCCCACCTCCCGCACGCGCGCACCGAGCTGAAGCGCATCCGAGAGAAGCGCCACTGGACCGAAGACACGCCCACCTACCGCCGCGAGTACCTCGGAAAGTGGGTTCGCGACGACGGCGTGCTTTTTTACAAGTTCAACGAAGGACGCAACGGCTACACGTTTGAGCAAAAGAAGCCGTGGGGCGAGGGCTGGAAGCACGTCCTTGGATGGGACCTGGGCTACCGGGACGACATGGCGCTCGTCGTTTGGGGCTGGCACCCAAGCGAGCCGTACCTCTACCACGCCGCAGAGTGGAAGAAGCCCGGGGCGACAGCCGAAGAAGTCATGCACGTCGTGGAGCGCTGGGAGAACCTGGGCTTCAACTTCGTCGCCAAGGTCGCGGACACGGGCGGCGGCGGGCGCATGTACGTCGAAGACGTGATGTCGCGGTACAGTCAGGTCTTTGAGCCGGCCAAGAAGACCGAAAAGCTCGACCACGTTCGCATGATGAACGACGACTTCATCACCGGACGGCTCAAGATTCAGTCCGGTAGTCAGTACGCGGGGGAACTCAGCGCACTTCCGAAGGACCCCGATTGGGACGCAGACAGCGGCAAGCCTCCGTCAGAGGACCCGCGCTTTCCCAACCACCTGTGCGATGCCGCGCTTTATTCATGGAGATGGGCCTTCGCTCACCTCGACTACGTTCCAGAGTCCACGCCCGAGTCTGAGGAGGACCGAGCGGAGCGGCAGTTCATCGAAGCACTTGAGAGTAAGGAGCAGAACGATGTGGAGCGAGAATGGTGGGATGTTCATGAGCAGTCTGAGTGGCTTGATTGACCTCCTTCGCCAGAAGGGCGTGACGCGCTACGACGGACCACTGAATGACAGCCGAGTGTCGCTTGAACTCGCTGCCGCCGCAGCGGACGCCGCGATGGCCGATTCAGATGATAAGGTTGAAGTCAAGGGCAAACTAGGCAAGGATGGCTTGACTAAGCAGGAGCAGATGGATTTGTACGGTCGCGTCATTGACGCCGAGTGAGGATGCCCATGGACTACCGAAGCGCGCAGTACCTCAAAGAGAAGCCCGAGAAGCGCGGTCGCGTCGGGTACGTTCAGCCTCGGTGGTGGGAGGTGCCCGAGGACGAGATGGCGCAGGCAGTCTGCGACGTTGGGACGGCGCTCGATGAGAACAGCGGCGACAGGTTCGCCAGCTTCGTGCGTCACGCGCGCCTCTACGAGAACTGCGAGCTGGATTCGCTGGCCGGCAAGGACTACGCGACGGCGATTGTCAGGCAGATTATTACCGGCTACGGGCTGATGACGTTCAACGTCGCGGCGGCGTGTGTCGACACGCTTGCGGCGAAGATTGCCAAGAATCGCCCCCGCCCCAACTTTCTCACCAGCGGCGGCTCGTGGGACAAGCAGATGAAGGCTCGTCGCCTGGATAAGTTCATGCGCGGTCTGTTCTACGAGACTCGCGTGTACCAGAAGGGGCAGCACGTCTTCGTGGACGGGTGCGAGTTTGGCACCGGCTTCATGCACGTCTTTGAGGCCGAGGACGGGCGGCTCGACTGCGAGCGCGTGCTTCCGAGCGAGATTTTCGTGGACGACCTCGACGGGCAGTACGGGTGCCCGCGTCAGCTTCTGCGTCGAAAGTACGTCCCCCGCGACATCCTCGTGGCCCTGTTCCCCAAGAAGGCCGAGGAAATCATGGAGGCCGGCAAGAAGGTCGAATCGTCAGACCTGACGGCTGCGCCCGAGGTGGTCGAGAATACCGTTGAGGTGTGGGAGGCTTGGCACCTCCCGAGCGGCAACAAGGCCAAGGACGGCAAGCACGTCATCGCCATCGACAACTGCATCCTCATGTGCGAGCCGTGGAAGATTCAGAAGTTCCCCTTTGTAATGTTCCGTTACAAAAGGCGCACGACGGGGTTCTGGGGCAAGGGTGTCGTTGAGTCAGTGGCCGGCATTCAGATTGAGCTGAACCGGCTCGTGCGCTCCATCAGCGACCAGCTTCGCCGCAAGGGGCGCGGGCGCACGTTCGTCGCCATGGGCAGCAAGGTGAATCCGGCGCACCTCACGAACGGGGTGGGCGACATCATCTACTACACCGGCCAGCCGCCTACGGTGGACAACAACAACGCGGTCGCGCCCGAAGAGTTCATGCAGATTGACCGTCTGTACCAGCGAGCGTTTCAGGAAATCGGCGTCAGCGAGCTGAGTGCGGCAGCGAAGAAGCCCTCTGGACTCGACGCGGCGGTCGCGCTCCGCGAGTACAACGACATCGAGAGCGAGCGCTTCGCCCTGGTGCATCAGGCATGGGAGCAGTTCTTCCTCGACTACGCGGAACTCTGCCTCGACCTCATCAAGACGCAGTACGGGTGGGGCGGCTACGAAATCAAGCTGCCAAACAAGCAGCACATGATTCTGGTCGATTGGAAGGACATCGATTTGGACCGGGACAGTTATGTCATGCAGATGTTCCCCACCTCGTCGTTGCCGCAGACGCCCGCCGCGCGCTACGCGAAGGTGAAGGAAATGATGCAGGACGGATTCATTGACAAGCCCGTCGCGCAGCGGCTTCTGGAGTTCCCTGACCTTGAGGCCGAGTCGAACCTGGGGAACGCCATCATTGACGACGCCGATGCCACCATCAGCGCCATCCTTGACGCCCCCGAGCCTGAGTTGAGGCCCTTGGAGCCGTACCAGAACCTCGACCTCATCATTCAGCGGGCAAACGCGGCATACTTGTACGCTCGGCACAATGGGTGCCCCGAGGAGCGTCTGTCGCTGCTGCGGAATCTCATCGACAACGCGACCGCGCAGAAGGCTGCGGTCATGGCACCCCCCGCGCCCCCTGCGGCACCTCCCGCGCCCGCTGCGGCGGGCGGCGCGGCGATGCCCCCGATGGTGCAGGGCGACCTTACCGTCAACGCAGCCCCTTCAGTGCAGCCAGCCGTACCGCCCGTTCTGGGCTAATCGCAGTACCCACCACACCCCGAGGAAACCGTGGCCGAAACCGAGAAGGTCGTTGAGAAGCCTGTCGCCTACACCCCGCCGTCGCGGCAGGACATCGAAGCGCTGTCTCAGGCTCTTGCCGAGGATGGCGTGATTGAGAAGCCTGTTGAGGCGCAGCCGACTGAGGCGAAGCCTGCCGAAACGAAGCCTGCCGAAACGAAGCAGGCTGAAACGAAGCCCGCAGAGGTTGAGAAGGACGAGATTCCGGCAATCACGAAGATTGCCAAGAAGCAGATGGAGTTTCGTAAAGAGGTGGAGGAGTACAAGCCCTTCTTAGATGCGCTGAAGCGGGCGCGAGCCGAGAACGACCCCGTGGCCGCACTGACGGCGCTCGGATTTACTCACGCGCAGTACGCCAACAAGATGCTTGGCACGCCTCCGAAGGAAGAGGGCGAAAAGCCAGCCCCCGCGTCTGAAAGGCGCTCGCTTGACCCGGAGATTGAGGAGCTGCGGCGCTTCAAGGCACAGTACGAGGCCGAGCGGGTGCAGCAGGCTCGCGCGCAGGCCCTCCAAGGCATCGAATCTACGGTCAAAAAGGCCGGCGACAAGTTCAAGCACCTTGCGGCGCTTGAGAAGTGGGATGCGGTGGAGCAGGTCATCATCAACTACCACGCATCCAACAACGCACTCCCTGGAGACACGTTTGAGGAGAGCGTCATGCTTGCCGCAGAGGTAGTCGAAGGTGCGTTGAAGCAGGAGGCTCAGAAGTGGCAGAAATTGTATGGACAGCCCTTGACTTCTACGCAGCCCCCTGCAAACGTCCAGACTCAGAAGGCTCCCGAGTCACAGCCTTCAACCGGCTCTGAGACTGCACGGACGTTGACTAATTCCAACACGTCGGCACCCGCCGCCGTGCGTCCAGTTCCAAAGACCCGCCAGGAAATCATCGCAGCGCTCATTGAAGGGCGCGAGGATGAGATGGCATAATCGCTGATGGCTCATTGTGAGTCATCAGCAGAGGTGACTCACAATGGCTGCAACGACTACCACTATCGACAAGATTCTTAAGCTCGTCTATTCGTCCAAGGCGCTTCAGAACGCCGTGTACGAGAAGAACCCCCTCTTCGCGCTTATGCCGAAGGAAGGCGGATTCCTCGGGCGCTCGTATGTTCACCCCGTGACGTTCCGCAACTCGCTGGCGCGTAGCGCGGCGTTTGCGACGGCGCAGGGCCGCGCGGGCATCAACGGTGCTTCGGGCACTGACGCGGGGTTCAACCGCGACGTGAACTTCATCGTCAACCGCGTCAAGAACTACGCGATGTACACCATCGAGCAGGAGGCGGCTCTCGCGTCGAAGGGCGACAAGGGCGCTTTCATCTCGGCTGTGACGCAGCTTGTTGACGGCACGCTCCAGACCCTCCGTAACGACTTCGGTCGCGATGTGTACGGCTCGGGCCTGGGCGAGCTGGGGCAGATTACCGCCGTGTCTGGCGCGGGTCCGTTCACCTTCACGGTCGGCGAGGCTGTCACGCAGATTGAGGTCGGCATGGAGCTTGTTGTCTCCACCGGCTCGACCAAGACTGCGATTCTTCGCAACTCTGGCGGCGGTGTGGTTGTGACCTCGGTGGACCGCTCGGCGGGCACCTTCACCACGGCGACGAACCCCGACTCGGCGGCGGCGAACGATTGGCTGTTCATCAAGGGCGACCGCCCCGTTGCTGCCACCACGGCTATCGGCTCGATGCTGAAGATTGCCGGCCTCGATGCCTGGAACCCGTACACCACGCCTTCTGCGTCCGAGGATTTCTTCGGCGTGGACCGCTCGGTGGACGCCACCCGCCTTTCGGGTCAGCGGCTCGACATCAGCTCGCTCCAGCCCGAGGAGGGCCTCATCACCGCGCTCGCGGCGCTTGCTCGTGAGGATGGCGACCCGTCGCACATCTTCATGAACTTTGGTGACGAGAAGAACGTGAAGCTGGCGCTCGGCTCGCGTGTTGACGCTGAGTACACGGCGGTTGGCGACATCGGCTTTGAGTCGATTCGCGTGCGCGGCCCGATGGGTCCGGTGCGGCTGTACGCTGACCGGAACGCCCCCGTGGGCTTCGGTCGCATTCTGACCCTCAACACTTGGAAGCTGAAGCACCTTGGCGACCTTGTGAACAAGGGCGATGCGATGGGCGACGGCGGTATGGCTCGCGAGTATCAGGCCGACCGTTTCGAGGGCCGGTTCTCGTTCTACGGGAACGCGCTCTGCGAGGCCCCCTGGAAGAACATGGTTGTGAAGCTCCCGACGTAATTAACCTTCAGAGGGCGGGGTGACGTAGGCCCCGCCCTCTGATTTCACCCAAGGAGATTCACATGACCATCAATACGTTCTCCAGCGAGTCGCAGCACAATGTCGCCAGTGTGGTGATGCTCCACGCGCGCGGCACGGGTGCGGCTACTTCCAGCCTCACGGCGGTCAAGGGCGTCGGCATCGCGTCGATTGCTCGTACTGGCGTGGGCACGCACCGAGTCACGCTTGCTCGCAAGTTTGCGGGGCTTCTCAACGTCATTGGCAATGTCATTGACGTGACCTCGCCTGACGATTGGACCGTCAATGCCATCACCGACCTGACCAACAACCTCACGGTCGACATTCAGGTGTTCAAGGGCGGTGCGGCTACGGACCTTTCTACGGATGAGAAGCTGCTCCTGACGATTGTGTTGCAGGATACTGCTGCGAAGCCTGCCGGCTTCTAACTGAATCGAGGAACCCAAAATGGCTAGTGTGACACTATCCACCTTGCGTACCCGTGTCCGCGAGCGGGCCGACATGGTGGGTTCCTCTTTCATCGCGGATACGGCAACGGGTCTGGATGCCTGGATTAATGAGGGCAACCAGAAGCTCCACGGCATGGTGGTGGAGGCTATGGGAGAGGAGTACGTTTCGTCGTCGCAGGCACTCAATGTGGTTGCGGGAACGGCGACGTACTCCCTCCCTACCGGCTTTTTCAAGTTGTACGGAATCGACCTTGTGTATGCGGGTGATGTGTACTCGCTGCGTCCATACATGCGAGGCGAGCGCGCCGCGTTTCAGCAGGAGGAGTTCACCCTGCGTGGCCCGCCCCGGTACAGCCTCGTGGGCGGCAATCTCAAGCTCCAGCCCGTTCCGCAGAGCAACCTGACGGGAACAATCTACTACGCCCCCGAGGCTACGGTGCTCTCCAGCGGCACGGACACGGTAAATTACCCCAACGGTTGGGAGAAGTATGTTGTCCTGTACGCTGCGATTCAGGCACTCATCAAGGAAGAGTCGAGCGTTTCGGCATTGAAGCAGGAGCTTGCGGAGGTCGAGCGCGAGATTCAGCAGGCCAAGGAGTCGCGAGACTACGCATTCCCGAAGCAGGTCGTAGACATGGACATGGTGGACCCCTGGGGCTGGAGGTAGTCCATGCCGCGCCAGAGTCGCACGTCCCCGCTGCCTGACGTAGCGCGAGCAGAGGTTTCTGACGCGGCAACGCAGCGTGCGGTTACGGCTATTGTGACCGCTATTCAAGCCATTGTCGCCTTTCTGCGCCCTTTTAAAGAGCCAGAGGCGTGGCGTCCGATGACCTATGGTGCGAATTGGGCCGGCACGACACTGACTACATTGGCGCAGCCCGCGTTTCGCAAGGACGCGATGAACACCGTCATGTTGCGCGGTTGGGCGGCGTGCTCTGGCACGGCCACGTCAATTGCCATCCTACCCATCGGCTACCGCCCGGCGCTTCGGCTCTCGTTTGCCTGCCCCGCCGTTTCGGGCACCAACCAGTATGCGCGAATCGACGTGGTTGAGGATGGGCGAGTCGTTCTTGTCGCACCCACCGCAGCCGCAGCCGTAGAGGTTTCGCTGTCTAATATTCGCTTCAGCGTGGAGGCGTGATGTCGCTTCAGAAGCAGCTTGTTCACATCAACATCACCGGAAGCCTGGAGCGCAAGGACGATAGCGCGCTCGTCATTCCGTCGAAGCTGACTCGTGCGGACGACGTTGTGTTTGATGACGCGAGCAGCGTCATCGTTCGCGGAGGACAGGCGACTCTTAATCTCGCCTCTATCGGCGCGTGGGCAGCGGGCGGCTTCTTCACTCCCACGTCAGCAAAGCGAATGTTTACGCATCGCGGAGTAGCTCACATTGAGCATTCCAAGGGAGTCGCCAAAGTCTCCAAGGGCGGAGGGACCGCGCCTGTAATCAACGAAGGAAGCCCCTCGTCATTTGTCCAGCCTTGGAATTTCACACGCGCAGGCGCAACTACTCAGCGAATTGCGGGAGTGGACCCGAAGGGGACGGCGTACGGCTCTGGCAACCCGTACTATGACGGCAACTACGATTGCGCCTCAAGCGGAGATTGGACTTGCTATGTGATTGAGTCGCGAGATACCAGCGGCTCGGGTAGGCAATCATTCAAGCTCGTACTTCAGAACGACGTAACCGGCTTCCGCACCTATGACACGACAATTCGTGACGGAAGCTATGTTTTGGTCAAGCCTCGCGTCATTGCAATTGGCTCCACGTTCTACATCTACTACGCCGCGTACACATCTGGCCTGCAAGAATACCTCATTCGTGCATTTACACTGACTACAGGCGGCACGCTCTCAGGCACCAACTCAGTTGCGACTGCACTAGGCACAGACGGAACTACTGGAGCAAGCACTAACGGTCATGTGCTTTTTGATGTGGCTACTGACGGCGTAAACATTGGCATTGTTGCATTGTCTTATGTCCCGGCAGGGCCTACGCACAGAATCAACTTCTACCAAGTGGACCCGACAGACGGGTACAGCGTCATTGATTCCAACGACAGGGACCCTGCCGAGCGCCCTACTTCATTGACCGCACTCTATGCAGAGAACTCGCTGAATGAGCACGTCATTCACGCATTCTACGGCACAGCCACAACTACGACGACGCTCAAGGCCGCGAACTACAATTTTGATGCGGCTGTCGGTGTCGTTGACACAGTTGTTGGAACGGGTGCCGCATCTTCCAGCGTCGGGCGTGTCGTTGCTCGCGCATCGTCAAGCACTGAACTTCAGATTGCCTACGATTCGATTACGGCTATCGGCAGCACGCAGTCTTCTGTGCTTCGGGCGTCTACTTGCTCTCATTCGTACACGGGACTCCAAGAAGTAGCGAGCGTTGCCCCCTGGTTCATTGCCGGGCGTTTCGTTTTGTATGAGTCACGAATCTACTTGCCGATGCTCTTTTACAGCGGCTTCAATCAGAGCACGGTGTACCTGATTGATTTCTCGGCTATTTTGCTTAACTTGAACGTGGCTGGCAGCGTGGGCGCAACTTACCACGTTGTTGCGCGTATCGACTACGGAGAATGCGCGTACAACATCTATCGCTGGTTCAAGCACAATCGCGTTCCGAATACGCCTTTGCGCGGCTCTACCGCACTACTTCCGTACATCAAGTACGAAACCGACCTTCGCCTCGTAGGCACGACGAACGAAACTAGTTATGCGCTCGCCTGCGCCTCAATCGACTTTGATTCGCAGCTCAGTAGCGTAGAGGCCAACGGCTTGTCGATTCTTGCGGGGGCTTGTCCGCTTGTCTACGACGGCAATTCGCTCGTGGAAGAGGGGTTTCATCACGCCCCCGAGATTGTCGGTGGTACGACGCCGGCTGCGTCAGGCACCATTCAGTTCCCAGCAACACCAGACGCAACATACACAATTTGCTGCACTCTGTCGTGGCAGGACGCGCAGGGCAACTGGCACGAGTCGGCACCGTCAAACGAAGTTTCAGTGACTACTTCAGGGGCCAATGACTATGTAACCCCGTTGGTCATTCTACCTCCGACACAGAAACCCAACACTCGTTTGATTTGGTACAGGACCCAGGGCAGTAGTACGAATACGACTCTGTACGTTACGCAGCTTGCTGACGGTACGAACATTACGCTTGACACCGCGCTTGCCGCTGGCGAGGCGCTCTACACCACGGGTGACGTGCTTCCCAATGCGCCGATGCCCGCCTGTAGGCACTTGTCGTTGTTTCAGAATCGCGTCGTGGCCTCTGGCGTAGGCGACGGCTCGCGCGTCGTCTACAGCAAGCAGTACGAGCCTGGATATTGCGTTGAGTTTACTGATGACAACAGTCATCAGACACTCGTTCCCGCATCTGCGGGTCGAGTCGTCGGCTCTGAGGAGGCAGATGACCGATTGTTCATCCTCTGCGAAAACGCAGTAGGAATAATCTACGGGCAGGGGCCTTCTGCAACAGGACTTGCTGGGGCCTACAGCTCATTCAATACCATTGTCACCGAAACCGGGGCTTTGTGGAGTTCTCCCAAGTCAATCATTCGCGCTCCAGAGGGTGTGTGGTTTCGCTCCCCGTTTGGCATCCGGCTTGTATCTCGTCAGGGCACGCTGGCTCGCGGACAGGACGGAAAGCAGGTCGGCGCAGAAGTTGACAGCCTTGTTAGCGGAACTTGCGTAGCGGTGGCCGGCGATGCAAAGCAGCAAGTGCGGTTTTACCAGAGCGCGGGCACTGTGCTGGTGTGGGACTACCAGTGGCTCAAGTGGACTCGCTTTACCGGCCACGCAAACGTGGATGCGGCCTATGCTGACGGCAGGTTCTACCATATCGCCAATGTCGCCACCGTTCCGCTGCTTCGCTACTACGACGAAGCGGCATACCGCGATGTCAACGATGCCGGCACGGCAGATTCCATCTTTGAAGCATTCATCGAAACTGCGTGGCTCCAGTTTGCCGGCATTCAGGGCTTCCAGCGGCTCTACCGGCTTATGCTTCTGGGCAAGAACACCACCGCAAACGCAGTCTACCTGCGAGAACGCTTCTACTACGACTTCAGCGAGACTGAAGATGCGGCAGACCAGCCCGAAGGGGCGTTTACCCCCGGAGCTGGCAACATCGTCCAAGTGCAGCATCACATGGTCAAGCAGAAGTGCGAATCCATGAAGATTCAGATTCGTATGCGCGCAGGTCCGGGTGTGACCCCAGGGCGTTTCCGCTTGACGGACCTGACCTTGCAGGTCGGGGTCAAGCCCGGATACTATAAGCTACCTTCTTCGCAGAGGTTCTGACGATGGCTCGCGTTCCAAATTGGGGTCCAAGTGCGGGTCAGCCTGTCCCTGATGACCAGTGGCAGGCATACATGGCCGCGAACCCGCCTCCCGAGGGGGGTTCCTTTGTAGCTGCCCCTGCGGTGCAGCCTCAAGGGTCTACTGGAGCAACGCTCGGAGGCGCTGTAGGAACAGAGCAAGCCACTCCTGGGATTGAGCAGAACACAAGACCTTGGCGAGATTTCTACATGAGCCAGTACGGCGCTTCTCGCCCTGGCATTTTGCTAGACACCACCAATCAAGACCAAGCTCGCTTGGAGCAGCAGCAAGTCATTCAGGCGCTTCAGAGGCAGGCAGCGGGCGACCTAAACTCACAGGCGCAGCAGCAGCTCGGGCAGTCCTACGGACAGGCTCGCGCGCAGCAGTCCAGCCTTGGCAGCACTATGCGAGGTCAGAGCGCAGGCGCGGCCATGCGCGGCATCCAGCAGGGGCAGGCGGGCATTCAGCGGGGCTTTGCCGGCGACCAGCAGATGCTCATGCTTCAGGAGCAGCAGGCAGCACAGGCGCTTCTCGCGCAGATGCTTCAGCAGCAGCGCCAGCAAGACATGGGGCTTGCTGAAGCAGGCGCACAGACAGCACTACAAGGCAGAGGACTTGATGATGCACTTCGTCAGTTCTACCTGGGAGGGGCAGGGCAGGCTGACATTGCCGAGGCGCAGCGCGGCGCTGACATCGCACGAGCGCAAATGGGCATCATGGACGCAAGAAATGCCATCTACCAGCAACTCGGAAATTCGCTGATGCAGGGGGCTGCTTCAGGTGTCTCTACTGCTGCTAGTCTTGGGAAATCCAAGCCAGCATAACATAACTAGCTAACACAATTTAACTGGTGAGGTAGCCCGTGGCTGACTTATCTCCGCAGCAACAGCAACAATACTTTGGCAAGCCCATTTCAAACGAGTACGTTCAGTCTGAGGCGGCTCGCTATCAGAAAGACCCGTTCTCAGCGCTCTGGGATTTGATTACGGGCAAGGGACTAGCTGGTCAGATGAGTAGCGCGCAGGGAGGTACTCTCAACCCCACCAGAACCGCAAACGAGGCCGGCGCACTAGCGGCATCCTATTCAATTCCAGATATTCGCAATGCCGCCGAAATGAATTCGTTGTATGAGGCCGGTGCGCGCATGGGAGCGCGTGCTAGTCCATACGACATTGCAACTGCTGACCAGAGCCGAGGCGCGCAGTTGGCGCTTCTCGCGCAGATGCGTGCTCAGGCTGCGGGTCCTTCACTCGCGGGAATGCAGGGCCAGCAAGCCATGGGGCAGGGCCTCCAAGCCGCGTTGCGCGGCGCGGCAATGGGCCAGCCGGGGCGTGCAATGATGGTAGGCGCGGGGCAGCAGGGCGCTGGCATGGCTGCGGACGTGGCTCGGGCGAGGCTTGCGGAGGCGATGCGCGCCCAAGCAGGCATGGGCGGGCTTGCGGGAGGGCTTCGCGGAAGTGATATTGGAATTGCGTCAACTGCGGCGCAGATTGGCCTTCAGAGTCGCGCCGCCGATGACGCACTTCGTCAGTTCTATGCCTCACAGGGGCTTAATCTTGCCAATGCTCGTGCAAATCTTGAAGCAGAGCGGCAAAAGCTCTACGAGCTAGAGAAGCTGAAGCGCGAAAAGCGCGATATTGAAATTGTTAGGAACTTTGCCGGTGCCGGCGCGTCAATGGCGGGTACTGCTGCCGGCATGTAAGATGACCGAGGACTCCCATGCCTGACGCTAAGAAGAAGCCAAACTACCGCGATGCCGTGCAGCTTGAGGTCAAGGGCCTCGGGTCTGTCTCAATGCCGCGCGGAACGATGTCTGACGAGGAGTGGGAGGACTTTAAGAAGCGCTCCGGTTCCATCGAGGAGCGAATCTCTGCCGCGCTAGACAACACGGAACTCCCTACTGAGGAGTCGGTCAAAAAGGCGCTTGACGAGGAGCGCGTGAGTCAGGCTCCAAGCGAGGACAAGTCTCTTGAGGAGGTTTCCCGTCAGGCATCTCGGGAGTCTGAACAAGCGGTCGCCGAAGCGAAGCTCCCGACCGTAGAATCGGTCAAGAAGGCCATTGCGGAGAAGGGTGTCGTTGCCTCGCCAACTGACGAGGCAGTCAACGCGGCTGTTGACAATCGACTCGGGCAGCTCCTTGGGCGATTCACTAAGCCCAAGTCCGATACCTCTCCAACTGACGAGGCAGTCAACGCGGTTGTTGACAATCGACTCGGCCAGCTTCTTGGGCGATTCACTAAGCCCAAGTCCGATACCTCTCCAACTGACGAGGCAGTCAACGCGGTTGTTGACAATCGACTCGGCCAGCTTCTCGGCAACTTGAACGAATCTCGGGGCATCAGCTCCGCCCCCGCGACCACAGGAAGCGGCTACGGCACGGGGATGATGGGCAAGGCCGCTGGCATGATTGCCGAGGCGTCCAAGGGTCAGACGGGGGCGAATGACGCAGAGGTGAATGCAGCTATTGATAATCGCCTCGGCACAATGCTCAAGGGCCTAAACAGCGCGAAGGGAATCAATCCAGCGACAGAAAGTCCAGAGCGTCTCATTGGAGCAAAGGCCGCGCCAGCAGCCGCGCCTGGGCTTGTTGACTACTTTCAAGAAACACTCAATCCAAGCAACATCAAGAGACTTCTGGTTCCTAATTGGGCTATTGGAGATTCGGAGCTTGCCGCAGAGTTGACTGCTGGAGTAGCTCCAAACGCGCCTGCGGCTGCAAATGCTCCTGTAGCTACAGACGCCTCCGCGAACGTACCGGCGAGCGTACTCAACGCAGGAGAGGTCGCTGCGCCCGCGCCCTCCGGTGCCTCAGGGAGCGTTACGGCTCGTACCAAGACTACGAAGCCCGGGACTGCGCCTGCGGTTGCTGCGACCCCCAAGCAGGACGAAATCAGGCAGGCATACGAAGCTCAGTTGTTCGCGCAGAACGCAGCCGCAGACCTTGAATCCAAGGCTCTCAAGGACAAGGCTGCCCTCCTCGGCAAGCAGGAAGAGGAGATGCTCAAGCTGGAGGTGCGTCGGGCTAACGCGGAGCAAGTCCGCGAGGGACGCATGAGGCAGGCGCAGGACGGACTTGTGCGACTCCAGAGCCGCTTCGCGGAGCTTGAGAGCCAGAGTCCAGACCCCAACCGCTTCTGGAACAACAAGAGCGACGGGCAGAAGGCGGCTGCGGTCATTGCCGGTGCGTTGTTTGGATTCACGGGCCAGGGGATGCAGTGGCTTCAGCGACTCGACTCGCTGGTCGCGCAGGATGTTGAGCAGCAGGCTGCGGAACTTCGGCGGCGGGAAGGGCTTGTTGGCAAGCAGATTGACGTTCAGAACAATCTTGTCGCGCTCGCTCGCCAGCAGGGACTTGACGAAATTGAGTCGGTCAATGCCGCGCGTATGATGATGAAGGAAAAGTACGCGCTGCAACTTGAGGCTGTGGCCGCGAGCACCGGAAGTGAAATGGTCAAGGCCGGTGCCCTTGAAAAAGCGGCGGCACTCCGAGCGGGCTACGTCAAGGACGAGCGCGACTTTACACTTCGCGCCAAGTCCGAAGCCGCGAGCAATGCGCTCAAGTATGCTCAGGCGCAGCGAATGCGGGCAGAGGCTGAGGAGTCCTACCTCAAGATGACTCAGGCTGCTGCCGGCGGGAAGCCAAAATCGCTTACGGAACTAAAGCCCGGGCAGCAGGAGCGGCTTGCGGACCTTCTCACGCTTGGAAAGAAGATTGGTGAGATGAAGTCCGAGTATGACAAGAAGGCGGGTTCTTTCTACTCTCCCGTGGCCGCGCAGCTTGGGCTCGGAATGCAGGCTACTGAAGCATCTAAGTGGAAAGGCTCCTCGCAGAAGTTCTATGCTCAGACAATCGGAACTACTCTTGAGGGCGGCAAACTGACAGACGCGGACTTTAGTAAGTATAGTGAGGGCTTCATTCCCTCTGCATCTGATACAAGCGGGGCCGCCAAAAACAAGACGGAGAATCTTATTAAGTACGCTGTGGATAAGTACCGTTCTGAGCTTCAGACGCTTGCTGCCGGAAACTTCTACATCGCTCCGGGGGAGCTGCCCTCGCCTGCTGAATATGAGCAAGAGCTTCGTAGGCAGGCCGGACTCTCCTCTGCTCCGACGTATGCTACCCCTCGGTGATGAATGGCGACCCTTCAGTGGACAGACGGCAAGCTGTACGATGTGCCGGATGACAAAGTGCAGCAGGCGCTTTCGGACGGTTTTGTCCCCGCGCCCGAAGCGCGTGTAGCCGCAAGCGAACAGCCCCTCGCGGCTGCGGGTGAGGCGCTTGTTCGTGGCGTTACCATGGGGTTTGGCGACCCCTTGCTGGTCAACATTGAAGCCGAGGCGAGTCTTCCGGCCAATGCGACTGCCGAGCAGCGACTTGCCGCTCGAAAAGCCGCTGCTGAAAAGATGCGCCTTCGCCAGGAGGAAAACCCCGTTGTCGCTACCGTGGGCGAGATTGGTGGCGCGGTTGGCTCCGTGCTTGCCGGCCCTGCGGCAGTCGTAGCCAAGGGAGCTGGCGCTATCCGAGCCGCTGGAGGCCTCGCGGCCCGCGCTGTGGCCGGCGCTGCCGAAGGTAGCTTGTGGGGCTTAGGTAGCGTCGTGTCCGAGGCGGCTCTTGAGGATACGGAGCTTACGGCAGAGAAGGTTGCGGCAGGCGTGGCTGCGGGTGCGCTTACGGGCGGCGCGCTTGATGTCGCGGCTTACGGTGTCGGCAAGGGAGTCAGTGCTGCGGTCAGGAGGTTTGGCGGCAGGGGCGTGAAGGACACGCTTGAAGACCTTGCGTTTCAAGCAGAAAAGCGACAGCTCCTTGAGTCCAGCGGGCAGGCAGAAGCACGTTTGATTCGTCGCGGTGGTAACATGGAGGACGTAATTCGCATCGGGCGTGAGGAGGGCGTGCTTGATGCGACTGCGGGGATGAACGAAGCGACCGCCAACAAAGCCAAGGACGCGCTTACAAGGCTTGGCAATGAAACTGAGCAGATTGTCAGTTCTCTGGATAGCGTGAAGCCACTGAGCAGAGACACAACGCGCTTTCAGCTTGTTGCAGATATGGAACGCCGGCTTCAGGCTTCTTTTCAAGACAGGTACGCCGCAAAAGACGCTGTTGAATCTTTCATCAAGGAAAACCTCGTTCCTGTATTGGAGGACACAAAGGCGTCTTGGCCGAAGCTGATGTCTTTGCAGCAGGACATTCGCAAAGCCGTCGCCAATAAGACGGGCGTGGAAGCCGAGGTCTACAATGCGGGTCGTAAGTTGATTCGCAATACGGTGTTTAGCGAAGCGCAGACACTTCCTCTTGCGCCGGGCATCTCCAAGAAGTTGATGGAGAATCAGAAGCGCTATGCGGCCCTCTCGTTCTTGGAGGAAGTAATCAGTGCTCGCGGAAGGCGGTTGGAGGCTACTGGCGGACCTCTATCACTTGGGCTTGGCGGTATGCTCTCAGCAGGTGCGGGCGCATCCGTCGCGGGCATTCCAGGGGCGGTTGCGAGTGCTGCCGCAATGCGTGCGTACCGCGAGCGCGGTGGCTTTCTCATCGGCGGGGCACTTCGCGCGCTCGCAAACTCAAATGCGACAACTGGAATTGGCAAGTCGCTGATGAAGCGCGTCAAGGTCGTGCTTAGCACGGCTCCCGAGCTGCTCGGAGCGTTTCGAGCGCCTTTGGAAAGTGCCTCCGCTCGCGGTGCTGACGACTTGCTTGAAACGCACATTCAGCTCGCATCCTCTCCACAGGGGGAAGAGTACCTCTCAACGCTTGGGATGGAGCCTGAGAGTCCCGAGCAGGTAAATGCTGTGGGCTTGAAGCTGTCGTACATCGCAGCGGCGCAGAATGCGGCTGATGCGTATGACCAGACCTTGGCGCAGGCCACGGACGGGATGCTCGGAGCTGCGCGAGGTCGCCCTCTTTCGTCTAAGCCACCGACAACGACACTCAAGGACTACAACAACTTCCAAAAGAGCCTTCAGAAGCTCCTGCGCGACCCCGAGGGTGCCTACGCGCAGGTTCCCGCAGAGATGCAAGGCGCAATTCCCCAGGTTTCGGGCCTGACTGCGGCGACTATTCTGCGCGGAGCCAAGTTCCTCGACTCCAAGGCCCCTAAGTCGCCCTACGAGGGGATGCCTGAAGCGGTCGCGCCTCAGTGGCAGCCTTCGCAGGTTGAGCTAGACAGGTTCAACCGCTACCGAGAGGCTGTTGAGAACCCCGCCAAGGCGCTTCAGAACATGGCGAATGGTTATTTGTCGCCTGAGCAGGTCGAGGCGATGAAGGCTGTGTATCCGCGCCTGTACAGCGACCTCCAGCAGAAGCTCGCGGAGCGTCTGGCGTCCCTCAAGAAGCCCTTGAATTACCAGCAGAAGTTGTCGCTGTCCTTGATTATGGGGCCTACCGCACTTGCCATGAATCCGCAGCAGGTTCAGGTACTTCAGCAGGTGCAGGCTAGCGCCGGCCCGCAGTCAGGTGCTATGAGAAAGCCAGACGGGCGGCAGACGGTAAACGCCCAGAAGAATTTGGAAACGCAGGGCCAGCGCATGGAGGCGCGTTGAGTATGAAGAAGGCACTTGTTGTTGGGCTTGTCCTTGGCTTCTTGTTTACGCCACCTATTGAGGATGCGGAGGCGGCAGACAACGTGACGTGCGCCGTCACCACGTCCACGTCTACCGCTGCGACGACGGCTCTCTCAGCCTCGGGGACGTGCGATTGGTCGCCGGGCAGCGTCGTCCTCATGCAATGCACGACTGACGTGTACATTGACACGAATCAGGTGCGCGGCGTCTTTCCGGCTGACGGAGGCACCACGGGCGGCGTGGCTACGAGCGCAGACCAGCGGGTGGACTTCTCGTCCAACAGCGACCCGTACATCATCTACCTCAACAACAACGACCATCATGTCAGCATCCTCGCGGTGTCGTCTGCGGGTAGCTGCAAGTTTATGAAGACGCAGCGCGCTCGCCCCTGGCGTTGAGGCGCAGATGCTGACTGCCATTCTCATCACCATTGCAGCGCAGGCTGAGTACGGCTCGATTGACGAGTATGTCCGAGTGCGCCGCGTCGAGCGCGTTTCTCGCGCAGGGCCGAGGTCGGGTCCGGGGTACGCTTTCTTCGAATTCGCCCCGGCCAGCGGCGCGGGCATGACAAGTGCCTGCGCCTGCACCTCGCCAACGGGCGCGAAAAGCGAGGCGCTGACGTTTACGCGCACGGGCGCGGCGACGTGTAGCAAAAAGGGCCTGACAACCACCGGCATCGCCAACGGCGACTTGGTGGTGTGCGCGTCCAACAACCAGCCGCGCGTCGAGCCTGACGCGGACGGCGTGCTTGGGCTGCGCGTCGAAGCGGCGCGGACGAATTCGCTGCTGCGGAGCGACGAGTTGACGGTTTCGCCGTGGGCCGATGTCGGTACGCCAACCGTTACGGACGGCGCCACAAGCCCCTTTGGTACCGCAACGGCCGACACCATCGACGACAACGACGCGGTGGCATACGAAGGACGCAGCCAAGCAGTTACCGTCACCAGCGGCGCGGCGTACACGTTGGCGTGCTACCTTAAGGCTGGCACTGCGTCTTCGGCGCGGCTGTTGATTGACGGCACCGCAATTAATGCCACGTCGCTTTCCTCCACGACATGGACGCGAGCAGAAATCGCAGACGCAGCCGCATCGAGCACCTCTATCACGGTGCAAGTTCTGGTTGGCGACGTGACTTCGGTCACTGGAACAGTCATTTTTGGCGGGTGCGATGTGCAGAACGGCACATACGCGACCGCGTACATCCCGACGACGAGTGCAGCGGCGACGCGCAACATCGAAGACCCGCGCAGCACGCTTGCAACGGCAGTTGGGCCGACGGCCAGCATCGCAGCGACAGTGCAGTTCTCGTCGGCGAATATCGGAGCCGTCAACATGCTTGCGCTTGGCAGTCTTTCAACTTCCAACATGACGCTGTACCGAACGTCAAACACTGCGGCAGGCTACCAAATCAACACGGTCATTTCCGCGCCGGCAGTCTCGGCCATGGGTACAACGACGCATCGCAGTGCCCTTGCTGACAACGCTGGAACGCGAAGCGCATTTTGGGACGGCGCTTCGGTTGCGGCACCTGCGGCCAGTATGGCGGCTGGACAGACGGACGTTTACATCGGCCGCAACGTCAGCGGCCTTCCCATCGACGGAATCATCACTCGCGTCTGCATTGACCCCGACGCGTCGAGGTGCCGGTGATGAATCAGCGAGTCATTACTGCCGTCGCGGTTGCTGCGGTCGCCGTGGGGGCGTTAGTTGCGCTTAGCGATTCGGACCTCGGGACGGCTCCGCAGGACTCTCGCCGGCTGCGTCTGGCTGAGTCCAAGCTGGTTGAGTTGCCTGATGGCGGGAAGGGCTACGTCCTCCCGGCAGACCTAGAGGACGGCGGGGTCGAGTACCTCACGACTGATGCCGCCCCCTGTGCCCGCCGCCGCCCAGGGCTTCTGGGGACGTGCCTGCGGCGTTCTGCTGATGGCGGGACCGTTGACCCGGGAGACTACAACCGCTTCCCTTCGTCCGAGGCTGTTGGGGTCGGGTGCGAGGGCGTGGCGTGTAGTGTCGTCGCGGGCGAAGACGCCGACGAGTCCGAGGATGTGCGGCTTGAACGTGAGCGCCAGCGGCGCGATGGAGGCACCCCGTGAGCGCCTTCTTTGAGTGGGCGAAGGAATGGGCCTTTGACATTCTGCTGATGCTACTTGTTTCGGTACTTACCGCTGGGCTGGATGCGAAGCGCCAAGTAGGAGTGTCCTGTGGAACGCCAAGCGTCCGAATCGCCCACCCGCCGTAAGGACCACAGGACGAGGCGGATTGTGATGATTCTGATTGGCGTCGGGGTGGGCGCATTGTGTAGGCTTATGCCGCCTGAGTACCAAGGTCCCTGCGGCATCGCTGCGAAGTTACTCTCTGTGTTTCTGGGTTCGCCATGACTACCCTGTCGCCCATCGCTACGCAGCCTACCGTCGTCGCGGTAGCGCCTACGTCCACTACAATCGCTCAGTGGAACGTGCGGTTTGACGAGGTTTTGACGGTTCAGCTCGAAAACCTTGATTTGAGCCAGACGCTCAACGCCTATGTCCAGCGAAGGCTCGCAGACGGGAACGATTGGGCGCAGGCCCCTCTCGACTACTTCCTAGGCATGGGGCCGGATTCAAGCGTCGTCGCAGACCTCGACGTGCGCGGCACTCGCGAGCTGCGAATTGTCGGAACCATGTCTGGCGCGGGTGGCGATGTCCGCGTAACTGCGGTAAGGAGGGCGGCGCGATGACATCTCTCATTGTGGCCCTCGCGCTAGGGCAGAGCCTCAACCTCAACAACACGCCCGTCCGCCAGGGTCGCGGGTTCGACGGCGGTACGGAGTGGGGCGTTTACTGCACCAACTGCACGGGCGGTGGCGGTAGTGGCGGCGCGGTGACGCAGGGCACGGGCAGCGACGGCGGGACGTGGTGGAACGTCAAGGCCGTGCTGCTTAACGCCAGCAACGTCGAAACCGGCACCTTCCAGACGCCGCTACAGACGCAGGGCTACGGCGACTTGGACAGCTTTAGCAGCACCGTCACGTCCAGCCGCTACAACCAAGTGGAAATCGACTACAGCACCACCGCGCCGGCCAGCATCGCCGACTTGACGGTGACAACAGTTTCGACGGGCAGCTCCAGTAACAGCGGCGGGCAGGCCGTCTTCTCAACGGGCACCGGCACGACGGGCGCGGTGAAGGCCGTCACCAACCTCTCCGTCAGCTACCGCCCACACGCCGAAGTGTATGCGGCCTTCACGGCCATCTACACGACGGGCGTTTCCAGCAGTTACCAGCGCGTCGGCATCTACGACTCAAACAACGGCTTCTTCCTGGGCTACGAAGGCACGTCCTTCGGCCTCACCATTCGCAAAGCCGGCGTCGACACCTTCACCGCAAAGACGTCGTGGAACCTCGACACGCTGACGGGCGCGGCTGGTAGCAAGTACACGCGCAACGGAACGCCCGAGGCCATCGACGTGACGAAGGACAACCTCTACCGCGTGCGCTTCGGTTGGCTTGGCGCGGCTCCCGTGGTGTTTGAGGTGCTGTCGCCAGACGGGCGGTGGGTTGCGTTCCATGTCTACCGCCACCCCAACACCGTCGCGGCCACCAGCATCAACAGCCCAAACCTGCCCATGACTCTCGACGTGGCGAAGACGGCGGGCGCAACCAATCTCGTTGTTTCCACGGCGTGCTGGGCTGCCGGCAGCACCTCGCCGCTTGCAAAGGTGACTTCAACCATCACGGACAACACCCTGGCGCAGTTGGGGCGCAGCGTCATCACCGGCCAGACGACGGGCGGCGGCGGAAACTACGTCAACGTCAAGGTGAATCCTTCCGGCGCGCTGGTGACGGAGGTGACGCAGGCCAGCCAGCCCTGGCTTGTGGCCGGCGCTGACGGTGGCGTCCTCAACACGCGGCTGACGAAGGTGGTGGCCAACCCCATCACCACGGCAGTCTCCTGCGCGACGACGGCGACGGCGTTGCCTTCGTCGGCGCTGGCGGGGCGGACGAGTCTTTGCGTGTACAACGCGGGGGCGGCCACCGTGTACCTGGGCGGAAGCACCGTGACGACGGCCAGCGGGCTGCCGCTGCCGGTGGGCGCGTACTGGTGCGACGACGTGCAGTCCCTGGCGCACTACTGCATCGTCGCGACGGGCAACGAGTCCGTGCGCGTGCTGGAGAATTGACATGCGACACAGTGAAGCAGTCGCTTTCGGCGCGGCCTTCCTCGTTTGCAGCGCGGCGACGTATGCCGTGCCTCGCGTGACGCTGCCCGGTGGCACGTCGGGCAAGGTGGCCGAGGCCTACGCCGCAGACGCAGCCATCTACGCGCAGGAATTCGTCGCCAACCCCACCGACTGCGCGACGGACAGGTACGCAACGGCCATCGCGGCCAACGGCAACCTCTCGTGCGGGCAAGTGTCGCTGACGGCGGGCGTCAGTGGGACGCTGCCCGTAGCAAACGGCGGAACCAACGGCACAGCATCGCCAACGGCTGGCGGCGTGGCCTACGGCACCGGCAGCGCCTATGCGTTTTCGGCGCTGGGCAGCGCGGGCGACTGCCTCAAGTCGAACGGCTCCAGCGCGCCGACGTGGGGAAGTTGCAGCAGCATCAGTGCTTACAGCACCGTCGCCGACGAAGGCACCGGACTCACGCAGCGGACGACGCTGAATTTCACGGGAGGCGGCGTCTCATGCGTGGACAACGCGGGCGCAACGCGGACGGACTGCACCATCAGTGGCACGTCCCCCGGTGGCAACACGCCTGAGTTGCAGTTCAACAGCAGCGGCGCATTCGCTGGCATTGCCAACGTGGAGACTGACGGCACCGACTTGGTGTTTGCCGACTCCACGACGAGCGCCAGCAGCCCTGACGCGGGCTACACCACGTTGCGCTTCGTTGAGCATCACGGCACCAACTCGCCTGGGCTGCCGGAAACCACGAGTCAGGCGCTTGGCTTCGACTTGAATGCGTCACCCATCGCGAAGCACACTTCGCGTGACGTGTGGTGGGGCTGTGTGCTGCCCGGCGCGCACAACAACACCACCGTCACGGCGTCGGGCGTTGCGCTGGCTGGTAGTTCGACGGGTACGGCTGGCGTTGTGACGTGGGCGGCGACTGATGAGAGAACGCGCGCCATTTGGGTGCAGTACATTTCGGCAGGGACTGCCAATCAAAGCGCCGGCCTGCGCGCCAACGTCGACAACGTATGGCGCGGCAACGCGGATGGCTTGGGCGGTTGGTACTGGACGGGCAGTTTCGCCGTCATCACGACGACGGCTAATCAAAGGCTTTTTGCCGGCCTAAAGGACGCAACAACAGTCATTTCGGCTTCTACCAACCCCTCCGCACAGTTAGACATCGTTGGCTTTTGGTGCGACGCGGGGCAAACAACCATTCGCATCGGAAGTAACGACAACACGGGCAGCAGCAGCAACGCTGTTGACTTGGGCGCAAACTTCCCATGCACCACGGCCAACATCGGCTACGACGTGGCGCTGTGGGCCGGGCAGAATGGCAGTTCCATCGAGTATTACATTCGCCGCCTTGCAAACGGCTCTGAGGCAACCGGCAGCATCAGCACCGACTTGCCGCGTAATACGGTGCAGTTGGGCTGGGACTTTTGGATTAACAACGGAGGCACCGCCGCCAGCTCCACCATTCACTTCGGCGGCACTTGCTGGTGGGCCAACCCATGACGCCTTACATCGGACAGGTTGTGTGGTGCGCAATGATGCCAGACGTTGGCCCGATGCCGGCCATCGTCACGGCAGTCACCGGGCAGATGGTGGATGTGATGATGGTGCGCGCCGACGACGTGCAGCCCGTCAAGCAGATTACTCCCTGGCTTGTGGAGGACGGCACCGAGTGGGGCTGGTGTGACATTCCTGCGGACGGCAAGGTGCCGGCCGACTTCTTCGACTGAGGGAACTATGGAACACGCTACTTTGTCTATTGCGCTGTCTGCTGCCGCTCTTGGTTCCGGTACTGCGGCGTTGCTCGTCGCCGTCCTGCGGAAGCGAAACCACATTCACGACGAGCTGCGGAAGCAGCTTGACGAGGCGATTGACGAGAATACTCGTCTGATTGCTGAGAGTAAGAAGCTGGCTGACGAGCTTCACGCAGCGAAGGTGAAGGTGTCCCCCGAGCTGCTTCAGAAGTATGCGGACATGGCTATTGCTACCGCAGAGCAGGTTGCCGCGCCTGACGCTACGGGCAAGGACAAGCTCCGTGCGGCTTTGGACGCGCTCAAGAAGCTGGATGAAGGCGACAACGGGGTGCGAGATTGGTCAGACGCCGAGCATCGGATTGCCATCGAGGCCGCGCTTCGGAGGGGGCGGTGAAGTGGCAGACGACGCCGGCTTGGGTTCCTATTGACGTGCCGTCTGCAAAGCTGCCTATTGGCCCGCAGAAGTACCGAGCCGTGCTGAAGGATTTGCAGGTTGAGAAGTCGCCTCGGTACAAGCCCACTGCTTCTGCCACCTACTGCAACATCTTCCTGTGGGACTACACCCGCGCAATGGGCTGCGAGATTCCGCATTGGGTTGACGCGGACGGCAATCCTACGGACCCAAACAAGGGTCGCGAGCTGAGTGCGAACGCGACCGTGGCGTGGCTCGACAAGCAGGGGGCGCAGCGCGGGTGGATTGGCGCGGACAGGCGCACCGCATTTGATGCAGCCGAGCGGGGACACGTCGTAGTCCTTGGGTGGCATTCCGGTAGCGCAAAGTCGGGGCACGTCGCAGTTCTGCTTCCAGAAGGGACCGTGGCTCAAGCGGGCAGGCGCAACTTCGTAGGCGAGACTGTCGAACGCGCGTTTGGGAAGCTGCCGGTGCGCTACTGGATTCAGGCGAATGGCCCTCATCACGCAAACGCCCCGCAGGTTTGACAAGCTGCGTTGACTAGGTAAGAGTCCAAGTAAAGGGGTGTTTATGAGCGACCTTCTGTCCATCATCGACAATGCAGCACAGAGCCAGGATTGGCTCATTCTGGCGGTGAGCAGCGTGCTTCTTGTGGTTCCCATCGTCCTCAAGGCTCTTGGCAAGAAGGTGCCACTTGTGGATGGCGTCATTGAGTTTGCCATTGGCGTTCTCAAGTCGCGCAAGCCCAAGGAGCCTCCCGCTCCGAAGCCTGGGGAGGCCACGGGCGTCAACGCGGTCGTTCCCGTGACGGACCCGCCTAAGCCGGTCGAGGAACTCAAGTAGCACCAATCCGGCTAGCGAAAGTGCCGGTCAAGATGACGCGACCTACTCCACTCTACGCGCGTCGAACTTTCGCCTCCTTCGCCTGCGCCCTCGTACTGCTTTCCGGTGGTGCGAGGGCGCAGGACGGTGGACTCCCCGAGGACGTTCCGCGCATTCTGCGCTTGCCGGGGGACAATTACCTGATGAACCAGCTCGCCTACGCCAAGCTGGATGACGAGCTGAAGCGCCTACAGGGCATCGAGCGCCAGCACAAGGGTGAATCATGGAGCCTCGTGGTGCTCGTAGGAATGGGAGTGGGACTCGTAATCGGGGTGCCGGTGGGGGTACTGCTGTCGAACCTCTCACAACCGCGCTAATCATCCCCGACTGCCATTGGCCGAATGCCGACGAACGTGCGTGGGGTTTGATGCTTCGCGCGGCGATGTTGGTGAAGCCCGACATCATCGTCATCCTGGGCGATTTCGCGGACGGAGAAGCGCTTTCCGCGCACCCGCCCACGAAGCCGGGGGAGAACGACTTTGAGGACGAACTCTCCTCGGTCAACAAGGCACTCGACCAGCTCGACGCCTTGGGCGCAAAGAAGAAAATCTACGTCGAAGGCAACCACGAATTTCGCCTAGACCGCTACCTGATGGAGAAAGCCCCCGGCCTCTTCCGGTCAATTCGGTGGCCTAACCTGCTTCAGCTTTACAAGCGGGGTTGGGATTGGGTGCCGTACCGAAAATCAGTAAAGGTGGGCAAGCTGCACATTACGCATGATACCGGCAGCGCGGGAATGAACGCGCACCGGACGTCCGCAAAGGCATTCGGCGGAAGCTGCGTCATCGGCCACACGCATCGTATGGCCTATGAGGTAAACGGGCGCTTCGGAGGCCCACCGTACCTCGCGGCGATGCTGGGCTGGCTGGGTGACGCTGAAAAGGCGGCTGGCTACATCCACGAGGCCAAGGCGTCGGATTGGGTCCAAGGCTTTGGCCTTGCGTACATCGAGCAGGACGGCATCACGCACCTTCAGCCCGTCCCAATCGTCAACGGGCGGTGTGTGGTACAGGGCCGGCTAGTGACCTAGTACCCGCCCCAAGGCGTCCGCAAGCGCTCGTAGCTCAGCCGGCAGGAAGTCCGCTACAGCGCTTCGGCTCGCGTACTTCAGACGCTCAGCCCATGCGCGAAGGGTAGCCAAATCCTCAGTAGAAACCGGCCCCAGGTAGCCCTCCTTCGTTGTATCTCTTGCTCGCGGTAGCGCATTGCCAGAATAAGCTCCGCTCCGAGCGGCTCGGGCGAGCACCTCCAACTGCGCTCGATGGTAATCATAGAACTCCTTGGCTTGCGGGTGGGCACGTCCATTGAGGCAGTAGTCGCAGTCCGCGTTAGGTCCGTCTGGCGCGGGCACGTTCTCAGCCGGAAGGCCGCACTCGGTCTGGTCAAAGCGGTCCATCCACAGGTGACGTGTCACGGCTCCAGCTCCCACGCAACGGACTCAGGCCCGCGCTCGCCCTCGCGGACGCGAATCGTCTTGAGCCGCACGCCCATCTTACGAAGGGACGTGACGCGGCGCTTGGCGGTGGCGGGGTAGGTGCCTGTCTTCACCGCGATTGTCTTTGCGGAGAGGACTTTGAACTTCTGAAACAGCGAATAGAGATTGGCGAGTTCTTCGTTGTCCAGCTTCATCGAGTCGCTCCTGGGTAGACCTTCTGGTTGAGGCGCTTGAAATGCCACAGGCCGATGCCTGCGGCGTCGAGCGCGTTGTGGATGAGGTGCTTCGGCCCCTCCACTCGCGCAATCTCGTAGGGCGTCAGCTTGCTCCGAATGCGCTCGGTCATCACGTCCTTTTGCACATTGCCCTTCCACTCCGAGGGCATGACTGTCTGCACGACCCCCCCGAATAGCGCAGCGCACGCAGAGCCTACAGCGGCTACGTCAAGCAAGTCGTTTGGGTCCTTCTCGGACATGCCGGGGTAGACGCGGGGGTGCTCAATGATGACTAGCTCTGGCGCGGGGCCAATCCACCAGTTCCACGCTGCCTGCGCGAGCGCCACATGCGCGGCATACCCTCTGCCGCTTGTAGCTGGACTCTTGACGTAGGCGGCAGAACTAAGCGTCCCCTGCGGCGCAAAGGACGCGATTCCGAGGCCACGCAGACCGGGGTCTATGCAGCAAATCATGGGTAAGCACTCACAATCTCATCGGGGTACTGCTCACAAGCGGAAACGTAGCTCTCTACGAAATCCAAAAAGCCCTCGTAGGTTCCCCAGCCGTTCTTCGGGTTGAACTTGCGGAAGAACTCTGGGCGCTCTCGCAGGTCGTCGAGCGCAGCGCGCAGCGGCTCAATTAGCTGCGACGCCTTGGTGATGCCGACCTCCGAGGGTCGCCACAACTGCATGTAGATGCCTGCCGCATCGGCCATGCTGTTCAAGTTGTGCGTGATGTTGTTTCGGTAGACATCACCGAGGTACACGTCCAGGCTCATTGTCCACCTCCTGCGGTCCTCCAGAAGTGCGTCCAAATCATTTCGCCTCCGCGAAAAACGCCGGTTCCTTGAGCTTGTCGTTTTCAACTACATCGACGTTGAGGGTCGAGAACATGCGAGACAGCCCAGGCTCCGTGGCATAGTCTTCGTACAGGTGCGAAGGCAGCTCGACGCGCGTAACGCGCTTTCCGCCCTCGGCGTAGTGGACAATCGTCGTGTAGATGGTGTGGCCGATGTTGTTCAAGTTTCCTACCAATAACCTTTCTATGCCGCGTCGTCAAACGGAATCAGCTTCCCCTCGCGGTACTTGGCGACCGCGTTCTTCGACCACACGCGCATGAGCGCCGGCTCCGCACTCACCTTCACGTCCGGTACGCAGGTCTTCATCGCCGCGACCATGACCTCGGCCTGTCGCATAGCCGCCTCATGCGCCCGCTCCTCGGGGATTTCGAGGATGGACTCGTCGTGGGCCATGAGCATGAGCCGACTGCCGTATAGCGGCGAGGCCCGGTCGAGGTACATTTCCCGCGTGAGCGCGATGAGCGCCCTCTTCGCCCCGTCTGCGGCGAGGCCCTGGAAGTAGGTATTCGCTCCAGCCGGCCCCGACACGCCCCCTCGGACACGCTTGGAAACGAACTGCTCAACACGCTCCGCGTAGCCCATCTCTGCCTGTACCCACGTCCAGTAGGGCTGCATCTCGGGCCACTGGCGCAGGTAGGCCCCGCGCAGTTTCTCAGCCTCCTCGATGCACCGCTTGCACAGGGGTGCGTCCAAGTCCCGGCCCTTCCACTCTCGGATTCTTCCTCCCGAGCCTTCAGAGCCGCACTGTCCGTCACGGTAGAGCCACTCGCAGACCGAGGCCCCCTCGCGGCGCTTGGCGACGACGAACTTCGCGGCCCCCATCATTCCCGGGAAGCCGAAATTCGCTGCCTTCGCGGCCTGTCGGAGTCCTGAAGCCACAGCGTCCTTCGCCTTTACGAGCGCGCGAAACTTGTCATAGCTCTCGCCAACCATGCCCGCCGCGAACAGTGAATGAGGGTCCACGCCGTCGTTGATGGCGTCCGCGAGTGTGGACCGACCGAGCGCCCAGAGTTGAACCTGGGCAAGCGTGCTCATCTCGATGGCGGCGTAGTCCACGCTCGACCACACGGTCCCGGGGCGCGCGTGAAAACACTCCCGCACCCCGCCCTTGCGAGGCATGAGCTGGAGCAGACCCGAATACGATGACCGCCCGGTCGCCAGAAGTACGTTCGCGGAAACGCAAAGGGGCCGCGTAGACGCCTGTTCCAAGACGGGCAAATACGTCTGGAGCTTCTCCCACTTGCTGACCTCCGCGAGCGACTCCAAAGCCGGCTCGTTGGACTCCTCCAGAGCCTCGCGGCTCGTAGACACTTCGCCCTTGGGGGTCGTCGGCGGAAGCCCCGCGTAGGCCTTAAAGACAGCCTCCCTGATGGCTTTCGTATCCTTGGTGTCCTTCGGCTCGGCCTTCGTACCGCCGACCTTGATGAAGCCGTTGGCTCTGGCGGTTGCGCGCAGTTGCGCGAGTCGCTGCTCGACTTGAATCTTGAGCTTCTCGACTGAGGCGGCGTCCGTTCGCAGGCCCCAGATAGAGCCGAGGTGGTAGCACAACGCGGCATGGGCCTGCGTCGGCATGTCGTGGAGGTTCTGGGCGCTCTTGAGCTGCGCCTCGGCCACGAGCAGCGTGTTCACCGCGTCGTCAATGGGGTACTGACGGGCATCCTCGGGCCACTCGGAAAGCGGGATTCCGTCGAGGAGGGCGTAAGACTCGCGCCAGCGGTCATTGGCCTTGGCGTCGTCGCGTCCGAGGTACTCGCTGACGACTTCCTTGAGGCTATAGCGTCCGCTCTGAATCTTCGTGCCATCCTTGCGGTACAGCTCGCCGTCACGGAGCCGGCCCGCGTAGAGAGCATCCAGAGTAGCTCCGATGAGAACGTCATAGACGCGGCCCTCCTCGTAGGCTTTCCAGACAAGCGGCAGAAGGTCGGGCCGCGCAGCCAGGACGCAGCCCCAATCGTAGGCGATATTCGCGCCGGTCCAGACGGTCGTAGTGGAGGCCAGACACCCCTCGACGTACATGAGCGTTCGCTCGCGGTCGAGAAGGGACTGAAACCCCCCCGGCCCTGCGAAGCTCCCGCAGACAATCGGCGGCGCGAGGAGGCCGGGCTGGATGAGGTGACTCTCTGTGTCCCAGGCCAGTAGATTCAAAGCATCCCCGCTGAGTAGAGGTACAGATTCCACAACTCGTCAGTCGTAGCGTCATTCTTGAGTAAGTTGGCCCGCCGTGAAATAACACGCACGTTGCCTTTCACATACCCCTTGCGCGGGTCAACCCGGTCTAGCGACGGTGTGTTGTCTGCCCACTTAGCTGCGTTTCTGTCGATGGGGAGTCCCAGAACAGGACACCTCTCGGGGATGCAAATGTCATCGACTGACAAATTGAACGGTATGCCTCTCGACTTTGCACGCCTTCTGGCTGCGGAGAGCAGGTACCCCTCTGTCCTCCGAGCGCGCCAACTACGCTGTTGTTCAATAATCTTATCTCTGTTCTTTTCGTAGTGGCGCTTGGCAGATGCCCTAGAGCGCTCCAGATTATTCTTGCGCCAATTTCGCGCATACTCGCGGTAGTACGCACGCGCCTCCTTTGACGCATCGTACTTACTCATGGCTTCACGCGCTCGACCGTCAGGACCGGAGCCTGCGCCTCGGGGTTCCGCAGGCCCAAGTCGAACGCAAACGCATTCGCCACACTCTCGATATGCTCGACAATCGCCACGAGCACCTCGACCTGGGCCTCCAAATACCGCACTCGCCTCTTGAGCGCCTGTTCCGTCGTAGTCACTTGAGCACCCCCAGCGTCCGCAGGCAGTCTTCAAACCCAGAAGCGTAGGGGTCCGAGTCGGCGTCGTCCGCGCCCCACCGGCCACCCTTCTTCAGGTAGTTCAAACGCGCCAGAGCCTCCTCAACGCCATCGACGGACTCCTTCCCGTCCTTGAGGCCCTTGGCATACCCGCGCTCGTAGTCCTTATCCATGTGTCCTCCCTGCGTAAAAAGTGCCCGCCATGCGGCGGCGCTTCAGCTTGTTCTCCCGCCTTGTCTGCGCGCGGCGGCGAAGCTCGTCGTCGTCAGGTGTCCGCGTGCGACGGTCGCGAGCTACACCCTCGGCTGACCATGTGCTTCTATAGCCGCCCAGAAGCTCAAGGTCGTCGTCGTCAAGTTCCAGCGGCATCGCGGCGACCCAGAACAAGCACGAGAGCGTCCTCAAAGCCGCTCCCAGAGCGCATCAACTCGTCCGCGAGCGCCCGCTCGGCGTCGGTCAAGTGAGGGCTACAGGCCGCATTGCCGCATTGCTCCATGTAGACGTGGCGCAGATTGTACGCCTTTCCATCCACGGAGGACTCCAGACGACAAAACTGCTTGAGGAGGCGCTCTGTCTCGGGCTGGTAGCGCATGTACTTTGCGTACCCGATTGGGTCATTTTTGTCGGCCACAGAGCGCCTCCTCAGTGATTCACTTACGTCTTCGCGCCAGACAGCTTCGCGTCCACAGCCGCCTTACGCGCCGCGAGTTCCTGCTCGTCGTTCGCAACGTGCTTGAAGATGACGCCCGTGAGCGCATCCTTCCCCTTGGCCGAACGGTCGATGACGCGAGTGTCAAACGCGCAGCGGTAACCGCGCAGCTCAAACCCCGCCGACCCAGACTCCTCGAAAATTTCTCCGAGAAGCCCCTCGATGTCCTTGGCCGAGAGGTCGTCTTCACGCAGGCCCATGATTGCCAGGATGTCTCCCTTGAGCTGCCCGGGGGCAACCGTGGGGAACTTGCTGATGGCGTAAATCTTCTTCACCTTGCTACCGGGCTTGTGTGCGGTCGCGCCGTCAACCTTCGGCTCACACGAAACGATGGTCGCCGTGAGGATGACGCTCGTGCCCTTCTCTCCGTTGTGCTGGAACAGGCGCTCGATGTCGCAAGTGCCTCGCAGATTCGGATTGAAGAAGTCGCCGTCGTTGTTCGAAGACGCCTTCGCCTTTGCCACCATGTTCAGGAAGCTGCTCATATGTGTTTCTCGCTTTCGTGCTGCGGGTTAGCCCCTCGCGGGGTACAGGCGATTTAGTTACTACCAGAAACGAAGTCAAGCGGAATCTAGAACCCCCACGTCGCTTTCGACGCGAGTCGCTGGCTTGCGCCGAAAGTGCCCTCGATGTACGCGGCTAAGTCCCTAGCCTTCTCCACGGCCTGCTTCATCGGCTCGGTGTGCCGGTACACGTCCACGGTCACTTCGTCCGCGAGCTGGCCTTGTCGGTGGGTGCGCCCGAGGAGCTGCTCCCACGTCGCGCCGTCCGAAGGAGGGTTCGCAACCAGATTTCTAGAGAACTGCTGTAGGTTCTTGCCAGTTCCGTGCGCGCGAATGGATGTGACAACAGACTCGGTTCCGCAAAGTCCCAGAACTCGCGTATCCCCTTCGCTGCCTGGGCCAGCCATAACCACACCATGAGAGCGTCCGCTGGTCGAAACGGCTCGCCCGAAGGCGTCGAACTCGTACCAGAGAAGCCCCGGCCCCTCGCGGAGCCACTCGACGGAATCTCGGACGAGCCAATCGTCGAGCCAGATGGCTTCCGTTTCGGGCTTGGCTGAGTCGCGGACGCGCTCCCACTCGGGCCACGCGAGCGAAGGCCAGACCGGGAGCGGTCCTTGGGTTGACTTGGGCGCGATGACTTCGCGTTTGACTTCTTTGCCATCTTCGTTTCTGAAGACATGCGTGTAGCCCTCGTACCAGCGGATAGCTGCCTTCGCCAAAAGCAGCGGCGAATCCATGTGCGGCTTGGCGACCTTCAGTTTTTCTCGCAATTCTTTGTGCCATTCCTTGCGCGCAGCCAGCCAACGCTCGATGACAGGCACCGGCTCTCCTCGCGGCCACCGCCAGCGGTAGAAGAAACCGCAAGACAGCTCGCGCAAGCACCGGCCCACGCTCATTGCGTCGATGAGTTCTTCGCCGTCCGGTCGCGCCCACGTCTTGCTGGTGTCATCGAGGTACGCTTGGACTTTCGCGGGGACGCTGACCGGGCGCTCGGAGATAGTGAGGCTTGCTTGGCAGCTCGCTGAATCGCCGCTGGAGATGACGCCGCTAGTAGACACCAGACGCCTTTGGAATCCTTCGCGTACAGGAGTACCAAGTCGCTCCAGCTTTCCAGGCGCAGTTGGGCAGTCGGAAGGGTCGAGGGCAGATGCCCATTCTTCGACAGTAGGCCAATGAGCTGGCGTAGGGCTTCCTTCGCGGAGAGCGTAGTGGGAGAGGTGGGCATAGTCCTTAAGGCTCTTACTGGTGAGAGTGCCGCTCCACGCGAAGAGACGCGGGCGGGGCGTTACGGACGAATCATTGAAGTACCGCAGGAATCGCTTAGTCCGAGCGGCAGTACGGTTTCGGACGGAGTGTGCCTCATCGACCACAACGCAGTCGGGTCGCAGACGGTGAAGAAGGTCAGTCGAGCGACTGCCCGACAACTCAGAAAATGCGACGACGTGAAGCGTGGGCCTGCCGGGGACGAGCCACCGGCCTCCCGCGAGGTTGGGGAGCTTCCAGTGTTGGGCATAGTAGTGCCAATCGACCTCGACGAGTTGCTTCTTCAGGTTCGGCGGGAGGAGCAGGACGATGACCTTTGCCTCCACCACCATGCCCACAAGAAGGTCGAGCAAGGTTTTGCCGTGTCCGACGCCAATGGGGCCGAGGATGCCTCCCGTTTCCTTGGCCTCCACGAGCGCCCAGGCCTGCACCGGCAGCAGCTCCGAGCAGCACGCTCGCTTGTACTTCGCACGACACTCGCACTTCGTCGCGCCGCTGCCGTACAGCGCTTTGAGCGTCTTGCTCCACTGGTCGAGCGTCAGGTCGTCTGGGCGCTCTCGTTTTGGAAGCGCGAGAACCCTCCGCAAATCCTCTGAGTCACCGACCCCGTGGCCTTTCGTGAAAACAGGCCCGCGAGGTCGGGACTCAGAGGCAGGCTTCCCGCCGGGAGGGGGAGTCGAGAAGCCACTTAGCTTTGCGAAGAGACTCACTTATTTAGCCTCACTTACCCATTCCGCGAAATTTCTCGACCTCGGCTTCCAGGGCGCTCTCGACCCGCGCGAGCGCGTCGGCGTAGCCCGCGTCAAAGTCGGCGCACTCGACCGTCACGCCCACGTCGAAGCGCACGGAGTTGTAGTCGCCCAAGTTGACCGTCGCGCCCTTGGATACGGTGACGGACTTGACGCGCACCGCCGCGTCTGAAGCCGGGGCGGGGGCGGGGGCGGGGGGCGGCTTTGAGGCCGGCGAAACGAGCGCGGGTTCGACCTTCGTAGCGCCGAT
>JACCDP010420292.1_pt1 | contig 43057 bp, 73 predicted proteins | sample 7445841 | NCBI WGS metagenome assembly JACCDP01 (sample SAMN15323441, study PRJNA562643) | freshwater metagenome | isolation source: river surface water | place: USA:Blue River Watershed | collected 2017-08-17
CACAGGCTTCGATAGAACCACGAAAGGAGAGCGTAGCCACTGATTCGGATAGAACCACATACCGGGAGCGCAGTCATGGAAAATGACAGAACCATTCGCCACGAGCGAAGACAGCATCAGCGACAGACACAAAGCAACAGAGCGAAGCCAAGGACAACGACAGACAACTATCAGGAGCGTAGCCATGAGAGGTGCACAGTGATCTACATCGGGATTGATCCGGGGCAGGCTGGCGGAGTGGCGTGGATCATTGACGGCCAGATTGACGCCATCCCGTTTCGCGATGAGGATGGGATCTGTGAGTTGTTTACGAACATCACGGAGGCTAGGACACCATCGCGGATTGTCTTGGAGCACGTGCACGCAATGCCCAAACAGGGCGTCGCCAGTACCTTCAAGTTCGGCCAGAATTACGGCTGGTGGCGCGGGTTTCTGACGGCGTGGAATCGCCATTGGCAGGACGTTCAGCCGCGAGTCTGGCAAAAGTCACTCGGCTGTTTGACAGGCGGGCAGAAAAACATTACGAAGAGTTTCGCGGCCCGGCTTGTGGATGAATCGGGCAGTCGCGATGTGCGGGTGACACATGCTGTTGCGGATGCGATTTGTCTCGCTGAGTATGCGAGGCGAACGGCGGGGAACATCTATTCGGGAGGGTGAGTGATGACAGATCGGCAATGGGCGTTGCAACTGATCCGCAGGCAGGGCGACATGGTTCGCAACATGGCGGGACACCTCGGGTTGAGCGAGCAGCAGGTCGAGGAGATGCGGGCGACTCGCGGGGACACGCCGGTGTTGTGGCTGCTGGAGGACGTGCTGACGAAGTGGTTTCATAACGAACGGATGCACGAGCACTGGAAGCGGCAGGCGGAGAAGCTGGCGGCGGAACTCAAGGCAGTGAAAGGCGGGTGAGTGATGGACGAGCCAGAGTGGATGCAATGGAAGACCGGCGCAGTCTTATGGCGGTTGAAAAACGGCAGGTGGGAATCTGCCACTGTCCAAGGGACCCAAGGCACTGGCGAAACTCGCATGGTGGCAATTCGAGGTCTGTTGATGCAGGCCGAGCGTTTGTATCGACTGGGATTCAGGCAAGGCAAGAAAGGCGGTGAGTGATGGACGAGCCCAAATTGACCAGAGAACAGGCATGGGGCTGGGAAGAGACAATGGTCGTTGCTGCGGTGCGACACTGTCTTGCCAGCCGTAGCGGGATCGTGATGGATTGCACGGAATGGCTATGTGGCTCATGGGATGTGCTGTCTGAGCGCAATCGAGAGCTGATCCGCCGAGATGTGGTAGCGGCATTCGCGGCAGGAAGCTGGGTGCCAAATCATTGGGCCGAGCAGCAGTGGGAGAAGGTGCGAGCACTGTGGACTCAAGAACGAAAGGCGGGTGAGTGATGGATGCACTGGACGGACTGGCGGCATTGGAGCAGGTGGTTGAGACAATCGGCGAGCAGTTGGACGACCTCTATCAACGCATGGACATTCCGCAGGCCGAGCGGGTGACGTTGCATTCTCTGGAGTGGACGCTGGCGAAACTTAATGGCGACCTGCACACGATGGAGACTGAGGTGCGGGATCTGCGGCTGGCGGTGGCTGCAGCGCAAAAGCTGGACCTGCAGCGACTCGGCGATATGTCACGGATCGCGAAGGAACGGGATGAACTCCGGGCGCAGGCAGAGCGAAAGCCGTGGATCGAAAGGGACGGCCCGGCGAACGTGGACAAGCTCTATAAGCGAATCCGGGGCGATGGGATCATGGTGCACAATCTAATTGGGGGAGATCGTGATCTGCAAAAACTGTACGAAGCCGGTTGGCGATACTTACCGATCACGCCAGAGGCCGAACTCACCAAGAAAGCTGGAGAGTTGCCAGCCGAGCCCGCCCCCGAACCGTACCAGTGGCAGGTGGGGGATGAGCTTATCCGCGAGGATGGCACCATCCACAAAATCACATACTCCATAGGGGGACTGCTGTGGTTTAAAAATCAGACGACTGGAGGGTCAGCACAGTGGTGGCTTGCGCAAAACGGATACCGACTTCACCGAAAAGGCAGCGGCGACCTCGGCGTCCAGCAACTCACCCCGCGACAGGTCGAGATCAGCGACAGCACAGGCACCGACGGGGAGGGCCAGTCGTGAGCACAAGCAACCAGAACGCAGGCGCAGACCGCAAGCCCTGCAAGTGGTGCCAGTTGTGGCAGGCGGCATACTGGGCGAGCCGGTTGGAGCCGGACAGCTACAACGACCCCGACGATCTGAACTGGTCAATCTGGGTGGCGAATGGTGTCGCGTGGGCGGACAAGATTCTGCCGTGGTTGGCTTTCCTCGATCCAGGTAAATGCGTCGGCTGCCAGAAAGCCCGATCGATCCAGCGAGGCACGCATCAAACTCCAGCGGAAACGGCATGGCGTGCGGCACAGTGGCGAGACAATCCGACAGTGCGGTGGATGATGCGGGCGGGCGAGCACGACACATTTACGGAGGCAGGCGATGAAGGTTGAGCGGGTGGATGTATTCTGGTGGCGCGGTCAGTATTTCAGGAGCACTGTCTGCCTTGACCTGCAAGAGATGCTGGCCGATGGGAGCGTGATCAGCGCGAACGCACGAGACATCACGCCAGAGGAACGGGAGCAACTCGTGGGATATCTGCTGAGTCTGGCCGAGAGAGTGAGGGGAGCACAGTGAGCGACAAGACCGATCAAGAGCGAGTGCTGGAGTACCTCAGGGAGCGATTGCTAGATGCGGAAATAACCTTGGAATACACCGAGGAAAGAGCCCGTCGTCTTGTCACGTACATCAGTCAGATTCAGGACGAGTTAGCAGCGGCGGAAAACAACGATGCCGATGTGATTGCCGAAAAACTTGAATGTATCGAAATGGGCGAGCGACCATGAAGCCCGCCCGTCCCAGACTGATCGGCTATCGCACGCGAGAGGTCAAACTGGCCGGAACCGAATACCTCATTGAGCGGACGTTGTGGTCCGTCTACGACCCGGAGGAGGACACGACTGTTCTGGGATTCGGCCACGAATTCCACGTGCTGATGGTGGTCGAGGGTGTGCCGATCTGGAGGACGCTTGCCAAGCCGGAGCGGGTCAAAGGACTGCTGGCGGAATCTCGGAGGGAATGGAAATGAGCGAGCGAGGCACGAGGCGAACGACATCGCGGAACCGTTCGACCGCCATGTCTGTCAGCGGCACGATGCGAGACAGGCGGGTGAGCGAGGTCAGCGGCACGAATGGCACAGGCAGCGACGAGACGCGGGACGCATCGCTGAGGCGGCTGGAGAGGCTGTCGGCGATTCTTGACCAGCACGACTGGCAGAAGCTGCGGGAATCGCAGTGGATGGCCCTTCGTCTGTTCGAGTGAACCGAATAACCTTGACAGTCGCAATCCATCGCCCGACAATCCCATCAGGAGGTGCCGTATGAACGCACAGGCGGTGGGGAGCGAGGCGGGGAAACTGTCGGGGCATGACGTGCGGCGGGTGCTGCTGCATGTCGTGCAGATGGGGCTGGGTACTGGGCTGACGGTGCTGGCGGAGAATCTCGGGCACCTGAATCTCGGGGTCTGGCAGCCAGTGGCGGCAATTGCGATCACAGGGGCCATCGATCTGTTGCGGCGGTGGGGGACTTCAACGGAAGTTGTCCCCGTGGAGCCTGCCAAGTGACAGCAGTTTTCGGGGCGGCGGCGTTTGTCGTGGCATTGGCAGCGCAGGTTGCACCGGTGCTGGCACAGGCTGCAGACGGAGGTCAGGGGATCGTGGGAGTCTCACCTGGTGCGGCGTTCGAGGCCGTCAGGGATTGCCTGAATGTTGGCGTGATCGGCGTTGTGATCTGGGCAATTCGATGGGCAGTAAATAACCTCGGGCCGAAGGTCGTTGAAGCAGCCGAGCGGCATAACAGCCTGATCGCCAAACTCGAAGGCGCGATTGATCGACTGGAAAGCCAGCACGAAAGCGTGCAACGGAAGCTGACTGACCTGCACCAATCCTGTCAGAACTGGAAGCCCAAATGAGCGAGACGGAACCATACGGCGGCGGAGTGATTCCGCCAGTGAACACGATGCCCGGCTTTCCCCCGGCAAGCATCAATCCCAAGGTGCAAGAGATCGCGAACGAGATTGCCTTGGCGGTCATGGCTGTGCTGGTCCGCTATGGGTTTGGGCCGACTGTTCCGGCTCCTCCCCCCCCTCCTCCTCCTTCTGGGCCGATGGCATGAGCAAGGTCGAGATTCGATTTGACGGCAAGTTTTTCGCGTGGGCGGATGATGTTTCGGGCGTGGAGGTTGGCAGCTTGCCCAATCCGCAGCCAATCAGGCTTACTGAGCCTATGATGGCCACGATGCACTTTGATCTGCTGCCCGCAGAGACGGAAGTGCAAAAGGCGTTTCTGGAGTGGCTGGAGGCGCAGCCATGAAGTGGCTCAAGCTGGCAATCCAGATTCTTTCGTCCCTGTCCGGTCTGATTGCGGCGGGGAACCTCGGGAGACTCACGGGGGCTGAGGCCGACGGCGGACCGGGGACACTGGCGGCGTGGGTTGGACTGCCCGCCCTGTTGTCGGCAGCGGGTGCTGTCGGTCAACGATTCGTCAGCGGTGCGGTCGGTGACACTGCCAAGCCGGGGTCACCGGGTCACGCGGAGTTCTGCCAGTCGGTCTATCAGTTGGCGTTGGCGTGCGAGTGGGACCGGTTGCAAGCGGCGGTCAAGGCGTGGCAGGCGACGAATCCGGAGCACAAGCCGTGAGACTCGCCCTCACATGCATCCTGTTTGCCGTGCTTGGCTGTGTGCCTGTTGGGCCAAGTCCATCGCGCGACACGGTTCCCCCAGCGGATGCGGTCGAGCAGGCTGCCAGAGAGTTCCGGGTGACGCTGTTCCGCGAGTTGAGCGAGCGAGCGGCCAAGACATCCGAGACCGACCCCGGAGACTGGCAGGCAGCGGCAGAGGCGTGGAGAGCTGAGCAGGTCGAGGCACGCAGGGTGGCCAACGAGGGGCTTGAAGCGGCGATTCTGCGGGCGGCAGGCGAGCAGGACAAATGGGACCGGGAGCGGTGGCGGAGCGTGTTGCAGAGCCTTTCGCGGGGGTGGGCTGATGAGTGAACAGCACGGCTTAGGCTGCCTTGAGGCGTCGTCTGTGGAGATCGGTCTGGTTGATTCGGTCTGCACTGCTGCGCCTGAGGTGCAAGGCGACATCCCCGACACACTCAACGCGCGGAAATGGCTGCGGGTCAACGATCAGGGGCGGCGGAATAGCTGCTGCGGGAATGCCGTTGACAAGGCGCTCGAGTTTTCCCGATGGGCCGGTCTCGACTACGGGGATCACCCGGAGGATCTGTCGGCACGGTGGTCCTATCTGGCGGCGCTCGAGTGGGCGCAGACGCTGTACCGGGGGGACAACGGAGTCTCCATCGAGGCAGGGGTCATGGCTTCGCGGGATGTGGGTGCGGTTCTGGAAAGCGAGTTTCCGTACTGGCGTGAGTCGGAGCGGTTTGACACTGAGCTTCCATCCAATCTCATTCAACGGGCCGGACTCCATCGGGTACGGTCTGTGGCGAGAGCTACCACGGGAGAGGAGGTGATCCGCAGGCTTGGGGCAGGGATCGGGGCGACCGTGTTCGGCATGTACTGGTCGTCGCAAATGAGCGAGTACAGGGGCGGGATCTTGGATCGCGTTCCGGGGGGAAGGAACCTCGGGGGTCATGCTGTCTGTGCGGTGGACTACGAGCAGGCGAAGGGCATCATCTGGGTTGCCAATTCGCACGGGGAACAGTGGGGCGATAGGGGCTGGTTCGCTGTGACTGTGGACACGATGACCGCGCTGTTGAGCCAGCCTTTCGGAGCGTTCACGGTGAGCGGCGTGATGGGTTTCACTCCGAGACGTTACCGGTTTAAGGGATTCATGGCGTGAAGACAGCGATCATTCTCGCGGCCTTGATGCAATTTACTGATCCCGGAGACACCCGACCGGGGAAAGGCAGGACTCATCCCCCTGCCGAGTTGCCGTCTGCGGCTGGCAGTAGCCTTCCTGCCAGGAACGCGGCGGCACTCCCCCGGGTGTGGATGATTACCAGCCCGGCTTGCCCGCCATGTGCGAGGGCTGAGGAATGGATTCGAGACAACGGATTTCCGTTCCAGATCACCCGACAGGCCCCACGGGAAGGGCAAGGTACGCCAACATGGGTTTTCCAAGGTGCGGATGGGCAATGGTGGCAGATCTTCGGCTGGCGTGGTCGCGAGACCGTGGAGCAACTGGCAGCGGCATACCGTGAGAAGAATCCCCAGCAGGAGCCCGTAGCGGCCCCACGGAAGGCCCCGGCAGACGACTCGACCGTTGAGACTATTCGGCGATTCGCAGGGCGTGGCGGGCGGTTTACGTTCGTTCCAGACAGCCCGCAGAATGCTGTGGTTACCGACGGCGTTACCCTGCAGGTCGGGGAGATTCACGGGCGGTACGATTTGACAGGGGCTGAGCCGAAAATCACGTTTGACCAGCCGACGCCTCGGGGCACCGTCGAGAAATTTGGGTTCGGGATTGGCTACCGTGTTGAGGGGGCAACGTGGAGTCCGCCACGGAACGAGGTGCGGGTCAACACCAATTGGAAGACCATCAGGATCAGCCTCGAATGAAACTGGAAACGCTGGCCGGTGAACTGGAAATGGCATATTGGCAGGAAAACGCCAATCGCATCGTGCGGGGCGAGGATCCATCCAGCCAAGAGGCATTTGCAGCACAGGCCTATCTGCCGGTTCTCTGCAGACACACTGCACGGGCTGGGGCACGATGGGCAAGACGAGCACATCTTCCGAAGCGGTACACCTATCCGCACATTTCACAGACAGTGATGCAGGGTAGTGAGCTGTCGATGCGGAGAGATCCAGAGTGTGGTATCCTGATCGAGACGATTGGGTGGCTGCTGCTGCGGTCCCTCTTGCAGAATCTGGCGATGCGATTCGCGATCTGGTTGCTGTCTGACGCAACGGAAGAGGACCGGCCAGACCTGCTGTGTCGCATGGAGGTGGACTGAATGACCGGAGAGCCTGCACCCCAGTTAGACTTTGCCAGCGGCGAGGTTGTCACGATCAGCTTGCCATCGGGGAGCTACCGTACCTACCTGATGACGTACCAGGTGTCGAACAGTTTCACCGGCGAGATCAAGGCGGAGGCTGTTGGATTGAGCCTGCACGATTGGCTACAGAACGCCACGGCTGACGAGTTGGCCTATGTTGGCGAGGGCGTGGTCCAGCGGGTAGCAATGTGGGCTGCGGGGGTGAGGAATGCCTAACACATGGCCCGGGATGCCTCTTGCACTGCCTGCCGTCGATGACAATGCGACGATGGCGTTTGTTTCCTCTACGGCACTGACGGCGAGCACACATCAGCACGCTGTGTGCGGCGTGGTCCCGAAGAGCGGGACGATTACAGGCATCGGGTTTCGTTTTGCGGCAGTGACCAAGGGAGTCACAACGGCATTGACACTCGCGCTCGAGGACACGAGCACGTCGTCAGGACCGCCAGCACAGCCCGACGGAACGCAGGACCAGACAGCGGCGATCGGCAATTCTGACATTGTGGCCAACACATGGAAGACGATCACGCTGGCCAGCAATCGCACAGTAACGCAGGGTGATCTGCTGTCGGTTGTCTGGGAGTACTCGACGTTCAACACTGGCGATTCGATCGCGTTCAGCCATTGGCAGACCTCAACGGGTGCTGGTCCGATGCCGCAGGAGTCCGGCGCGAGCCACTACAACGGCAGCACGTGGGCTGTTTTAGCGGCACTGCCGAATATCGTGTTGGTCTACAGCGACGGCACTTTCGCGACTTTGACCGGCTGCAGTCCTGCCGAATCTCTGACCAGCACGGCGTTCAATTCGGGCAGCACTCCAGACGAGCGCGGGAACCTCTGGACGGCCCCATGTGATATGACGTTGCGGGGAATCATCGGCTACTACCAGGTCAGCGGAAACGCGGATTTGGTGATCTACGATTCGGGCGGAACTGAACTGCGATCGGTGACCATCGACGCGAATACGGTGCGCTCGAATGCGCTGAGGATGTATCAAGCCATTTTCAGCAGCGACTTAGACGTGAGCGGCGGGAGCACGTACTACATCACGTTACGACCAGCGGGGACTAACGTCACACTGGTTACAATCGGCGTCAATGCGGCGGCACATCTGCAGGCGACATGGATGGGCGATGGGATGTACTCGGCGGTTCGCACGAATGCCGGAGCATGGACGACGAACACGGCGGAACAGAATCCGATCGGGGTGATCGTCTCGAAGATTGGCAGCACGGGCGGCGGTGGCGGATCGGTGGCACTTCCAGTGGCGAGGGTGATCTAGCATGAGTCTCGGGGACTTCGATACGTCATCGGTGGTGTACTTCAAGTTCACCACATTCAGGCCGAGCACTGGGGCACCATTCACGCTGGCGGGCACTCCTGCACTGTCGGTGTACAAGGATGCGAGCACGACACAAAGCACGAGCGGAATCACTCTGACCGCAGACTTCGATGCCGTGACGGGGCTAAATCACGTTGCCGTAGATACCTCGGCGGATGGGACGTTCTACTCGGCGGGTAGTTTTTTCGATGTGGTCATCACGACAGGAACGGTTGATTCTGTCTCGGCTGTCGGTGTGGTGGTCGGTCGGTTCACCTTGCGGAAAACGGCCTGCCTGAAGCCCACGACATCGGGGCGGACTCTCGATGTTTCGAGCGGTGGAGAAGCGGGCATCGACTTCGCGAACATCGGCAGCCCGACCACGACGGTCAATCTGAGCGGAACAACGATCAGCACATCGCAGGTTGTGGCGAGCGTGACAGGTGCCGTCGGCAGCGTGACCGGTTCAGTGGGTTCGGTTACCGGTGCAGTTGGCAGCGTGACAGGCAATGTTGGCGGGAATGTCGTTGGCAGTGTCGCGAGCGTCACGAATCGGGTGACCGCAAACACCGATCAGTGGAACGGCGTGTCGGTGACCGGGATGCCTTTGCCGACGGCGAGCTACACGGCCCCTCTGGATGCTGCGGGGACTCGTGCGGCGGTTGGGCTGGCAACGGCGAACCTTGACACCCAATTGGACGCCTTGCCCACGGCAGGCGAGAATGCGGATGCTGTCTGGGATGAGGCGTACAGCGGTCACACGACGGCGGGCACGTTCGGCAAACTCATGGACACGCTGAGGAAGGCGAACTACGTCACGGAGGGATCTGTCGCAGCAGGCGGGACACCGACGACGACCGTTTTCCGAACGAATCTGACCGAGCCGACCGGGACTTTCGACAACCAGACCTTGCTGTTCATCAGCGGCGATCTGTCGGGCGAATCGGCACCGATCGAGGCGTATTCGGTCACCAACGGGCAGATTACCCTCGGCGATGCGTTGACGCAGGCTCCCACGGCGGCGGATGAATTTGTGATTTTGCCCGACCATGTGCACCCTATCGGGGAAATCGCTGACGGTGTGCTCACTCGCCAGATGACGGAGGCTTACCGGGCGGCTGGAGTGGCCCCGACGCTGGCCCAAGTGGCGTTTGAGTTGATTGCCCACATGGGAGATTCGGCGATCAGCGGCACAACGAAGACCCTGAAGAAGATCGACGGCACGACGGCGAAGACGTTCACGCTAGACTCTGCCACGACTCCCACATCGATCACTGAGGCGACATGAACGGAAGCCCGTCAGCGATCATCAGCATGGGTTACGGCACCTGGGGGAGCACAGGGCTTGTACTCACGCTGGGATACGGCACGGAGGCGGCACAGGAGACCGGAACGCCGACACCGGTCTGGCGTGGGAGGCTGCGGCCTGAGACAATGCGATCTATCCGGCCCGACGTGGCACGGGGGAGACAACGGCCAGACGTGGGGAGGGCTTACCGATGATTGCGGCGGAGCGTGTGCTGTGGAAACACCCGGACGAGTCGGTCCTATTCGGACTGGACTTCGGGAACCTGTTGGCCAGCGGGGAAACTCTGTCATCGGTGACGGTGACGGGTACGCCAAGCGGGCTGACGATCGGTTCGCCATCGGTTCAGGCATCGGCGTTTACCGATGAGTTCACCGGGGCACAGGTCGCGGCTAACGAGGGAGCGAAGGTGCGGATCAGCGGGGGGACTGCTGGGACCGACTACGCGCTGAAGTGCACGGCCACGACCTCGGCGAGTAATACGCGGGTGTTTGTGGCTACCTTGCAGGTGAGGAGTAGTTGACGTGATTGCACCGAACAGCCCAAAGCCGACGAAGAAGTCAGTGGACGCTGGCGGAGTTGGTGGCGGGCAGCAACCCCAGCCAGCAACCGCAGGGGGTCAGGGGGAACTTCTCACGGACCCCCATCACATTCGTTCGGACGCCCGTTTGGTGGCAATGGCAGCCCGTCGACGGTGGCCGGTTCGCAGAACAACACGACGGCTTGTCGTTGAGCGACTAGAGGCAGTGGTTGAGCAGAACGCGGACGACTCGGTAGCTATCTCGGCGGCCAAGGCGTTGGCGGCAATCGACGGCCTGAACATCAAGCGGGAGCAGGGACCGGCGTCTTCCGTGGTGAATGTCGGCGTATCGGTCACTCTCTCGCAGTCCGTGGAGGCGGCACTAAGTGAGCCTGAGTATCTCGCGTTCTTGGAAGGACGTGGCGACACCGGCACTGTTCGCCAGAACGGCCAGTAGCGGGCGATTCCAGATTCCCCGGCATGTCAGCACGATCAGCCGGGCCATCTGCGATACGATCACCGGCAGGAGTGAGCCTATCCTGTTGATCGAGGCTCCTCCCCGGCATGGGAAGAGCGAGTTGGTTTCCAAGTTTTTACCCGCGTGGTATCTCGGGGTGTGGCCAGATCGGCGGGTCATGCTGGCGGCGTATGAGGCGACGTTTGCGAGAAGCTGGGGACGCAAAGCCCGGCAGGTGTTCGTGGAGGCGGCATGTCCGGTGTTCGGTCGGGGGCTGTCTCAAGACAACTCGGCGGCGGACGATTGGAGCACGACGGCAGGCGGTGGCATGTCCACGGCAGGTGTGGGCGGTCCGATGACAGGGCGTGGTGCGCATCTCCTGATCATTGACGATCCGGTCAAAAACGCGGAGGAGGCCTTGTCGGCGACCACACGGGAAAACCATTGGGATTGGTGGCAGTCGACGGCATCGACTCGGCTGGAGCCGGGCGGCGTGGTCATCGGGATCATGACCAGATGGCATGAAGACGACATCTTCGGGCGGCTGCTGAAGGGCGGAGGGCAGATCCGGCGACTGACGTTGCCAGCGTTGGCCGAGCCGGGGGACGTGCTGGGCCGACAGCCCGGGGAAGCCCTCTGGCCGGAGCGGTATCCCGTGCAACGGCTGGAGCAGATGCGGCGGGAACGGTCGGAATACTGGTGGCGAGCCATGTTCCAGCAACGGCCCGGCAAGTGGGGGGAATCGAAGTGGGGCCAGTACCTGGGGGACAAAATCACGGCGGCACGGTGGCCCGATGCGTTCGAGTTCGGCGTTGTCGCGGTCGACCCGTCCCTCGGTGCGGACGACCGGAAGGGCGACTACTCGGCCATCGTTTTCGTCGGGCGTGCGTCTGGCAGGCTGTGGGTTGATGCGGACATCAGGCGACGCAGCGAGACCGAGATCGCAGCGGATGCCGTGGGGATGTATGCGAAGCATCGGGCGAACCTGATGGTGCTGGAGGGGAACGGGTTCCAGCGGGTTCTCGGCGAGTCGTTCCAGTCAGCGGCGATGGCTGCCGGGATCGTGCTGCCACTTCAGACGGTCATCAACACGGGGAACAAGATCCTACGGCTGTCTGCCCTCGGTCCTCTGCTGGCGGCGGATATGTTCCGGTTCTCGGACTCCGCAGGCTCCCGGCTACTGCTGGATCAACTCGGGGAATTCCCTCGGGGTGACCATGACGACGGGCCGGACGCGCTCGAGATGGCAGTCCGGACGCTCAACGGGATCGCGGCCAACGAATACGACTCGGAGGAACTGGCATACACTCCATGACGCTGGGCCGTTATCGTAGTCTGATCGTGTGGTGTGTCTGCGGGCATCCGATGCGGGTGCGTTCATCGTGGGGCAGAGTTGAATACCGCGAGTGTCTGCGGTGCGGCAGGAAGATCAAACGGACGAGGCGAGACAATGAGCGACGCGATTCGGCACCTGATGGAGGCATTCGTTCCGGAGACGATCGACCGTAGGGGCTACCTGTACGACGACCCGACTTTCGGCTACCCGACGGCGGTCAATCCGTTTACCTCGGTCACCGATCGGGCAGACGGGCGATACAAACCGTACTACGACAGCGAGGTCGATCTAGCCTACATTCGTGGGGCAGCGCGGAACCTGTCGCTCTTGACCCCTGTCGCAACGGCGGCCCTTGACCGGCTGGCAGAGTACACGTTCGGCCCGGGGTTCGAGTTCACGGCACAGGGGCGAGATCCGCAACTGGTCGAGATGTGTCAGCGGGTCATCGATCGGTTTGTCGACGATGTGGACATGACCGGCGTTCTCGACCGCGAGCTACATCACCGCAGCAGGGAAGACGGCGAGGCGTTCGGGTACCTGGAGATCGGCACCAACGGCAGGCCGACGATTTGCATGGTGGAGCCGGACCAGATCCGCGAGCCGGGCAACGTGCGACAACTGGAGGACTGGCTGCAGGACTTCGACGGCGTTACCTCGTGGTCGTTCGGGGTGCGTTCACCCGCCAATCGGCCAGCGGAAGCCCTCGGCTATCACCTGTCACGCGATGACGGCGGGTTGGACTGGGACTACATTCCGTCCCGCAGGATGTGCCACATCAAGCGGAACGTCAGCCGGAACGCCAAGCGGGGGGTGAGCGATACCTTTCTCGTCGTGGAGGAGATCGGCAGGGAGGCGAAACTCCGGCGGAACATGGCGGAGGGTGCGGCCCTCCAGTCGGCGATCGCGTGGATCTTGGAGGCTCCCCCGGGGACGTCGCAGGCGAGTATCCAGACCCTCGGGGCGTCCGATGCCGTGACGCAATACGGGCGGCAGGTGGTCGGTGGGGGCACGAAGAATCAGAACGTCCAGCGGTACAAGCCCGGAACGATCCTCAAGCCATCGCCGGGACTCACGTACAAGCCGGGGCCGATGGGAGCCGAGCGAAATAGCGGGTTCCTCGAGGTCTCGCAGTACGTGCTGCGAATCGTGGGAACACGGTGGGCCATGCCGGAGTACATGGTCAGTGGTGACGCGAGCAACGCCAACTATGCCTCGGCCCTCGTGGCGGAATCCCCGTTCGTGAAAGCCCGCGAGGCAGATCAGGCGTTCTACGCGCGGGAACTGGAGTCGTTGCTGTGGAAGGTGCTGCGACTGCAACACGACAGGGGGCTCCTGTCGGCCCGCCCGTGGCCGGAGGTGGAGGCACTGGTGGAAATCACCTGCCAGAAGCCCAGCGTCGCCAGCCGGAACGCTAGGGAACTGGCGGAGGTGTCGCAGATCCAGTTGGCTACCGGGATCTTGTCGAAACGAACAGCGGCCCGCCAGCAGGGCTTGGACTGGGCAGAGGAGCAACGCAACCGAGCGGAGGAGGGACCGGGCCAAGCGCCGGCCCCGTCAATCATGCCGGTCAGGGAGGCGGAGGACAGCTACAGCCCTCCCGAAGCCGCCCGCAACAATGCCCGGCGGGTGCTGAAGTGGCGGGATGAGCACGGGGACGCGGTGGCCGGGATGACACAGGTGGGATGGACGCGAGCGAACCAACTGGCCAGCGGGGAGAACCTGTCACGCGAGACAGTCGGGCGGATGGCAGCGTTCGCACGTCACCGGAAGAACGCAGACGTAGCCCCGGAGTTCGAAGACGAGCCGTGGCGGGATGCTGGTCACGTCGCGTGGTTGGGCTGGGGCGGGACAACCGGCGTTGACTGGGCTGCGGGGATCGTCGGGAACGTGCAGGAGTCGAGCCTAGACGCTGCTGTCGTGGCGGCGTTGGAAAGTGTGTCCAGCCTGCCGGAAGCGCGGGCAATCTTGGAGACCATAAGCCATGCCATTGAAGCCGGGGAAGGGTGCGAAAGTTGTGGCGTCGAACATCAAGACCGAGATTGCAGCGGGCAAGCCACCTAAGCAGGCGGTAGCCATTGCACTGGCCAAGGCGAAGGGCGGGAAGAAGTGAGCGAGCTTCAGAACCGGATGGGCGTGGAGGCCGACTTTGCCAAGCGACTCTCCCGCCTGTCATCGAGGCAACGCAGGGAACTGCGGGAACTGTTGGGGAATCCCCCCGACGTGCGGAACGTCAGTGACGCCGATTGGAACCGCTGGGAGGAAGAGCGACGGCGGGAACTCGCATTGATCCTGTTGGCGATCATCCTCGCATCGCTGAACCAGCACGTCGGGGAACTCTTGCCCGCTGGTCAACAGCCGAGCGATGCAACCCGCACGCAGGCATACCGGCAGGCACTGATCAGGGCGCAGGCCATCGCGGCAGAGTCGGCACGGTCGTCAATGCAGTCGGCGAAAGAGGTGGTCACAGCATCGGGTGACCTGATCCGCACAGGCACGGCGGCAGACGTCGAAAGCGTGCTGGTGTCGGCGATTGGGCCGGACCGGGACGCAGTAACGGCGGCGACTACGACAACGCTGGCACAGACGGAGGGGGCCAACGCTACCGCAATCGTGCTGGAGCCTGCAGGGTACAACCTCGTCACGCGATGGGTGACAGAGCGGGACAATCGTGTCTGCCCTGTATGTCGGCCACTCAATGGCAAGGTACCTGATCTGTGGGGGCTAGTGCTGGATAACCTCGTGGCTCCTGGTGGCGTGCGGGCAAGTGCTGAAGTGGTGAAGAACGGCGGACCGCCAGCACATCCCAACTGTCGGTGTTATTTGCGGACGCAGGCGGAACCAGCAGCCCGCAAGATTCGCGTCCCGTGACCTTGGGGCGAATTTGCCCTAAGGTCGATTTTGTATGAAACCCCTATTTTGTTGGGTCAGATATTGCGGCTGAGTCGTGGCCCGTGACAATCGGGGTATGAGACTCACCGAACAGACGACGATTGCTCCCAAGCGTGTCGACCGCGATGCCGGTTTGATCGAGGGTGTGCGTATCCTCGGGCAGGACTCGCGCAACGGCAGGCGTTACAGCCCGCGAGCGATGGCGGAGGCTGCCCGACTGTACGAAGGTGCTCCCGTCAATGTTGATCATCCCGCGACCGAGCGGAAAGACCGACCACTCGCTGAGGCGTTCGGCTGGATTCGGAATGTCCGGCTGGAATCGGGGGCGGTGTACGGTGACCTGCACTACCTCAAGAGTCATCCGCAAGCCGAGCTTGTGGCGGAGGCGGCAGAACGCAACCCGAACCGGATCGGCCTGAGTCATCACGCGGAGGGAACCGTTCGCATGGATGGCCAGCGGGTGATTGTCGAGACGGTCGAGCGGGTCCACTCAATTGATCTTGTCCAGACTCCCGCCACCAATGCGGGGCTTTTCGAAAGTGAGCAACGCATGACAATCAGAGAGGCGGCGATGGCTGCCGGTGAGGAGAAGATCCTCACGGCGGAGGGGATGGGCGAATATGCCGACCTGCCAGTGCAAGAGAACGAAGACTACTTCGCGGCGATGGTGTCGGCTGTCCTGTCTGGGGCCGGTGACCGTGCTGCCAAGATGAAGAAGATTGACGCCATCCTGAAGGCGCAAGAGGCGTTGCAAGCGGAGGACGCTGTTCCCGCTGCTGACGCGATGGCCGAGCCTGAAATGGAGATCGAGATGGAGGGCATGAAAAAGGCGATGGCCGAATCACTTGCCCCGATCATGTCGAAATTTGAAGCCCTCGCCGAAGCCGTGCAGGCCGTCAAGGCGGATCACGATGCCCGCAAGCTGCTGGAGTCGACTGGCCGAGACGTGACGCCTGAGCGTGTCGCGGCATTGCTGGCTGTCGATGCTGGCAAGCGGTCGGCGTTGCTTGAGTCGTGGCCCGTGATGCAGCGTGCGGGGCGTCCCTCTGTGTCTCCCCCGGCTGCTGCTGCCGTGTCGTATCCCAGTGATTCCCGGCAGTTTATCGCTGCCATTCGTTCCAACTAAAGGAGGCCGCAATGGCGGTGCGAACTGATGGGCTGCCCGAGCTTCTGCTGCGGCGCAACCAATTCACGATCCAAGACGATTTCACCCGCGACGTCGATTCGGCGGACTGGGTGACCACTCTCACCGATTCGGGTACTGCCAGCGTTGGCGATGCGGCGGGCGGGATTCTCGCCCTCGTGCCGTCTGATGGAACTGTGGCGGACAACGACGAAGCCTACGTCGAATCGGCGAATGAGGTCTTCAAGTTCGCGGCGGACAAGCCGTTGCTCTTCGAGGCCCGCGTCCAGTTCACCGAAGCCAACACCGATGACGCGAACATTCTCGTCGGTGTGATGGATGCCGTTGGTGCGAACTCGTTGCAGGACAACGGGGCGGGCCCTCCCGCATCGTACAGCGGGGCGGTGTTCTTCAAGGTCGACGGCGGGACTGTCTGGCAGACTGAGACCAGCAACAGCACGACCCAGACGACCAACGAACTCTCCGCCAGCAACGTCAACAATCTGTCGAAGAAAGCACAGACGGCGGGCGGTGCGGCCTACCAGGTGTTGCGGATCGAGTACATGCCATACTCGTCGACCAATGCCTACGTTTCGTTCTTCGTGGATGGAGTGCTGTGCGCTCAACACGACTACATCTTCACCTCGGCTACCGAGATGCAGATTGCCCTTGGCGTCAAGAACGGCGGAGCAAACAACGAGTTGCTCAACGTCGATTATGTCGCCTGCACCCAGTCCCGCTGAAAGGAGCGAGCAATGGTGAACGTTACGCAACTTCGGCGGCTCTTCGAGGCTGCCCAACGCGATGGTCAGATTGATCGGTTCAACGCCGATCTGGCTGAGGGACTGCGGAAGAAGGAGATCCGGTTCTCGGACTTCTCGATTCGCAAGCTGTTCGAAAACTTCGTGCCTGATGGTCGGGAACTCGCGGGGCTCTATGCTCCCGGCGAGAACGGTTCGCAGGAACTGCGGGAAACCGCCTCGGTGGTGGCTTCCAGCCAGTTCGCCAAGATCAGCGGACAGTTGCTCTACAACGCGGTCATGGAGGCATACGAGCAAGAAGCCTTCGTGTTTACCGGGATCATTCCCGTTGTGAACACGCAGTTCAACGGCGAGCGTATCCCCGGCATCAGCGGCATTGGTGACGAAGCCCTGATCGTGGACGAAGGCCAGCCGTACCCGAAGGCTGGCGTTTCTCAGACCTACATCGACACCCCGACCACGACCAAGCGGGGGCTGATCGTCGAGGTCACCAAGGAAGCGATCTTCTTCGATCGTACCGGGGTGCTGGAGGATCGGTGTCGGCGAGTCGGTGAAGCCCTAGGCCTGAACAAGGAAAAGCGGGCCATCGATTGCGTCATCGATGAGAACGTGACCGATCACCGCTACCGCTGGCGGGATACCACGATTGCGACCTACGGAGACAACTCCGGAAGTCACACGTGGGACAACCTCGCGGGGTCAAACGGGCTGGTTGACTGGACCGACATCGACGCAGCCGAGCAGTTGTTCTCGGGGATGCTTGACCCTGAGACCGGCGAGCCGATCTTGTTGAATCCGTCTCACCTGATCTGTACTCGGCAGTTGCTGTACACTGCTCGGCGGATCATCAATGCGACGGAGATCACTGTCGCGACTCCCGGCTATGCCACGACTGGCAATCCCACGGAGACGCGGACCGGCAACCCGATCACGAACTACACCATCGTGAGTACGAACCAATTGGCGGCCCGCATGAACACGGACACCAGTTGGTTCCTAGGCGATCCTCGGCGAGCGTTCAGGTACATGCAGAACTGGCCCCTTACCGTCGTGCAGGCTCCCGCCAATAACGAGGCGGAGTTCACGCAGGATGTGGTGATGCGGTTCAAGGCGAGCGAGCGTGGTGCCTTCGCGACCATCGAACCCCGCGCTATGGTGAAGTGTACTGCCTGATGATGACGGCGTGAGGCCGACACAATACGCCCCCGTCGGCCACAAGCTGGCGGGGGTTCTTTTTTGGGAGCATTGAGCGTGGCGAAGCAGCATAAGGAAAAGGCGGTCGAGCCTGTCGAGAGCGTGGAAACTGTGGCCGTGTTGGAGGAGTCTCCGCAGGGCGTCCAGTTGCCTCGCTGGAGGCTTCGGCCTATCGGTACGCAGGAATGGCGGACCGTTGAGGCGGAGAGCGTGGAAGACGCGATCAGAGCGTTTAACGGCAATGGCAACGGCGGGACTGTGTTCACCCGGAAGAAGCTGGAAATTGAGGCAGCCTAATGGCGACCGACGCCGAGCAAATCGCGACGATCCGGAGTAACCTTCTCGCGGCACTGGCGACCGAGTCCGCAAACCCGAAGCCCTCGTACAACATCGATGGGCAACAGGTGGATTGGAACGGTTACCGGAATGCGATCCTTCAGCAGATTATGACGCTCAATAACCTGCAAGCGGCAGCCGTTGGTGCGTTTGAGGAGATCGGCGAGGCCACGACATGACGCTAGACATCGACGGGGACTACACCATCTTCGACAACGGCGAGACTGTCACACTGCGGCAGATTCGGCCCGATGGTGCTACGTCGGTGACGATCGATAACGCGGTCGGAGGTGTGGTCAATCGGCAGCGTCTCAACGCGGCAGGAATCGACATCGTGGGCGATGAGAAGGGATTCTCCCTCAATGCCACGCAGGCCGGCGCAAGAGGCGTACAGGTGGATGACATCATCATCGATGCAAGCAACGTCCGCTGGCGGGTGTTGAGCACGAGCCAAGCGACTCTGGATACTCGCTGGACGGTGATCTGTCGGAGGCAAGTCTGATGCCTGCCGAACTGACCACGATTCTGGAGACCGTGCAGACGCAGGTGCAGGCGCTGGACCTGCCGGGAATCCCTCGCGCGAATGTCGTCGTCTGCCAGAGTGCAGCCGTTGAGATTGCCCGCCTGCCATCGGAGCGGATGCCCGCTGTGATCATCAGCCCGTTCGGTGCGGAGGCGATCACGGCTGCCAGCAACGTTCGCGACGACGTGACCTATCCTGTTTTGGTGGCCCTCGTGGCATCTCTGCGGATCGATGCAGAGGAGCCGACGGACAAGCAACGGCTAGGACTCGATCAGCGGCTGACGTGGCGGCAGACAGTCCGCAAGGCGTTCTCTAATCAGCGGCTGGACTCGACGCGGGGATACAACATGTCGCTCCAGCCCTTGGCGATCGTCGATCAAACGGCGTTTGCCCGTGATTTGTTCGTCTCGGGGTTCGTGTTGAGGATCACGAATCGGGAGGGCAGGTCGTGAGCATGTTGCCGAGTCTGGGAGCCCTGATTGATGTGGTGTTGCAGGCCGCAGACGATGCGACGAAAGACACGTACACGCAGGCTCTGGATGAGTCGATTGGATTGATCCAGAACTGGGAACGGGAAATGTACCTTGGCCAGTTTGGGCCGGATGGCACGGCATGGGCTCCCCTGTCTCCGGTGACAATCGCCCGCAAGGAACACTCCGCGATCCTCGTTGATACCGGCAGGATGTTCGAGTCACTCACGACACCGAACGGCACTCAAGATACGATCTGGATCACGGGGCCAAGCTGGCTGACATTCGGAACGGAAGTTGAATATGCACACTTCCACCAGACGGGGACAAAGCGGATGCCAGCCCGTCCGCATGTCGGCTTGAACGAAGCAACTGTCACGCAGATTAGCCAGCGGTTGGCCGATGCGGTGGCGTCACGAATCAACCAGGGGATAAGCTGATGGCTGATGCGAGCATGGGACACCAGTCCCGCCTGTCGATGGCGGCGGCGGGTACTGCGATTGGATCATATACCGAGTCGTACGAGTTCATCGGCGAGAGTCTGCGGAAGCAGCAGGAGATCGTGGAGACCTCGGGCATCCGGGGAACGCGATCACTCCCGATTGAGCGGACTCGGGATGGGATCTATCGGGTGAGCGGCGGGATTCAGTTTCATGCTACGCCGTCGATGCTGGACCTGATCCTTCCCCGGATCATGGGAGCCAATGAGGCAACCGACGTTTTCGCGTTCGCGGAGACCCTGCAGACGTTTGATGTTCTGTTGGATCGCGTGGCGAAGCGGTTCGTCTATGGTGGGTGCAAGATCGGTCGAGCGGTGTTCCGTGCGACTGCTGGCGGCCCTCTGGAGCTGGATGTTGACATCCTTGGGAAAACGGAGACAGTCTACGCCACATCATTCCCGACGATTTCCGCCCCGACTGACCCGCCCTATGTGTGGTCGGATGCGGTCTGCACGATCGAAGGCACAGCCCGCACGGTGACGCAATGGGAACTGACGATCGACAACCGGTTGAATGCCCGATTCGCGAATTCCCAGAGTGCGACGGACATTCACACGGAGGGCCGGGACGTCACTCTCTCGCTGACGGTGCCGTATACCTCGGATGAGGTCGACCTTTACGGGATCAACACCGGCGGGGCGTCAGCGGCTAACTTCGTGCTGACGAACGGCAATCGATCGATTACATTTGCGGTGGCGGCATTCATGGTGCCGGATGCTTCCCCGGTTGTCGGTGGTCCCGGGGAGATCCTCCTCACGCTGTCGGGATCGGCCCGCAGCAGTGGAGCCACGAAGGAACTGGTCATCACCAGCGACAGCACAGCATAAGGCGACACGATGCCCTCCCCGTACATTCCCGATGGCTACACGCGAGAGACGACCATTCCCGCGTGCGATCTGTGGGACGAGATCAACATTACATTCCGCCCGATGGCTGCTGCCGACTTCGCCGAGTACCTTGCCAAGTCAAAGGGACTCGACGAAGCGGGCTGGAGTCGGTTGGTCTGTGATCTGATCGCAGGCAAGCTGGTCGCGTGGAACATCACCGGCCCGTCTGGAGAATCGGTTCCCGTTTCTGCGGACAGCGTGAAGCGGCTGGTCAATCCCCTCGTGCTGAGGCTGTGGACAATCCTTTGTGGGGCCACTGAGTCGGGGGACACCGCAAAAAACTAGCGGAGGGGGTGCGGCTGACAATCCTGCACCCCGAAGTTGCACACCGAGACTGTCAGGACTGCGAGGCGTTCGTGTACGACGAGAAGACGGGGGAAAAGCTGATGCGGGCAGGCGAGCCGATGCGGCGGCCCGTGGGCAATCTCCCGCCATGTCGCACACGCCAGAACGGTTGCCAGAAGGGAACGCCGGAGCAATCTCGAGCCCTCACGGATCAGAACTGGCAGGCCTACCAGCATTACAGCGAGTGTCGAGCCGTGGGGATTTTCCCCGATGACGCGATCGTTCGGCGGAATGCGGCGGTAATTCGGCAGGCGAGCGACTCAGCAGAGATGGAACTGGCGTTGCGTGTCGCGGGACCGGTTGGCGCATTGATCGGAGGTCGTGGCCGTGGCTAGTGTCTCGTCCGATGTGGTGATCAATGTCCGCATGGCGTTTGCATCGGCGGCGGATGCACGCAAGGCGGCGGAAGCATCGATTGCCGTTACCAAGGCGATCGAGGCGGCACAGCTCGCGAGTATCAACAAGATCCGCGAGGCACAGCGGCATCACGTTGACCAGCAACTCGCCGACATCAAACGGGTTGAGACTGCACATCTCGATAGCCTGAGACGCGTGGAAGCGGCCTACGCGGCGTTCTACCGGCGGGCGAGGGGCGGAGGGGGTGCAGGCGGTGGTGGTGGGGGCGGGGGTGGTATGCTGCTACCTGGGGCCGGTGGCGGTGGCGGACGTGGCGGCGGGATGATTGTCCGGGGTGGTGACGGCGGTGCATTGATGCAGGCCGGAGGCGGGAGGATCATCGAGGTCCAAGCGTTCGCCCGCGAGATCAAGACCGCGACGGAAGAGATCCGCAAGACGACCGCAGCAACGCAGCAGGCACGGAAGGGATTCTTCGGCGGCGGTGCGGAAAACAAGTTCCTATCCATCGCCTCGGCCACGATCACGGCGTTTAACGCGCCCAAGGTGGTTCTTGGCGGCGTGTCGTCAGTCGTCAAGGATATTGCAGCAGGTGGAGAGGAGACTTTCGCCAAGCCCGGGCGGGAGTTCTATGCTGCGCTCTCCGACATGTTCCCCAATGTCGGATTCTTCAGGCAGTTCCGCGAAGATCAGGAAGCCAGACAGAAGGAGACGGCAGGCCAGCGGGAGGGTCGATTTGTCAACGTCCAACAAGCCCGGCTGGACAACGAGCGGCAGTTGAATCAAATCATTCTTGAGCGGACAAAAGCCGAGCGTGATTTGATCGAGGAGACACGCAAGAGGATCGACGCGGCCCGCGAAGAGTTCGGCCTGATGGACGTGCGGGAGAAACAGGCTACGCTGGACATCGCGAAGAAGATCGCAGGGCCGGGCGGCGTTGGCCAGTTGACGAGCGAGGAATTGAAGTTCGCCCGTGGGAATGTGGCATTCCGGGGGATCATCTCTGAGCAGGCACAGGCCGGGGCCGATGCCGCAGGGTTCGCGGAGATCGTCAAACTGCTGGGACTCGACCGGAAAATCGCCGAAGCGGAGGCGAAGATTTCAGCCGAGATCAAGCAGACGATTTCTGTTGACCTCGATCCGTCGCGGTTGGCGGATGCGTTGGAAGAACGGATTGCCCCACTGGTCAAGGAACTCGAAGAGATCACGATCAACCGGATCAGGGCGCAAATGAACGCACAGGCGAATGAGGCAGCCCAACTACGACGGGCGGGGGTGGCTCCATGATCCTACGCTACGGCAGCTACTCGCACGCGGACAACGAGGTAACAATCTCGATCAGCCAGCGGCCTACGTTCAACGAGATCGGCCTACGGTCGGGTTACGTTGCCTCGTGGTCGATTCAGGGGATTCTCCAAGGCAGCACAGTGGCAGAGGTCACGACCGCGATCACAGCCCTTGAATCAGCGTATGGGGCCGATGGGTTGGATCTGGTGCTGTATGACAGCGATGGCGTGACTGTGCGGCACGCGATGCGGAACACGGGCAGCCGGACCGGGGTGAGGATCTTAGACCTGTCATACCCGCAGGGCGACGGCGCGGAATACGTCACCTATCGCACATACACGATACAGGCTGAGGCGGAATACAATCAGGACCTGGGAGTCTACTCGTCTTCCGAGACTTTCACGTTCGGCGGCGGCGGTCAACAGAAGGTTGTCATTCCGACTCTGTACGGCCCCCCCGTGGAACAACTCGTCAGGCAGCAGACGGCCTACACATGCCAGCAACAGGGGCAATCGATCGGCGTGAGCACATGGCCGACAGTCCCTCCCCCGGCGTTTCCCTCGGCTGAGCATCGCGACCGACGGCGGATCACGTACAGCACGCCGAGCAAGATCGGGCGGTTCGGAAATCAGATGTACGCTGTGTCGTGGGCTTACGAGTTCGAATCCCCTTCCCTTCTCTTCCGATACCCCAACGGGTGATAAATGGCAACGCGACGATGGACAGGGGCGGCACTGCCCGTGGCACAGAAGGAGACCATCACGATCGGCGGGACTTGGGTGGCGGCGGATACGCTTACCGTCACCTGCAACGGTCGTTCAATCGTGCTTACGATCGGAACCACGGTCACCACAACGCAGATCGCGACCGAACTAGCGGCAGCCCTCGGGAGCACGTCAACGGCCCTTGGAACAGGGTACAGCGTGACGGAACGTGGGCCGAATATCGCGGAGTTTCGCGACTTCGTGAGCGGTGAAACGGCACCGGCGGCCAGCAGTTCAACCGTCGTTCTGGTCGGTCGAACCAAGGGCCAGCCCTATACGATCACAGTCAGCAAGAGCAGCACGTCGGGCACTGTCTCGACTGCAACGACCATCGCGGCGAGTGGCCCGAACCATTTCAGCACGGCGGCGAACTGGAGCGGATCGACTGTTCCCGTGGACTCGGACGACATCGTTTTCGATGGGGGCAACGTCGATTGCCTGTATGGGCTGGCACAATCGTCTGTGTCGCCAGCATCGATCACGATCACGATGGGATACACGGGGCGTATCGGCCTGCCAGACACAAACGTCGATGACGCGGCGTACCCATACAACGAGTACCGGGACAAGTATCTTGCCCTCGGCACATCGTCGGACAGCGTGACGCAGGCTCTCACGATCGGCGGTGGTGACGGGCAGGGATCGAGCCGGATCAAAATCGATAGCGGTTCGGGCCAGTGTCAATTGGTCGTGCTGAACTCGGGAGTCTCCGAACTGCAAGGCGTCCCGGCGATCCTCTGGAAGGGCACGCATGTCAGCAACACGGCGACAATCTCGAAAGGCAATGTCGGAATCGCATACTTCGCCGGTGAGACGGCGGCGATCATGACGACCAAGCTGGGATTCCGCACGAACCAGACGGCGGACTCGTCGCTGTTCATTGGCTCTGGCGTGACGCTGACGACCGTGGAGCAGACCGGCGGCACCCTCACGACAAACGGGGCAGTCACGACCATGACGCTATCCGGCGGATCGTGGCGGCACCTGTCTGGCGTGGCCGTGACTGTGACGATCACCGGCGGGTATTGCTCCTACGAGAGCACGGGCACGCTAACCACGTTGACGCTGGCAGGCGGGGAACTCGATTTCCGTGCGAACCAGCGAGGGCGAACGATCACGAATGCCGACATGTTCGCGGGAGCATCGTTCCGGGATCCTGCCGGGACTGTGACGTTCACGAATGGGATCGACCTCAACAGGACGAACCTGCAGGGCGTCACGTTGGAAATCCCGAATAACAAGCGGATCACTCTGGGCAGCGTGTCGTGAATCACAGCTATGCTACCTATCCCGGCGTTCAGAATGTCCTCGGGGCATCATATACCCTCACGCATGGGATCACGCCGAGCGTTGTGTCATTCCAGATCACCCCGCAGACAGCCACGATTGCGGCGGTGGGGGATGTGGTGTTCTACCACGGGACAACCACACTGACGATCAGGGACTGCCGTGCGGATCAAGCGTCAATGGTCCGCAGCACGGATGGCACGCTGGTCAGTTTCTCCGCGTTGGATCGTCGCTGGCGTTGGCGGTTCGGCGAGGTCTACGGCCATTACAACCAGCGGGACGCCGATGGGCTGATCGTCTCCGCGACCGAGAAGACTCCACAGCAATTGGCCCAACTGCTGCTGTCTGCGATGGGGGAAACCGCTGTTGGTGTAACCGACATTCCGAACAACGCGCGGCCGGAATGCGAGTGGGTGGCAGAGAATCCCGCTGAGGCGTTGGCCGATTTGATCGAGCCATTCGGGATGGTGGTCGTCCTGCAGATCGACGGCACCGTAGCACTGAGGCAGCAGGGCGTGGGGGCAGCCCTCCCGGCGAATACGTTCCTGATCGAGCAAGAGGTCAGCAGCAACCCCCCGGAGATACCCGCAACGATTCGCGTGTTGGGCGGACCGAACCGGTACCAGGCACGGCTGCGACTGGAGGCGGTGGCGTATGACACCGATGGGCGAATTAGGCCGATCGATCAGTTGTCATACAAGCCGCAGAACGGATGGGAAAAGGAAACGCAATTCTTCGCCAATGTCCTGCCGGGCGAACGGCGTACGCTGGCCCTTCGCGACGTATACCGGCTGTACCGTATCCGCGACATGAACAGCCCGAGCCCGATATCAATCCTCTCGCTGCCTGATGGCACAGGGCAGACGCAGACACCGGGGCCGACGATTCCCGGCAGCATCACCCCCGGACCTGGCGGCGGTAGCGTCATTCTCCAGCCTGCACAGCCGGGGGGTGTCCAATACACCGTGCAATATCTCCGCGAGATCCTTCCATTAGAAAAGGGACTGGTGCAGACGGGGAGCGATCCGAACGGCCTGAAGCGTCGCAAGCTGGAAGCGGTGTATGGGGTCTTCTATGTCGGGAACATCTCATTACAGGCACCGCGCAATAGCTTCGCCTCGGAACGATATCCCGGGCAATTCCAAGTGGAGCACGAGCTGGGGTTGGTGCGATTCGATGAACAGGTAACGCGATGGGATGACACTCAAAAGGCGTTCATCGCGGCGGATCTAGTTCTTGAGTGTTCATTCAATGTGCGGCATCCGGATACATCTTCCCCAATGCGTTGGACCTACACGCAGCAGACCGGAGCGACGGCGGGATATGGTGTCGAAGTGGCCCGCAGGGAGGAACTGATCTGGGAACGATACCAGCGGTATAACGGGAATCTATTCGTTGAGTGGCTGGAGAAGACGTATCAAGCCGAACTCAACACGTTGAGTCAATACTACTCGGCGGGGCGTCTGGCGCAATACGTGACGCAATCAGGGGCCTCTGGCAAGTATGTGGGCTTGCAGTCGATCAACCCCGACGGGGCCATTCAGCAGGTCACCTGGGAGATTGGCGGGGGCGGCTGCTTTACTTCGGCATCCAGGTTGTACGAGCCGAGCCCATACGTCCCGCCCTATAAAGAGCGGAGGGTGAACGACATGCTGAGGAAGCAACGGCGAGGGGCAAAGGATCAACTCAAGCGGCGAGACAGGGAGCCCGGCAAGTGAGCGAGTTCGCAACCATGTCCTCAGCGTTGAACAGTCAACGCTGGCCAGTAAAAAACGCCAGCGGCGAAGAAATCCCGCCATTTGCGTGTATGAAAATCGTTGGTACGCGGGAGTTTGCTTCCGGGGAAATTGGGTTCTGGGTGCAGAAACCAGACACGTTCGGTGCACAGTACGGCCATATATTCAATGGACCAAGATCAATAAGGGCAACTGGGACCATTGATCAATTGAGCGGCGAGGGAACTATCGGCTTCGCGGTGGCTGCTCTCTATGATTCTGCCGACGGAACGCCAGCCTTCGGGGAGTCATGGGGGCCACGCAGCGGCACATGGAAACTCAAGAAAAATACCGGCGGGTTTCGGGTGGTCGATGGCTATGAAACTAATCGCGTCGACACCACAAATAGCGTTGTGTTAGTTCAGTCTGTTCCGATGCTGTCGATGATTGGAAAGACCGACTCCCTTATCTACAGTGGCACATCTGGCACTGTGTCGATTTATTGGAGTTCGCTTGGCTATGGCGGTCTCACAGATACCACTGTGAATGTGATTGCGTACAATCGGTTTGCCGATGTTGCCACGGGCAAGTGGGTCTCAATGACCTGGTACCCGTGGGGTGACACCACTGCAGTGTGGGAGATGCACCCAGTTGAGCCCAAGACAGCAACGATCTTTACGGCTTAGTCCGCCTCTGATCACTGGATCGGGATCAACGGGTTCTGGTTACTCACTGCCCCATTGATCGTGCTGACATCGCCATTGGCGTAGATCGTCCATCCCGAGCCAGACACGAGAGGAACACGGGAAGCCCGGCTGTCGATGGCGACAATCTCGCCCCAAGGCGTTCGGAAAAATCGGGTGGTCTCCTGAGTGATTCCCAGCGGCTGCGACACGACCGGAGCAACCGCAAACGCCGACGCGGGCAAGGTGCGTTGCGACAGTGGACGCTGCACCCCCTTCGGCACAGGCGGCACGGCATAGGCTGAGAGGGCGAGACCGAGAGCGATTCCAGCGAGGATGGCGAGGCGGGTCATCACTTCGCCCCCTTGCGTGGCCTGCCACATCCCCGGCGTTTCTGCAGCCGTGCGACCTCGGCAGCGGTGAACTGCCAATCCCTGCCGACTTTGCGACCGATGCCGGTCGATTTCGCGAGGTGCTGCACTTGGCGGGGGGTGATGTTCAATCGGGCGGCGACTTCGGGGACTAGCATTCTGAGGGCTCCTGAGCGGGGTTAGGTTCGATGTCTGAAATGTTCCACTCCTTGCGTCTACGTCTCATCAGGTCAGTGTATTTTGCGTAGGCTGTAGTCTTGGTTGGACTAAACCCGAGCCACCTACACCAATAGTCGTTGCGCAATATTGTCTTGGCAATCTTTCTCCAACTGGGTGCCTTGCCGATCGATTCGAGCTTTTTGTCTGCCTCACATGGGATGCCGTTTTCGTAACCGCGACTTGACCACCATTTGAGGTACACGGCAATTTTGTTGCGGTAGTGTTCTGCGGTTTTTGGAGGCATCGAAGTCAACAGGAATTTGACATACGTTTTCCACGTGTGGCCAGCGGGACACGCCAAACTGCTGTTGCCGAGAATGTTGCCGCTCTCATTGGCATACAATGCGCCTGTGTTTGCTCCTGCTACGCGGGCAACCATCTTTGCCCACATCTCGGGCTCAATCACCTGGTACAACCAAAGCCCTTTTCGCTGCGTGTCACCGAACGGTTCACATATTCGCATCTGGTGTATGGTCAATCCGGCCTGATGCATTCTGGAGTATAGCGGGTTTTGTGGCGTTCCGCTTTTTGCTGCATATGTCCAGATGTCCTCAGTCTTCCAGTCGTAGATTGGGTACACATTCCAGCAATCGTCAATGACATTTGTGGTGAATGACTTGCCGTCAATCATCGGCTTGTTTCTTGCGATTGTGCGAAACCTATTCAGGCTCTCTTGTGTTCTTATGCCAACAAAACATGCAGTACGCTCTCCTTTTGCGTACCACTGGCCAAACAGTGGAACAAACTCCTCAAACATCATGTTGGGTTTGTAGAAGTCAAAAAATCCACTGTCTGCTATTGATATGTCTTCCTTGTCCCTGACCCACTGCTTTCCATGCTCCCAGCAAATCCACTCCGGTTCGTGCTGAGAGCATCCATTCCATGTTGTCATCGGGATTGACACCCAGTATGGATCAATCCATTGTGCATAATCATCGAACATCTTGCGAGCATGCTTGATGGTCATTGAGAATTGACATTCCCAGTCAATGAACAAGACGCCGATCCGCCTGTTTCTTCGCCTTGCCTCATCCATCACAAGGTGCATCATTGCGGTCGAGTCTTTTCCGGCACTGAATGAACAGTAGATCCTCTGGAATGAATCGAACGTCCATTCAATGCGTTCAATGGCTGCCTGAAGCACGTTTTTTCCGATGAGCCTTTTAGGCATCGAACATCCTTTTTTGTCGGTTCTTCTTTTGGATAGACTTCCATTCGTCAATGACTTCATCGGCAATCCTGTTTGCCAAGTCCCGTTGATGATCAGTCAGCAATCCCCAAGCGATCCTTGTAATTGATTCTGGAACTCCGACGGCGTAGCAGCATGCGGCCTGCCCAAGCCAGCTTCGATTATTTGGCGACTCTCGCAAGTTGGCATTGCAAGCGTTTTTCCAATACATGGAAACGCTTCTCATTGCCATTGCGAGCCGGTGTTGATCCCTGAGCAAGGATACTGCCGAAGACACACTGGAAGGCGAATCTGACTTGTCAGCATACATGCCAGCTTTCCAGTCTTCCCATTCCGTGTATGGCAGAATGTTACTCGTCATCGATTTGCTCCTCAATCACATCGCATTCCCACGCATCAGAGAACTCTCTGTCCAAGAACAGATCGGCAAGGCCGGTGACTTGCGTCAGCCTTAAAACCTCATCCGGCTCCATCCCCAGTTCCCTGCCAATCTTTTCGTCTGACCACCTTCTCCTCTTAAGCTCGACGACGATTTCCGACATGGCATCGACTCTATGTTTCCCCCTGGCCCTGTTGTGCCTGATTGTGGCAGCCATTCTGTCGGATTTGTCTTCTCGCCCAGCGTTGATGGACACAATTGGCAGATACCCATGCACTCTGGACCTGACATCTTCGCATTCTTTCCCAACGCGGTGCCTGTGGAATCCATCCACGACCTCGTGGACTCCAGAATTCATCCACGAAACAATGGGCTGAGTATATCCATCAGAAGTAATTGAAACCCTCAACAACTCCATTTCTGGAGGTGCAACAGTGTTTGGGTTGTAGTCGTTTGCGCAGACCGATGTGTTTTTTGCCCACAACACAAGGTCGACTGGCTCAGATGCAAATGGGCCAGCAGCGTGAATTTCTGTGCGAGCAGAGTTGATCTGTTCAATCTGCTTCTCGACGGGAAGCAATGAAAGCATACTGCACCATTGCCGAATCAGAGATTCCATCGACTCCGCTTTGTCATCTCGGAACTCAATTACCTTTTGCATGGAGTGGGCTCCTGAGCGGTCTTGCCCCCCCGCGATGTGCGGGGGGGCGGGGTCGGGGGTGGTTACATCTCGCAGCCGTTCTGCCAGCGGACATCGCCAACGCATTCCCAGAGGACGCGGACCTGAACCTGCTGACGGTATTCGCGGAACAGCTTGCGAGCGACAGACACCGCAGCAGCGTACTTGCCTCGGCTATATTCCGTCGTCCAGTTCTGTCCGTCGATCGTGCTCTGGATTTCGTAGGCGGCGGTCTTCATGTCTCGTGTCTCCCGGGGTTGGTGTCCGACTCGCGAATTGCGTGTCTGATGGATTAAATATATCGGCATGCCGAAGAGTAGTCAACAGGGAAAACGAAGAATTTCCGAACCCCCGGGGAAATTCCCGGGGGGCTGGCCGGTCGACTATCGGCAGTTCAGAACCTGCCACCGCTTGGCGACATTCTCGCCGATTTCGAACATCCGATCTTCGAGGGTGTCGGAGAGGTCGTCGGCGGCGTCAACGTCGGTGATCGTCGGTCCCTGAGAATCCCAGTCAATGTGGACCCCGCCTTCGCATTCGATGGCGTCGCCACGGTGGAAGGTCACCCAGTCGTGTCCGGTGCTCTTGGCAGCCTTGTAGAGGTCGCTGTATTCGGTGGTGTTGTTCGCCAGCAATCGCTTGCCGTTGCCGTTGTGCAGGTTGCAGGCGAATCCGTTGGCCCCGAGGATGGCCACGACTTGCGACAGGCAATCCAATTCCATGTCACGGAGCTGGCTCTTGGTAACAGTCTTCTTGGCGGCGGTCTTCATCACTCGTCTCCCAGGTTAGGTGTTTGTCAGTCGCGTTGTGCGTCTGATGAGGTAAATATATCGGCGTGCCGAAGAGTTTGCAAGACACAAAACGAAGAATTTTCCCGAATTCCCCGGCAGTCACCGGCACTGGTCGTCGATTGCGTCCATCTCGCGTTCAATGTCGTGCTGAACTACCCGCACAGCAGCGACGCGGTCGGCGTGCTGTTTGACGGCCTGATCGTAATGGTCTGGCCCGTTGTAGTCTCGGAAGTTCGGGGCACACTCTCGAAATCGATTGATGGCCACTTCAAGGGCATCCCAGACGGCTTCAAGGTTGTCCTTAATTGTGGCGGCAGGGGTTCCGTTACAGTGCACTCGGGCAACGATGAGTTTCATTATGTGCTCCTGGAATGGCCCGGAAGGGTGGGTGTCAAGGAATCCTTGACGACTGGTTCACTGGGTGCGGGAGTTGTTCCGCAGGTCCAGCCGAAGGTATTCAACGGTGATTGAGTCGCCATGCTCGATGCCGTGGGCGTCCGCGTGGCAGTCTCGACAGAGTACCCGGAGATCCTCGGGGAGTTCCTGCCGGAGCCGGACGTAGGTCAGGTGGTGCACTTCGAGAGGGCCGGTTGCCTTGCACGACTCGCACTTGTGGCCTGCACGTTTCAGGGCCAGCTTGCGGGTACGCTGCCAATGAGGCGACCGAAGATAGATCGGGTACCAGGTGGCGAACGGGATGCCCTTCCGCCAGCGAGGCACCTTGCCCCGGCGGTTCGGGTTCTTCGCCTTGGCACCACGTTTCATCTTGGCAATCAACGAGCGTTCGGCGTTGTCATACCTGTTATTGACCACTGCCCGTTGACTGGCAGTCTTGCAGGTCTTCAAGGCTGCCTTGCGTTGCTTGTTGATGTTGCGCCACTCTGCGTTGTAACCGTGCGGCTGCGTCACATGTCACCCCGTGTATGAATCAGACGATTGTTCGGATGGCAGCGAGACAGCGACTTCCAGCGCAACCCCCGTATAGAGGGTACTCTGGAAGTCACTGCAGAAGACCAGACGACCGTCCCGGACGTATAGCGTATCTGCGAGATGGGCTATTTCATTGGGCGAATCCCATCCGTGGCACTTCGATAACGCACCACGCTCCACTCGCCAGGCACAGCAGCCGAGACAGTCTCGACCACCGGGGGACGGAAGTCACCGCAGGAAGTTTCCCCAAGCCTAATTCATCGGGTACTACGCAGCCGAAGGTCTGCTGTCCCATTCTCTCACCCTCGGGTGGAATCGCCGGGACCGCGAACAGCATGCCGTGACCAAGAAAAAACCCGCTGTCACTCGCCGGGGCATCGGCTGAAGGTGACAACGGGTCGTTCGAGTTCGGTCTGGCTTGATGGGATGCCCCCCGTCAAGGTGATCGCATTATAGGAGAGCCCGCCCGCGAGTCAACAGCACGGCGACCAGGACCCCGGCGACCAGCCCGCAGAGCAGCCCGGCAGCCGCAGAGAGCGGATCGAGGCAGACGAGGGCGGGCAGTGGCAAGAGAAGGAGCATACCGCGAGTCTAGGACAGCGGAAAAACCCTAGGAAATCAAACTTATTCGAATCTCATCGGAATTCGCGGAATGTCGATTGCCCTTGTTTTCTAGGCTGGAATCGATCTGGCCGAGCGGAAACCGAGCGGACAGCGGAAAAAGTTTCGGCCCGAAGTCGTTGCAGGCTAGGGGCTTGCGGAAATCCGCCGGAATTCTTCTGGTTTTCTCTTTACGCGTTTCGTCATGACGCTATAATACCGCCATGCCAAACGCAAATCGCGAGTGGCGAACCTAACCTTGGGAGACGTGTGATGACCTTGACCAACAGCGAATTGAAGACGATTGCCGCGACTGCCTCGAAGATCTGCGGGTGCCTCTGGGATGACGTCGACGCTGTCGGGACTGTCGCCAAGTTGCAGGCGGTGCTGGCTACGGCTTGTCACGGTGGGGATTTCGGACTGACCAGCTATGACCGGCACGCACTTGAGGTGCTGCTGTCTGTCACCGACGAGGCGGTGTACATGCTGCTGGACGCCGACACCAATGACGACATCCGAGACGCGACGATCGACGAGTTGTGCGCGTCGCTGCTGGCCGGTCCGGAGGGTGTTATCGAGGTCGACGGAATCCGTTGCTATGCCGAGACGGCTGTGTCTTACTAGTCTGCCAGACTTGCCCCCTGCAATCTCGCGGGGGCTACTCTAACCTCGGGAGTGAGTGATGAAGACTTTTTTCGTGATTCGGCAGGGTTGGAACGCGGCGAACCAGTCATCCTTGTGCCGACGCAATCCCCGGAACAATTTCGAGTCGCACTACTACAAGCTGGTCGCGATTGTTGAGGCTGTCGATTCTGCATCGGCAGAGGCTGCGGTGCTGGAGGACGTGTCGGTTTACAACGGTCAGCAGTTGTTCGCGACCAGCAACCCGAGAGCATACAAGGGGCTGACAGACGCGATTCGGAATTTCGAATCTGTGGTGGCCTGATGAAGCGACGGCAGGGACGACCCAAGGCGGGCGGCGTAGTGACCTACGTCCGCCTGCCTCGGGAGGTGCGGTCAGAGGTGCAGCGGCGAGCGGCTGCGGATCAGCGGTCAGTGTCGGCGTGGATCAGGCTGGCAATTGAGCGATTCATTCAGGGAGGGCGGTAGGATGCTTGCATTATCGAGGCGTTCGGGGCAAGAGATCGTGTTGACGCTGCCCGATGGGGAGCGGATCGCGGTCAAGGTGTTTCGGGTTCTGAATGACAAGGTGAGGATCGCGATTGATGCTCCGGGTTACGTGACGATCCATCGCGGAGAGGTGCAACAACGAATTGACAACGGAGAGAGTTTCGCGAGGTCTGGCCACGATGGCCCGGATGATGGCATGGACGACCCCGCATGATGCGGATGGGCCACGGACGGCCAGCGTACACGACACCGGCAGCGGCGAGCGTGAGCGGCCTGAGCGGCTGTCGCCGGTGAATTCCAGGAGGCTGCCTGCCCAGCAGCGTGATCGGTCGCAGGGCGTTTCAATTCCTCGGGAGGGTGAGCAGTGACGGATGACAAGAGGTGGAAGGTGGGCGATTACATCCACTATGGAGAATCGGATCATGTCTGCTTGATCAGAGAAATTGAGTCCATTGTGAATCTCGATGGTAACGTCGAGTTGCACATGGTCGGCCTCAATGAACACGGAACGCAGGCATGGCTGGAGAAGCATGGATACGTCAAGTTGGGACCACACAAAGATTGGCGAGTCGTCAGGGAATGGGACGGAAACGTTGAGGGCTTTCAACACATCTTGGTGGACCCGTCTGGCAAGGTGGATGCGGTGTTTGACCATACCGATCTTGGCAGATCACAGGCACATGGTCTTGCGAGGACATACAACATGAATCCAGATAGGGCAGCAGAGTTTCGCCAGTGCCCCTACTGCAACAGTCAGTGTTGGTGGTGTGCATAACAAACCAATTTGGGAGGGTGAGCAGTGACGACATTTCTGGCGGTGATTGGTGCGGGTGTGATCTGTGCGTTTGCGGTGTTCACCTTGTGTGCGGCGTTCGCGCAGTGGATGCACCGCATCGACATGATGGATGAAGACGAACGGCGCGAGTATTTCAGCGGTTCGCGTGACGTCGATGGCCTCGATGTGTTTGACGGTGATTGTGAGTGAGCCAGCCCGCTACCGGATTGTTTCCGGTGGCACCCTGCCGTCGGTGTTCGGCGACAGGTTTTTCTAACCTAGGGAGAGTAGTGATGGATGTTCAGAGACTTCGAAACTTGACTACGAACAGGCTTCATACGGAAGTGGACCACATCTACAAAGACCTGGAGCATGTCACGGGATTTTCATTTCTCACGCATGAGTTGCCCAACGCAAACAAGGCGGCTGCCCCGTACCTGAAAACGATCATCACCGACGAGCGGTTCTGGGATGGCAAGTTTGATCAGACACACTGTGGAGAGATCGACGTTCCGGCAATGAATGAAACAGAGCGGGCTGAGTTTGTCGAACGGATGAATAGCCTGCCAAGTTTGCTGGCAGGCAAAAAAGTGATTGTGGTGCAGGCGTAGGCCTCAGTGTTTCCTCTAACCTCGGGAGAGTAGCGATGAGTTTTCGGACTGTGTTGGAATGCGTTGTGATCGTGGCGGCTGCCTCTGTGGCGTGTGCTGCCGACTACCGCCAGCGTGTGGAGGATGTGCAGTGTCAGGCATTCGAGGCGACGTACCAGGCGGATCAGTTGGAAGTGTGTTCCCCTTGGCCTGAGTACGAGTACTTCCGGGGTCTTGCGATCCAGTTTGCCAGCGACGCGAGGTACCATGCCTCGTCTGCCGAAATTTGGGCCAACAACGCGGATGGCTGGTGGAAGGAATACAGCCGCCTGATGGTCGCCAAGGCAACGCGGCAAGGCTACTCAATCACCGAGTTGAACGAGGCGAAAGCCATGTACGACAAGGCCGTGAGCAAATGCCTTGAGTGCTGCGACCACTCGGCGCAGAGGGCTAGACTCTCGCTTCAGCAGGTGGCATACTGCCGGGTCTTGATGCCTCAGTAACGCGAAATCCAGCCCACGGGGAGTGAGAGAGCCGCAGCCGGAGCGGTGTGGGTACCGGCGATTTGGATCGGCGGCGTGGCGTGTTGGCTAGTGCGCACTAGCTGGCCGGAGAGCGGCTTTCCTGGGGAGATTAATTACCTCCCGCGAAAGACAACGCAGGTTCGATTCCTGCCCGATCCACTGACGAACGCGGGCTCTGAATAGCGTGACAGGTCGGAGAGACGGCCACACGGATCGGCGGCACAGCGGCAAGGTGACTGTGACGGCACTGCCTTCGGGGAGGGCCGTGGGAGCCAACGAGACAATCGCCCCAGGGGTTCGAATCCCCACCGATCCATTGGCGATGTGAGTTCCTTTTACCTCGGGAGACGTGATGACTGAACGGCGTGCGGAAAACCTTGAGGATGGCATCTGGTACGACTTCGAGAACCAGGTCAAGAAGCTGGAAACGCTGGCCCGCGATCCTTGGCTGCGGCCTGAGTTGCGGACGGCGTTGCAGGTGCTGGCCGACGACGTTGACAAGGCATACGGAAAGTTTGAGCGGTCCCAGCGTGTCGGCTGTCCGAACGACGGCGGCCCGACAGCGGCAGACATCGCGGGGGAGGTGCAGCATGGCTGACATCCCCGAGCGGCTGGAGTGGCGGTGTATGGTGCCGGTTGATGTGCTTCGCGTGCTGTGCGATGCAACCGTATCCGTGGTCGTCTCCTACAACGGCACCGGGTTGGATGTGCGGAAAGAAGTCCGCCAGGACGGCTTGAAGTTCCCTGATCAACGCGCTATCCGAGAATGGTTTGATGACACCGTAAACCATTTCGTTGAGTTCGTCGGCGGGTTCCACGGGCGTGGGCAATTCTACGGCCACGACAGGCAAACCGACGAGATCCGCAGCCTGTACCACGACATGAAAGACCTCGGCTACGCAGTGGAGGACGACGAGTGATTACCTCAGAGCAGATCAACGAACTCGCGGCGGCACTGGCGGCGGCACAGGGGGAGTTTCCCCCGATTCCGAAAGACTGTGTGGCCAAGATCCAGACCAAGAAAGGCGGGTCATACTCCTTCCGCTACGCCGACCTCGATACCGTGCTGTCGACCGTGCGGCCAGTGCTGTCACGGCATGGGCTGGCCCTCGTGGTCGATATCGAAACGGTCCGGAACGAAGCAGGAGAGCGGGCCATGCGAGCAACAATCCGCCTGATTCACTCGTCTGGTCAGTGGATGCAGACGACCGGCTTGGCAATCGCAATCGATGCCGATGCGTATGCGAACCAGCCAGCACAGTCGAGCGGAAGTGCTGCCACCTATGCGACCCGCTACGCTGTGGAGGCGTTGCTTTCGATCCGTGCGACCGACGATCAGGACGGGGCGGAGGCAAGCGGCAATCACATCGAGGTACAACGACGGCCACCGCCAGCACAACCCGTCCCGCCATCCGGCACACGTCCCGCCCTTCACGATTCGCTGCGGAATCTGCTGGGGGAATTCGGCTGGCCGAACGAACGCAAGCGGGAATACTCGGAGCGTCTGCTGGGCTACTACGATTCGTCCATCGCGAAGTGCATGGACGATGCAGTACACGCGGCCAGACTCGCCAATCAAATCGAGGCGGACATTTACGACAAGCCCGGCATGGGACGTGAAGACGCCTTACAACACCTCTTCGCATCGATCATGGAGACCCCTAAGAATGCCTGAGTACGTCCAGAAGCCCGGCACGTTCACCCTGTTCCCGAACTCGTACAAGAAAGCGGAGAATCAGCCCGACCTTAAAGGCAAGCTAGTCACGCCAGACGGCCAGACCTACGAGATCGCAGCATGGAAGCGCGGCGGGGAAATCGAGTGGCGGTACACCGGCACCATGCAGGAGCCGCGACCGAAGACCGAACAAACCGAGCAACCGCCAGCCCGGCCCGTGTCGCACTTCACGCCGGAGGACGACGCGCCTTTTTAGGTTGACGTTCAAGAAACGTCCGCTACAATGTCGATGCCGTTGGTACCGGCCCGACATTTACGACTCTCCCCCTCCCGGGGTTATGCCGCCCGACAGTGAGTACCACACTGTCGAGGCGGTTTTTTCATGGAGTGATCATGACTGAGATTCAACGGATTCCCCGGACCCTGAAAGACAATGAGGCAGTGATTCAGCGTGGACTCACGCAGGTCTGGGAAGTGGCTGCGGCGTTGGCCGACATCCGCGAGCAGCGGCAGTACCGCGAGGCTGGGTTCAAGACCTTCGAGGACTACTGTCAGGAGCGGTGGCAATTCAATCGAGACTATGCGAGCAAGCTGATTCAAGGCGCGGAGGTGTTTTCCAATGTCCGCGACAACGTGAACAAGGCAGTGAACAATTTGTCTACACGTGTAGACAAAACGGACATTCCACTGCCATCACAGGAAGCACAAACTCGGGCAGTCCGGCAAGCAACCGACGATCCGCAGGAGCAGGCAGCGGTGTGGGTGCAGGCGGTTGAGGACGCAGGCGGGGAGCAGCCGACGGCCCCACAAATTCGAGAGGCAGCGGCGAAGGTGACCGCAAGTAAGACGGCCCCTCCCCCGGCAGAGGAACCGGAGCCCGCGAAGCTGTGTGACCAGTTTGGCCCGCTGGCCCTGCACCTGGTGCCGTTGTGGTCACGGCTGGCAGAGGTCAAGGAAATCGAGCGAGTGGTCCGCGACCTGAAAAAGCGGATCAAGACAATCGCCAAAACGGAGGTCGGAAGTCGGATCAACACAACGCCGGTTGATGCAGGGATCAGGGCAATCGAGCAGGCATTGAAACTCGGCCCGCCCTATACCGAGTGCTTCAAGTGTCAACGTAAGGTGCAGGGCGACTGCAATCTCTGCCGGGGTACCGGTTGGATTAATGAGTCAGAGTACAGCGGGCGACGGACTGAAGGCGGAGATCGTTGGTTGAAGGGGCGAGAATAATGGACGGCGTAGACCTGATCTATGATGCGGCGGACGACCTGCCGGAACTGGAGGAGCGGGAGCCATTGTTGCCGATCACCCCGGCATGTGGACCCGGGCAAGGTGTTCTCACGCTGCGGGACTACCAAGACGAGGCGGTCGAGGCGATCTACTCGGCGTGGCAGTCAAATCGGTCTGTGCTGGCGGAGCTGGCTACCGGTCTGGGGAAGACTGTGATTGCGGCGGAGGTCTGTCTCCGATGGCCGCAGGAGTGCGGGCGGATTCTGTTCTTGGCCCACCGGCAGGAGTTGATCTATCAGGCGGCGGACTCGATCTCGGCGCACATGGCGATCCGGTGCGGGATCGAGATGGGGCAGCAGTCCGAGATCAGGCAGGGCAATCTGTTCGATCAGGCTCCGGTTGTGGTGGCCAGTGTGCAGACACTATCGCGGCTGACACGGCTGCAGATGCACGCGCCGAAAGACTTCGGGCTGATCATCACGGACGAGGCACATCACGCCACGGCGAACACGTACAAGACAATCTACGGGTGGTTCCAGCAGAATCACCAAGCAAGATTCCTCGGGGTGACGGCGACACCGGACCGCGCCGACGAGGTGAAATTGGGGGAGATTTTCGATATCTCGCCGGTGCAACGGGATATCTGCTGGGGGATAGACAATGGGTACTTGTGCGACATCAAGCAAAAGTTTGTGTATGTCAAAGGGCTTGACCTGTCACGGGTGCGGACTGTCGCAGGCGACTTGAACGAGCGTGATCTTGAAGGCGTCATGGCCGGTGCACGGCATGACGAGATGGGGCTTGGGAAGACTTGGGACGAACTCACAGAGGAGGAACGGGAGGCACGGCGACGGCACGAGGAGATGCTACACGCGATCTGTGCCCCGGCAGTGCGAGAGGCAGCGGGAAGACCTGGGATCGTGTTTTGCGTGACCGTGGCTCATGCACGAGATGTGGCGGTAACGCTGCGAGCAAATTACGAGTGCTCCGCCGAATGCGTGACGCAGGAGACGACCGACGCGGACAGACGCGAGATCATCGGGCGATTCAAGGCAGGCGGCCTGCAATGGCTGGTGGGCGTGGGTGTGTTCACGGAGGGGTTTGACGCCCCGAACGCAGAGGTGATCGTGAACTGTCGGCCCACGAAAAGCCGGGCACTGTATACGCAGATGGTCGGGCGTGGGACTCGACCACTACGGGGCGTGATTGACGGACTGGCGACGGCGGAGGAACGGCGGGCAGCGATTGAGGCGAGCAGCAAGCCGCATTGCACCGTACTCGATTTTGTGGGGGCGAGCGGCAAACACAAATTGATTTGTACCCTCGATGTTCTTGGCGAACAGACACCGGAGGATCTGCGGGAGGAAGTGCTGCACAGGATTCAAGCCCTGTCCGAGTCGTTTGATCCTCGGGAGGAACTGCGGAAACTGGCAGAGGAGAAAGCCCGACTGGCGGAACTGGAACGCCAACGACAGGAGCGATCGGAAGAAGAGCGACGGCGGAAGATTGCAGAGGCTGAAGAGCGGATCAGGCGAGAGCGGGAGGCACGCGGGCAAACTGCTGTCGCGACCTACAGCACAGAAGAGGTCAACCCGTTCGCGCTCGAAGCCCATTTCCAAGTGCCGGTGGAGTTAATCGGTACCAGGGGATCGTGCAGTGATAAGCAGGTGGAGTACCTGGTGGCCCTCGGCGTTCCCCGGGTGCAGGCGATGGCCTACAGCAAACCGCAGGCGGGGGCGGTGATTGATTCCCTGATGTCTCGCACGGGTGGCGAATTCCGAATCACCTTCGGCAAGCACAAGGGAAAGTCGTTGGCGTTGGCTGGCGAAGGGTTCGCGTGGTGGGTCGAAAACCAGATGGACCCCGGGCAGAAGAAAGCGGAACTGATGAACCACATCAAGCTGTGGAGATTGGAGCGGAAGACGTGACCGACGCGACGAACCTGGGGAACAGGCTGATCGACTTGCACAACATCGGAGGGCTGACAGCAGGTGTTGGCGGGCAACTCGTGCGAGAGGCTGCGGCAGATCAGGCGATGAGGCAACGGTGTCAACATCTGGCGGTGATCCATCGGCGTCTCATGATGGCGTACAGCCTGAGAGCGAGAGCCACGACAGCGGACATGATCGAGGCGGCGGACAGAAGCATCGGAAACCTTCAGGCGGAACTCAAACATGCCGAGTCATAAGCGAGATCGGAAGACCCTGCAGCAGTTCGCGGATACGGTGACGTGGTGCGAGTCGCAAGAGCATCTGGCCTGCTGCGGGGGGAACGGATTGGAACTCCATATCCATCACGTTCTCGGCGGCCCGCACAGGATCGACGCCAAATGGAACCTCGTGCGGCTGTGTCCGGCTGCCCATGAGTGGTGCCACAATAGGCCGCTGTCCGGGCGGGTGCTGTGCTGGCATCTTCTCGACAGCCGGGGGATGTTCGAGCCGGAGGCGATCCGCGAGCGGTGGGGGCAATGCCCGCTGGCGTATGTCGAGCGAGTGTTGCCTGAGATCGCGGAAGACTGGGTGAGGGAGTTGGGTGAGAGGCTGCTGGAGAAGCATCAATGAAGCAGACACTGCGACTGATCGAGGGTGAACGCATTTGGCCCGCAAGTCTCCGGCGTGATGACCTGATCCAACAGGCCCTCGGGAGATCGCTGGAGGGAGAGCCGGTTGTGGTGTACCCGGAGGGCAACCGGTGGGCAGCGCATTCGATTCGAGTCGATCAGGTGCCGCTGATTCCGAAAGACGCAATCACGGCGGTGTACGAGGCGCGGAGGGTGTGTAGCACGTTGTTCCCAGAATCGGGCCGGTTGTACGTGCTAAGCCAGCCGGTGGAGTTGGTGTTTGTGGCCCCGGAGTCATGGGGCGAGGCGGAGTGAAGCACGCTTGAAGCTGGCCGAGTGGCTGGCGGCGTGAGGATGAGTAACCAAGACTAGGAGTGCTGAAGGATGACCGTGTTAATCGCTGATCCTGTTCTGTCGGAAGGGCTGCCCGAAGAATTGCCGATGCCTGAGCAGTTCAAGGCTCCCGAGTTCCTCAATAAAGACCTGAAGGCGGCGGCACTGATGCTGTCGCGGGATCAGGCGAGGTTCCTCGTCGAGGAATACTACCGCTACCAACGCCAGCGGATCGCCTCGGCTGCACAGGTGCGAGAGGCGGACAAATCGGGCAAGCCGTCGCGGGCCGTCGCATGGGTGGCCGACACCTGGGAGACGATGGAGAAGAACATCCAGAAGATGCTGGGACTCTGGGCGGCACAGTGGACCGTCGGGGCATGGATGCAGGCACAGGTCGGTATCGGGCCGGTCATCAGCGCGGGACTGCTGGCACATCTTGATATCCGGCAATCGAAGACGTGCGGGCACTTCTGGAGGTTTGCGGGACTCGACCCCACGATGGTGTGGGAGAAGAAGACCAAGCGGCCTTGGAATGCGGCACTCAAGACGCTGTGTGCGTTCAAACTCGGCGAGTGTTTTGTCAAGACGTGCGGAAACAAGAAGGCGTTCTACGGTCCACTCTATCGGCAGTACAAGGACGCCTTGCTGGTCCGCAATGAGCAAGGCAAGTTCGCAGAACGGGCGGCCACGATCCTCAGTGAGAAGAAGTTCAAGAGCAAGCCGGGAGACGATCCAGAGAAGGCGTACAAGTCTGCCGTGGAGTGGTATGGGGAGGGCAAGTTGCCTCCTGCCCATATTCACGCGATGGCCCGGCGTCAGGCGGTCAAGATGTTCCTCAGCCATTTGCACGAGGTGATGTACCGGAACTACTTTGGCGAGGCTCCTCCGGTGCCGTATGTGTTCACGAAGACCGCAGAGGATCACCGGCATTTCATCGCGCCGCCGATGTGGCCGATGGCAAAGCCGGGCCGGAGTCTGCGGGAGATGCTGCCCGAGTTGCCACCGATCAACGACCGAGACGCCACGAAACCGGAGTGAATCACGTCCGCAGAGCGTAGCCAAGCTTTGAGAGTGAACCAGACCGGAAGAGCGTAGCCACCTATCTAGACAGAACCAGTGATGAAGAGCGCAGTCAGGCCGCAAGGATAGAACCAAAGATGAAGAGCGTAGCCATACCGCCAGACAGAACCATAAAGGGAGAGCGTAGCCAACGAGTTTGACAGAACCACGATACTAGAGCGTAGCCAAGGCCTACGAGAGAACCAGTCATGAAGAGCGTAGCCATAAAACGCGACGGAACCAATTTAGCGGAGCGTAGCCACATGGTCCGACAGGACCAGAATTCGCGAGCATAGCCAAGAACCCCGACGGAAACAGATTTTCGGAGCGTAGCCAATGTCATCGACAGAACCACATGGAGTGAGCGTAGCCAGACAAGGCGACAGAACCAGCATCGCAGAGCGTAGCCATTTCTGCGGAGAGAAACAGTACCGGAGAGCGTAGCCATATGGCAGGATTGAACCAGCCGCACGGAGCGTAGCCACGACCCACGATAGAACCATTTTACGAGAGCGTAGCCAAGGACGCTGACATCACATTTAAGGCGAGCGAAGTCAACTACCTGAAGGGAAACAGCAATCCAGAACGAAGCCAGACATAAAGACAGAACCATTCAAGGGAGCGTAGTCACAGTCGCGGAGGGAACCATGTTTCGAGAACGAAGCCAGCATCTGCGACAAGAACAAAACTGGAGAGCGGAGCCATTGCAAGAGACAGAACCAGTTATTAGGAGCGCAGGCACAGTTCCGGAGTGAACCACCAGAGGCGAACGTAGTCACAGGCTTCGATAGAACCACGAAAGGAGAGCGTAGCCACTGATTCGGATAGAACCACATACCGGGAGCGCAGTCATGGAAAATGACAGAACCATTCGCCACGAGCGAAGACAGCATCAGCGACAGA